>PJUD01000276.1_pt1 | contig 36465 bp, 23 predicted proteins | sample 1512341 | NCBI WGS metagenome assembly PJUD01 (sample SAMN08177675, study PRJNA422409) | Feces metagenome, whole genome shotgun sequencing project. | isolation source: Chicken feces (3) enriched on wood chips: beechwood xylan treatment | host: Gallus gallus | place: USA: Madison | collected 2015-01-15 | reverse complement strand
TCGAGGAAAGGCGACATCTCGTGAGTAATAAACAATATCTTCGTTTTTGCCATCTCCAGTTATTTTTATTTATTATTTTCGAACAGTAAAATCGGTCTACAAAGGTACGAAAAAAATACTTACTATGCAATTTACTATTAATCATCGTTTTATATTCCCAAAATATTATGCACCTTTGCCAACAAAAAACTAAATAGCAAAGTGGAAATTTTCAAAACGAAAGCATCTCTCCAAGCATACCTGCAAGAAGCCCGATCAACAGGTCAAAAAATCGCCCTAATCCCTACGATGGGCGCTTTACATGAAGGACATTTATCCTTATTAAATTATGCAAAACCAATCAGTGATATTCGTGTTTGCAGCATTTTTGTTAACCCCACACAATTTAACGATCCGAAAGATCTCGAAAAATATCCTCGGCCCATCGAAAACGACATCAGATTACTGGAATCCGTCGATTGCGACATCCTTTTCTTACCAAGCGTTGATGAGATGTACCCCGACAAAAATGAGGCCTGGCATCTCGATCTTGGCGAACTGGACCAAATTTGGGAAGGTGAAAAACGCCCTGGCCATTTCCAAGGTGTCACGCAGGTGGTCTATAAATTATTTACATTGGTACAACCGGATATTGCTTGTTTCGGGCAGAAAGATTTTCAGCAGGTCATGGTTATCAAACGCATGATAGCCATGAAGGATCTCCCGATTCAATTGGCCATATGTCCTATCATTAGAGACCAAGACGGCCTAGCACTGAGCTCGAGAAACGCGCGCTTAAGCGAAGCTGGAAAAAGAACAGCTTTGGCACTTTCCCGCTCCCTGCAATATGTAAAAGATCATATACATGACCCTATCCCGCTAGCTGAAATAAAAGACAAAGCCTTGCAGATTTTAACAGACACCGATGGGCTTAGCGTTGAATACTTTGCGCTATGTGAAAGTTCAACGTTAAAAGAAGTCAACCACATCGATTTCAGCAAGCAGCATGTCGCACTTGTCACCGCCTGGGTTGAAGGTGTCCGTTTAATTGATAATATGATTCTGAATAATTTGTCAAATTAATTGACAAATCTTTCAAATTCAGCAGAAAGCCCTACCTTTGCGCCATGGTAATAGAAGTAATGAAATCCAAGATTCACCGCGTTAAAGTCACACAAGCGGAATTGAATTATGTGGGTAGTATCACAATAGATGAAGATTTGATGGATGCCGCAAATATCATCGCTAACGAGAAAGTTCAAATCGTAAACAACAATAATGGAGCCCGTCTTGAAACATACGTCATCCCAGGTCAACGTGGATCAGGTATTATCTGTTTGAATGGTGCTGCGGCTCGCCTGGTTCAAGTTGGCGATATCGTCATCATTATTTCCTACGCGAACATGGACTTTGAAGAAGCTAAGCAGTTTAAACCTTCCGTTGTATTTCCGGACGACAACAATCATCTGATTAAATAATCAGGAAGCACTGTAAGCTTAGTATATAGCTATTTCATATTTTTTTAATGAGTAGATCACAAATACTCACAAAATAAAATCGTATTTTTGAAGCGTTACCCTAAAAAGTAGCGCTTTTTTATGCACCGAAAAACAACGAAATCCCCACGTCAGCTTATCGCATTATGCCAATTGGTATTAATGTCGCTGATTATTATTTCGGGTGTTGTTTTCATGCACAAAGAGGTAAAATCGACCGGTGAAATTGTCATGCACACCCACCCTTATGATTTTACCAAAAAACAAAAGCCGCAAGAAACAGATGACCAAATCGAATACCTCAATGTCATCTATCACAATACCTACGTACAAACTGAATTTACCGTCCTTGAACTTCCTCTTCCGCGTGAAGTAAAAGAAGAGCATTATAATTCATTTTGTCCGGAGGCGATCAGCACAACGATCGATCATTACCACTTACGTGGTCCCCCCTGCTTAGCATAAACCAAAAATCAAAGATTTCGAAAGCCTGTTTCTAGTTCCATAACGATCAAACGAACTTGGCGCAAACAAGTAGAAATTACGCATGTGCTAAATCGCTTGGCTCCAGAACGACAGCATGAAACACCGCTATCGATAATCATCTTTGATCCCATTTTTTTATTTGCCTCTACTTCGAGAATTGTCCCTATTACAATAGCGAAAACCTTCGCTGAATACTGTCATTATGGTTTCAGTGAGCTCATTGGCATACATTAACTTGTCGGAAACAAGCTATTATCCTGCTTTCGATAAGACGCAATGCCTTGAACGCCGTTCATAACGAGGAACAGACCATGCTATACGAGGCTTGTATTTTTAAAATTTTCATAAAATTACGATGCTAAAGCACTACACTCTATTGGCCACATTACTGGCTGGTACATCCACTATATACGCCCAATCAAAACTTGAAGGCTACTTATTCAACAAAAACCATGAGGCGGTTCCTTCTGGTACTCTGACTTTAAAAAACAGCAAGCTCGCAACTACATCTGATCCAGATGGGTACTTTAAGCTGTCTGCAATACAAACGCAAAAAGTAACCTTAAATATATCGGCAGTGGGCTATCGCTCCTTCAGCAAAGTCATCTCTTTAGACACGTTGAAGACGCCCTTGCAAATTCAACTGGAAGAAGACAACCTCAATTTGGATGAGGTTGTTGTTTCTGCTACACGCTATGGCGTCAAACGTAAGGACGCCCCCGTGGTTGTCAATGTCATCGGTCCAAAATTATTTAATGCGACACAATCTGTTGCTATGTCGGAAACATTGAATTATCAGCCGGGTGTACGGGTAGAAAACAATTGCCAGAATTGCGGCTTTTCACAAGTCCGCCTGAATGGCCTGGAAGGTCCCTATTCACAGATATTGATCAACAGTAGGGCGGTATTTTCCGCATTAAATAGCGTGTACGGATTGGATCAGATCCCAACCAGTATGATCGATCGTATTGAGGTTGTGCGCAGTGGCGGTTCGGCATTATTTGGTGCCAATGCGATCGCTGGAACCATCAATATTATTACAAAAGATCCTGTAGAAAACGACTGGCAAGTAAAATCCACCAACTCACTCATTGGCGGCAAAAGCTGGGATAATACAGTGGATTTTAATACCTCCACCGTTTCGGAAGACCTCAAAAGAGGAGCTACATTCTACGGTATGCACCGTAATCGGGAAGCTTACGATGCCAATGGCGATGGTTTTTCGGAAATAACCAAACTTCGCAACACCACATTCGGCACAAAACTATTTTATAAACCGAGTGACCTGGATAAGATAACGGTTGATTTTAGCACCGTGAATGAGTTTCGCCGCGGCGGCGATCAACTCGATAAAGTGCCGCATCTGACGCAAATCACAGAGCAATTGGAAACCAGTTCACTTGTTGGCGGGATCACATACGATCACTATTCCGCAGATTATAAGCAAAAAATGTCGTTGTATGGCTCTGTGCAGAAAACTGTTCGCGACAGCTACTATGGCGGTCTTGGAGGTGGAACAACACTTGCCGACAGCACATTAGCCGCAAATGCTTATGGAAAAACAAATGATATTGCGCTAGTCGCCGGAGGACAATATACCTACAACTTTGAAAGAGATGTATTTACTGCCGGAGTGGAGTTTTCATACAACAATACCCAGGATGAAATACCGGGGTATAAACGAACCATTGATCAGCAAAACAAAGGGTTAGGCAGTTATGCCCAATATGAATGGAAGCCTTTAAGCAATTTTAAAACGTTGATCGGAGCACGATATGATTATACCTACGTTGACGGTAAATATAGTCTTGCAGGTATAGACCGAAATTCGGATCAGCGCTTCGGCACTTTTAGCCCACGATTGACCATCTTATACGATATCACAAAAGACCTTCAATTTAGAGGCGGCTATGCACGGGGCTTCCGTGCCCCCCAGGCATTTAATGAGGACATGCACGTCACTTCCATTGGCGGAAACCAAGTATTTGTATTGATCGGTGAAAATCTGAAAACAGAATACTCCAATGCGTATACAGGTTCTTTTAGCTACAATAAAAACTTTGGAAATGTACAAACAAGTTTGCTCGTGGAGGGATTTTACACCGATCTAAACAATCAGTTTGTCAACGTCATGGCGTCCGAAAAAGATGGATTGATTATCCAGGAAATGCAAAATGGTGAAGGAGCCAGGGTGTACGGTTCCAATATTGAAATCAATATCGCGCCATCCTCCTGGTTTTCTTTTCAAACCGGGGGGACGATCCAGCGCTCTCGCTATAAGAAAGACCAGCTCATCTATGAAGGAAAAGAAGATGGACAGGATATCCTCACTAAGAAATATGTCCGTACGCCAAATATCTATGGTTATATGAATAGCAACCTGAAAGCGACCAAGCAATTTGCGATCGATCTGACGGGCGTGTACACCGGAAAAATGATTGTTCCACATATCCAACAAGATGTAATGACCCTTAAAAATGCCCGGGACTTTGTGGAATTAAATCTCCGCTTAGGGTACACCTTTCCAATACATAAAGATTTCAGCATTGAGATTTTTGGTGGTGTACAAAACATGTTCAATGCTTTCCAAAAAGATTTTGACAAGGGAGCGCTCCGCGATTCAGACTATATCTATGGTCCAACACGCCCGCGAACGTATACATTTGGCCTTCGTGTTGGTCATTTTCATTAACATGGATTTGGGATATGAAGCATTTCCAAAAAATATATGTGCTATTGATCCTATTCTTTTATCCGCTCTGTTCTAAAGGACAGGAGCGGATAAATTGGATTGATTTTACGGAACTGGACTCACTCTTGGCCGTTTCCCCTCGCGAAACGCTCCTCTTTATTCATACAGATTGGTGCAGCTATTGCCGGAAAATGGAACAGGAAATCTTTACAAAAAAGGAGATTGCCCAATTAATCAACAAGCGCTATTACGCTGTTCATTTAGATGCAGAATCTATCCAAGACATTGCTTTTGACCAAAGTATGTGGAGGCCCTTAAGCAAAAGAAAGAAAACAGGACAATACCATCCTTTAGCTTTGCAATTGCTACAAGGAAGAAAAATGATCTTCCCAACTCTCCTACGTTTTGATCGTGAATTCCGCCTAAAAAGTATACAACAAAAATACCTGAATTCAAAGGAGTTAGCTGTTTTTTTAGAATAATTTAACATTTACTTGTAGCGAATTCCATCATTCCTGCGTTTTGGATTTTATAATTAATACACACTTTAAGAAATTATGAAAAATATCACGAAATTATTAATGGCGTTTTTGTGTCTGGGGGTTCTTTTTACGGCTTGTAATAAAGATAATTTTGATTGGGATGCTTATTACAAACAACAAGAGGAAGCCATAAAAAAAGAAAAGGCAAGACAGGATTCTTTATACAAAGATCAAGCACCAATTTTAGAGGCATACGCAAAACAAAAATGGGGTGATGCTGCTATGCGTTCGGACTCTTCACTTTCCAAAGGGATCTGGTATAAAATAGAATATGCTAAAGAAACAGCTACACCCTATACATACGGCATTACTTTAACAAATAACGGTCCTATGATTACACCATTTTCAGCAACTTTCAACTTTAAAGGAGAGCTAATGGATGGAACAGTTTTTGATAAAAATCCAGCAGGAACACCGGCTGTTTATACAAACATATATAAAGCGATCGATATTTATAATGTTGGATGGATGAGAGCTTTTACTCCTCCAGTAATTAAACAGGACGGAAGAGATTACTACCCACACGGCTTACTTCCAAAAGGGCTTCAAAAGGGTGATAAAATCACGTTCATTGCACCTTCTTATTATACTTTTGATCAAACTGAATACACAAAAGGAAGCGAGAAAGTAACTGTACCTAAAAACACACCTGTCGTATATACAATCGAATTGGTAACTATTGGAGCCGCTACTTCCAACTAAGAAACACAAACAATGCATTCATCGAAGCCATTTTCCTAATGAAAATGGCTTTTTTTAGGCACTCAACACCACCCTCCACGTTAAGAAGTGTAAATTACTGTATCAAAATGTTAATTGTTATAGCGAAAACCTTTAGCGAAGAAAAAATAATATACATTTGCAAAGCTACTTTCATAAAGAAATAGCTTTTCCTTGAAAAACCAATAAAAAATATAATGAAAAAACTGTTATCACCACTATTCATGGGATTTGCAGCAATCGCTTTCCTTATTGTCAGCTGTAACAAAAGCGACGATGCGCCGGTTTATGATGCGAATGCACAATTTAAAACGGATTCTGTAACACTTAAAAATTATGTTAGCCAAAATTACCCTGCTGCGCAGTACAACAGCGAAACGGGAATTTGGTATGAAATTCTGACCGAAGGAACAGGAGAATATGTTTATAAACTGACTGATACATTAAATGGCAAATATTTAAAATATAAACCGACTGTAAAATATGTCGGAAAATTATTGAACGGAAATGTATTTGACAAAACTGACACAGCGATAGAATTTGAGATTAGAACAAACACAGGTTATCAATATCCATTTTATGACTCGAATATTATTCCTGCTTGGACCTTCGCATTTGCACCGCAAAAAATCGGTGACATGAAATTGGGCGGCTTAACGGAAAAAGGTCTACAAAAGGGCAGTAAAATTCACATCATGGCACCTTCCCTTTATGGATACCAAAACCAGGCTGTGGGAACTATTCCGGCAAACTCGCCATTGGATTTTGTCATTGAAGTAACGGATATCAAATAATTATCGCTCCTTTTGAAGCAATAAAGCATAAAAGCTCCTAAAATGGCGTCATTTTAGGAGTTTTTAGTTTAATGAGGTTTTCAACTAAAGACCTTCACAGTATCACACATCACATCGACTCGGCCCATCTCTACAGGGAAATATGCTCCGCGATCTCTTCAAAATAATAAATAACGATTATATGTTCGATAGTATTAATGCTAGCAAAATGATCTAAAAACTTAAAAGTAAGTTGACAATTAAAACGGAAATATTTTAACATCCTCTTTTACCTAATAACAATTTTTAACCAATTTTTAGACAGTGATCAGTCACTGGTTATTCAGTTTTCATTGAGCAAGCACTGAACGAGCACTGAACAATCACTGAACAAGCACTGTCTAAAGGATTAATTTGATCACTATTTAATCCTAATGTTCTCAAAAAAAATTAAAAGAGAAAAAGAGGAAGGGGCTAGACTTATGGAACAAAAAGAACGCTGTTATGTGGCAATAGTATAATGCCTAAACAACACTTTAAATTAATTAAATACAGAAGGAAATTGATACATGACTTGAAACAGGTTGCTAGAAAAAATAAAAGCTCGAAGTGGGGAACTCCGAGCTTTACCTAACCAATTATTAACCTAAATTATGAAAAGTTCTTTATATATTATTTTTAATATCTTTCGTTTCTTTTGATATATCAAAGGTACTACAGATCTGCTTTCATGTCAAGAAATTTAACAGCATTTAACGTTGTTAAAATTATGTTAAAACAATTTAGCACGATTCAATACCGTCCCGCGTTGTAAAAAACAGACATCTACAACGATAGCAGCTCAACAGATAGACTCAACATGGTCTCACTGTGCATTCGTTCCACTTACAGGCCATAGCTGGTAATACAATGTCCTTCAATTGATCGGAAGATAATTTAGCGCTTTTATTCGACTAAGGGCGGTCTGAGTATCAAAAAAAAGAAATAAATTTGTGAGAAGATCCTATAGCAATTGGTATCTTATTTAGTTAGACGATTAATAGCATATGAAAATAGCTTTAGCACAATTGAATTACCATATCGGTAATTTTGAAGCAAATACCAAAAAAATAATTAGCGCGATCCAACAGGCCAAAGAAGCAACAGCCGATCTTATTATTTTCGCCGAACTCGCCATAGGTGGTTATCCTGCCAAGGATCTTTTGCGAAGTAAGGCTTTTAAACGTCAATGCGATGAAGCTATTCATCACATCGCTGCTCATTGTCAGGATATTGCCTGTATCATCGGAGCACCGGTCAAAAACAGTGATCCTGAAGGCAAAGAGCTTTATAATACGGCCGTATTTATTGAGCATGGGGAAGTCCGAAACATTGTTAAAAAAGGCCTCTTGCCCGATTATGATGTATTTGATGAATATCGTTATTTTGAGCCCAGCAGACGTTTTGATTGTATCGAGTTGAACGGTGTAAAAATTGCCTTAACCATTTGCGAAGATTTGTGGGATGATGACGAAGGGGGCAATTCTTACGTTGGTGACCCCATGGCAGAGTTGAGAAAAGAAAATCCAGACCTTCTCATCAACATTGCGGCATCCCCTTTTTCCTATACGCATTTTGATGAACGGATCAAGGTCCTCAGCCAACAGGTAAGAAAGTCTGGAAGACCGCTAATTTATGTCAATCAAATTGGCGCCCACATGGATATTATCTTTGACGGCCGCTCAATCGCCCTGAATAATGAAGGAACAAAAATTGCTGAGCTAAAAAGCTTTGAAGAAGATCTTCAATTTGTCACCTATCATCAACAAAATATAACCTCCACCACAGCATCTTCAAAAGAGTCTATTGCTGAGATAGCTCTTATACACGATGCATTGATCCTTGGACTACGTGATTATTTTCAAAAATCCGGTTTCAAGAAGGCGGTTTTAGGTCTGTCCGGCGGGCTAGATTCGGCCTTAGTTGCCGCTTTAGCCTGTGAAGCGCTAGGTGCTGATAATGTATTAGCCATACTGATGCCATCGGTTTACTCTTCCGACCATTCGATAAAAGATGCAATGGATCTCGTCAACAATACCGGTTGCAAACATTATATCGTTCCGATCAAAGATATTGCCAATGCCTTCGAACATAGTTTAGCTCCTCTTTTTGAAGGGCTACAGCCAGATACGACTGAAGAGAATATTCAAGCGCGCGCACGTGCGGTAATTCTGATGGCCGCTTCCAATAAATTCGGCAATATTTTACTCAATACATCCAACAAAAGTGAGGCTGCTGTAGGATATGGTACACTCTATGGTGATATGGCAGGTTCCATATCTGTAATCGGTGACGTCTACAAATCCAAAGCCTATGATTTAGCGCGCTACATCAATCGAGAAAGGGAGATCATTCCAGTCAATACCATTGAAAAAGCGCCTTCTGCAGAACTTCGACCCGATCAGAAAGATTCGGACTCGCTACCGGAATACGATCTATTGGATCAAATCCTCTTTGAACTCATCGAAAATGAGAAAGCAGGATCTGAGGTTGTAGCAATGGGCTTTGAAAAATCGTTAGTAGAAAGGGTATGTAAATTGGTTAATAATGCTGAATTCAAACGTTTTCAAGCTCCTCCGATCCTGCGTATTAGTCCAAAAGCATTCGGTCCGGGAAGACAGATTCCGTTAGTGGCAAAATATCCCTATTAATTTTACAATTCGGATTAAACCATATTTATAGTTTTTTGTCTAAAGTAATAGATTGTAAAATCAAAAAGGATGGTAGCATCCCGGACGGTGAAAAACAATTGCCATGAAGACCGTCAACTGTACTGTTTTTACAATTGAAAGGTATGCGGATAAAGAATAAAAACAAATTAGTTAAATAAATATAAGTTCCATATAGGCCATGAACCATCATGAGTGTACTGCTGAATGTAGCGACAATATACTCATGGTAGATTCATCACAGTTAATAAACAAATTACTACGATGAAAAAGATTCTATTATTTTTGGTGCTTTGCGTTGCACTCGCATCATGTTCGTCTTATCAATACAATACCACTCGGGTAGAAAAGATGGATTTTACTCCTTTCAAGACCTATGCTTGGCTACCTCCGGTAGACTCGCTTTCGAAGTCTTATTTTGACAACGATATCGCTAAAACCAATATCCTGGATGCCGCGAATACTGCATTGGAGGCAAAGGGCTTACAATATTCTAAAGATAATCCTGATTTACTATTTCGATATATTACCATTGTCAATAATAAAAGCCGTCTGGTCTATGGCGGCGGTGGTTATTACGGATGGGGAGGCCCTTGGGGCTGGTACCGTCCATGGTTTTCACCTTACTACTATGGCGGAGGTTATTATCCAGTTGCAAAAGAACGCTATCGCTACGGCCATTTGATCATCGAAGCCATCGATCGTAAAACAAATTCGGTAATTTGGCAGGCACGTGGTTCGGGCGATGTTGATAACCCAGAAAAAGCAATTAATAATATCAGCAAGGTTGCAAAAGGTGTTATTGATCTGTTTCCTGTGAAGACCTTAAAGAAATAAACGAAGTTTTCAATCGTAATTATACAAGCAAAAGGCTGATTTATTTAAGTAGATCAGCCTTTTGCTTTTTCTATTAGCCTGTTCCTCAAGTAAAAGAATCGTCTTTTCCTTTCACTACCGCCCGCTCGCCTGCTGAAACATGAAGAACCAATATGCGCTTCATGATCATCTGTACCTTGAAATAGGAGCGCATTAGCATTAAACAGAAGGTCTTAGTTTCAAGTAGAATGGCACTTCAACGCGATCTTTAGATTTATTTATAATCAACTCAGCAGCCATTCTTCCCATCATTTCAAAATCAGTTGATATTGTTGTAATACCATTCAGGATAAACTTTTTCAATGGAGTTTCATTATAGGAAATGATACCAACATCTTTTCCTATAACCAGTTTTTTCTGAATAACCTTGTTCAACAATTTCACCAGATCATCTTCAATAATATTGATGTAACATGTTCCTTTCTCTACTTTCTCTTCATCAATGTCGGATACGAGCTCGTGTTCAAAAGCATATTGTTGACAAAACTTATAAAAGCCCTTAATAATAGCTTTTGGAAAATCACTATAGTCAGGAAATACAAGTTTTAAGTTTTTGTACTTACTCAGCACTTCATTAGCTTCCTCCAATGCGGAGTAAATATCATGTTCGTAATTTTCGTAGACTGCAGGAAAATCTCCGGGCACATCTTCGATGAACTTACCCAATAACATGAGTTTCTCTGCCGGAATCTTACGAATGATATCCGGCGCTTTGTCCCTTCCCTCTTTGAAATGGGGGAATAGAACATAGTGGTCATATGTTTTCGTTAAGCTTCCCAACAATGTATTCAGATACGATAGGTCTGAATTGTATACAAATAGATCCAGGTTGGCATAATCACTCAACTCTTTTGCAAAGGAATCATATACTATTTTTTTATGGGCACTTAGTTTGTTTAGAAAGAGTGCTATCTTAAGTTTGGATTCGACATCCGTTTTATTCACATAATACCCCTTTCCGGGGTTAGATGCTATAATTTCATTTTTCTTAAGATAGCGGTATGCTTTTTCTACAGTGTCACGTGATATTTCCAGATATGCACTGAGCTCATTAATAGAAGGGAGCATATCATCTCTGACCAATGTTTCATTTTTAACAGCATCGATAATTGTATTTGCCAATTGCAAATACTTAGGTGTGGCAGAAAAATCGCTAATTTCTAAAGTTTTTAAAAATTGATTTACGGAATTGGTCATTGTTAGATTTTATTAATTATAAAATTAACGATTTGTTTATAAATATTTAATAGGAAAGAGCGAATACCAAAAAACATAAATGAAATATATATTTTTTCATAACAATGAAAGTTTCAAGCTCATGAACAAAAGCTGGGGTTATACCTGTTTATATTGGTTATTACAATACTATAAAATGTGTCCGATTTCATCATCCTGTACTGTACTGCTATTTTTCAATGGACAGTTCAATTTTAGGATGAGGGTGTTCGGTTGGATATATTAGGGCATTTTTTTAAATCCTTCTTTTTTTATAACCCATGAGCCATCTTTTGGGAACCCTGGTAAATCACTGTTGGAAGCGTCCCACCCTTCAAGCATCATCGCTACGGTCGTGAGCACACCACCATTGCCTGGTAAATAGATCCGCAGGCGTTCATCTTGATAATTATGTCCATTTTTGAGATAGGTATTGGTTTGGACATTCATAAATAATGCATCCAGCGCTTTATGGGGAAGATTCAGACGAGCAGCATTCATGGCCGTCATGGGAAAATCCCACCCCCAGGTCTTTTCCCAATGCCATTTCTCCCAAACGACATCCAGTGTGTTTTTCATCACCGCTTTATTTAGCTTCGGTGATTCAGGAACCATCCCTAATGCACCGAGTACCGCGGGATGGTCCGTCATCCAACGATCGTAAGTATAAGAATCGGGAGCAGTTTCAGTGGCCAAGTAGATGTTGTCCTTACTTGGTAAGGGGGCCAGTTTTTCAATAACTTGATCCCATTTGGTCACTCTTGGTTCTCCCAGACGCTCCTTCCATTGTTGCGCTATACGAAGTGCCCAATCCCAATAGGCGACCTCATACGTCGGGTTCATCGTCTCGGAAGCCTTGAAAACTTCTTGTGCAGGAATAACTCCCTTGCCTACATTATAGCGACCCGTTGCCTGATCATAATGTGCAAAGTCGGCCATGAAATCAGCTGTGGCAAATACGAGATCCTTATATTTTTTTAAGACAGCGAGATCCTTTTTGTCCCGATAGGCCAATTCGGTCATATAGATAATATGTGGCTGTTGCCAAACTAAAAATGCAGCTACAGATGAGGGGCTTTCATTCCCTTCGTTATCGGACATTTTGATCCATCTAACCCCTTGATAGCCCTGTCGTTTTGCGAGTTCTCTCGCTTTTTCAAAGGTCCTAAAATAATAATCTAATGTTTTTTCCATAATTTCAGGACGTCCCCATAATGCAAAATGCACAGCATGCCACCAATGCATTTCCGTATGTGGCTTTCCATACCAACTATTAAAAGTGAGACCTGTTTCTTGGGGTGGATTACTTCCTCCGCATTGTACTTTTGTCAGATATTGAGAGAGTACAACTCTTCTTTCCAACTCATTGGCTCTTGGATCTGTGCTACCCGCAAAGTCAACCGCAGCACCACTTTCCCAAAAATGCTTCCAGGACCTTGCACTTTCACCTGCTGCATCCATATACTGGATCCTCTTCTTATCAAAGTTGTTTGTGGGCGCAAATGCAAATGAAAAATCAAACTCTTTGACCTCTGGAGCTGGTTGGTACACAAAATAGTGTGAAGCCGTATTTTTTAAAGTTCCCTGTGAGTAATCCAATTGTGTAAAGTAACTGGCTCCCTGCAACTGATGATTTATCACTGCAACATGTGCAGATTGAGCTACGATCGTTGTTTTATGATCATTCACCTGATCATAGTTGGTACCTTCATCCAAAAATTTTCCGCTTGGGTAAGGATAGTGTACAAATATTTTCAGCCTTTGCTGTGCAATCAATGGTGAAGCGACATGTACTGCAACGCGGTCACTGCTTTGATACGATGTGGTTTTTACAGAGACAGGTTCTCCTTCAATTTGAAATTCACTTGTGATAATACCCGTCCAAAGGTTCAGCTCCTGTCGAATAGCCTGGATATGTTGTGCCGTTGCCCGTTGCCCGTTTTTCAAATAAAGTTCCAAGCCCACATTACCCAATTGCAGACGGTGTTTATTTTCCCTAAAATAGTTTACAGCTTCTGCATTGCGTTCCGGTTCTTTCAATTGGATACTATATTGCGCGTTCCGCCCTTCGCTGTTAAAGTCGTAGGATTTTAATGTTTCTTCGAATTTATAGTTCTTTGTATTGGGGAAGGAATCCCATCCCCACTCTGACTGTGTTCCCAAGGAAACCCCATTTTTATAATAAATGGGAAAAGACTGCATTCCTGTAGCATCGACCGTATAGGCAAAGGTACCATTACCGACTGTGAGCGAAGCTAATGTATCCATGGTATGATTGGAAACATTGTGCCTTTTAACGACATTTTCCCGATTAATTTTGGTTCCTTGTTGCGCTAGGACTATCATAGGAGTTAGAACACTTACAAGGAAAGTGAAAATAATACTAAACTTCTTTTTCATCTATATTGGATTTTTATGCATACTATATTCGTGTTCAAGATTCCTCCGGAAATTCCGGAGTACATTCTCAATTTATCTATCGCATTAAAGTGAGACCTATCAGACCGATGACCGCATCGTTTGCTACGGCGAAAAGCTCTACTGATTGAAGTTTCTTTTTATTGTTTAGAGGCAAATCCAATAATGAAGCTGCTCCACCATCAATGGCACGATTGCTATACCCCTTGATATCGGTATAATGACTCCAGGTTCCGCCCTTATAAAGCTCTCCAGACTTCAGACTGATTCGGTAAGGAATTCGTTCATCGGGGAGTTCAAAAGCGTGATTATCATCAAGATAATCCTGTTCGATAGGCCACCAGTTGATCGGGTTGATGAGATCTAACGTATCAAAAGTTCCATCAGTATAATTGACCTTAATCTTGGCGTTGATAAGCTGGGATTGCATCGGATTTGTAGAACCGGCGACCAAGAGATACATTTTGCTGGCCTGGCCGGCTAAAGGTATTTTGACGCTTTTTGGATAATTATCCCACTGACTGACAAAGACCACATTTTTGGAGTCATTTTTTAGCTGAAACGGAATACCTAGGTATATTAGATCCCCTTGCTTGCCTTTTTTCATGATTCCCCTGTCGTCAATATTTGCCGTCGTCAATGGATAACACCAATTGCCTATTCCCTGCCAAGGCAGCTGCAGGGTTGGCCCTTCCGGTCTTGGCGAAAGATATTTCTGTTGAAAGATATCCGTCAAACGCGCGTTGTAATAACTCGATAAATTTTCCGCTAAAAAATCAGGTTTATCATCGATATTCCAATCGATATAATCTACTGTTTGGCGATAAGTTCCCACAACCAGATTAACGCGATTTGTTCCCTTTGAAAAGATATTGATAGGAAGTTCCAATTTCTTTATTTCTCCTGGTCTCAAGCTGAAGGCTGTTTGAAAATCCTGATGATCAATTACCAGTTGTTGTGGCTGAGCAGAACGGTTTTCCACCGTCAAAAAATAGTTTAGCTCTTTACGCAGAATAGTTGAATTTACAGGCGGTAATAGCCGAATATCAACTGCCTGCCACCAAACCATAGCTCCCTGTTGAAGCTTCACGAAAAAGGTTCCTACCCGCTCATGCTGGACAAAAGAAAATTTGTGACCGGCTTTCTTTTGGATAATTCCTTGAGGATCGTAGCTTTCCAACAATTGGGTATTAGCAGGTAAGGGAAAAGCCCATTGATCGGTGAAAACTTGCTCCACATTTTTGGTATCCATCTTTTCGAGTTTACCATCCCCCATTATAGTGATGTCGAAATTCCGCTCAGCTTCAGATTCAACAACAATACATGCCCCATTTATAGCGGAAGACTTTAATGACCACTTGACTTCTTTTCCATTGACTTTAACAGCACTCACCTGGGTAAAATCTACGGGAACTTCCAAAGCAAGTTTTACGGGCATCGCATAACGCGTGTTAATCTGAAATGTAACAGCAGTTTTAGTTTTCTTATACGTATAACTCCATTCCGGCATTTCAATCTGTGCAAAATTCCATGTCGATGGGAAACCAGGTTTAAGAAACAATTGTTTGTCCAGTAGACGTGGATGCACGCCAAATAATCCTTCGACTAATGTACGAGATGCTACACCGATCGGGTCGGCAAAATCACGGTATAATTCGCCTCTAAATGCATCATAGTGGGAAAGCTGCTGAAAGTTGGCGGGACTGATCCCATGATACATACTTTCCATGAGGTTACTTTTCCAGAGCTGATAGGCATCATCCGCCCGACCAGATTGCCAATAGGCCAATGCTGTCTGTAGATTCTCTGCCAAAGCAACATTATTGACCGACCAAGTGTAAGGCTGCCATGTCGTCGTCGGCAATGTATACAGGTCATGCTGTTCCTGTCCTTTGACACGAATAGGAATCTTTGGCAAATAGTTAGTTACATATTGGAGATTTTGGTAGCTTTCAAAATCATCCAGGATAGCAGCGTCTGCGGCATGATAAATGGTCCACAAACCCGCATTTTCGTGTATAAGCTGATTGCCAAGCGCATCCTGGAACTCGGCAAAATGACCTTTCTTTTGCAACCAAAGTCGATCTTTTAGCGCTTTTTGAATCTTATTTGCTTCTTGTTGGTAGGGCGTCGCATCCTCACCTATTACCTTTGCGAGTTTGGCCATCATTTGATTGGCACGGTACATATAGGCGGTTGTGTGCGTGACCGCGCCACCGGAATATTGTAAACCATCACTTGCCCATATTGCACAATAGGCATCGTATAAGCCATCATTGTCCTGATCGAAATTTCGCTTTTCCCAGTTGAGATGCCGAGTCAGCGTTGGCCACATCTCTTTCATATAAGCAACATCCCCTGTATAATTAAAATGTGACAACAATTGATCGATAAAGACCAAGTTCATATCGTAGTGATGGGGTACCGTATTATTATTTGGATTCCGAGAAATGTAGCCGCTTGAAAACATAGAAGTACCCATTTTTTCCAAATGTCGAGCTAAGTGCAAAGTTGTATCCATCACCACCCGTCCAGCAGCGGGTTCTCTAACCTGCGAATTCGCATAACTCGAAAAATGTTCTTTCGCTCTGTCATGCCATCCCAATACATCTGCGGTGTAAGCTCCCCGCCAAGCATTCAAACGCATACGCCATGCCACAGCTCCATGCAAGAAAGTAGGCGATTCCCAAATTCCATCAGCGGCTGCCGAAAGCGCTGCCCCCAAATTATTGATGTATCGATCCGGTGTGTTTATTTTAACCCGACTAGCCAGCGAAACCCTTTTCTGATCCGCTAGCTCATAAATCTTTTCCAATGAGCCTTCAGAAAATTCCGCAGCAGAACGCTTCCCTTTAGCGATTTGAATATAACTTGATTTTTTAGTCAGCATAAATTTCCCGACAAGGATAGGACTACCCTTATTCTCCGTTTTCGTCAGATTAGAGAGATCATCCAAAACGGTAGCATCTGACATCCGTAGTGCTGAGAGTCCTGAAAAACTACCCTGAATAAAATGGGGCTCATTTTTCTTATTTTGATACTTAAGTCCAAAACTATTTTTTTCCAGTGTATATTGATTCTGTTCACAATATGCAGGAAGAAGATAAAACCCCGATTCTGGATCTGCACCTATGTCGCCATTTCTACTGAATGTTTTTCCGCTAGCTCCCCCATAGACAGCGTAAAGATGTGCATCCTGTTTAATATTCGCCGCCTGTAATTTTACGATCATCCCTTCGGCATCGGCCTGCGCCATTACAACGATATCGATATAACCATTTCCAAGTAAGGCATCTTTGATGCGATAATACATCGCTCCGGGTCGATACCTTGTCTCAATATGATCGGCATCAATCACTTTTTTTCGCTGCTGCTTATTGCTGAGAACAAACTGTAAGTTCCCTGCCATCCCCGGCATGTACAATGCAAATTCAGGTAAATCGCCTGCTTCTACTCGGGATGCCAGGTTATTACCATAAAGAGCACGATTAAATCGATATCTTCCATTCACCAGTAAGAAATCTCCTTTATCCTCGGTATAATGCAGTACACGATCGTTATCTTGCCAATGTTTTGACTGGGCAACAGCTATCTCCAGGATAGTCCCAACTAGCAAACCGCAAAAAATCAAATACTTTCGTATCATATCAATAATTAGTTCATGAATTAGCTATGTGCAGATCTTTTTAATGACCGGTAGCTACTTCTTAGTCACTGGAGTTTATACTTTCCATCGATGGTAACCATCGATGGTTGTGTTACGTTAATCGAAAGACTTGATTTCTTTTCCATTGACAATAACATTTTTTAGCAAGACATTCTTGAGGTAATCAACTTTAAACGCTTCTTTTACACCATCAATTTTACAATTGACCATCGTAAAATCGGTTATAGGTGAAGATTCGTATGCCGTGGAGAGCACAGCATACTTTCCACCACCTTTAACATGGAGATTTTCGACCCAGATATTGCGAATCGTTGGAATATGTTTTCCGGGTTTTTCATAAAACATATTAAATCGTACAGCCGCTTCCTTATATTGCCCCACTTCCGTGTTATAAAAAAAAACGTTCTCAATGATCCCACCTCGGCTCGAACTGGTTTTTATCCGTAGAGCCCGATCCAAATTTGGACTGTCCATGACATTGTTGAGTGCATAGATATTTCTGGCTCCGCCTGCAATTTCGCTACCGATAACGACGCCGCCATGACCATCTTTCATTTCACAATTTTCGATGATATGATTCTCCGCAGGTCGACCAATATTGCGGCCATCTTCATCTCTTCCCGATTTAATAGCAATACAGTCATCGCCGGTATCAAAATAACAATTTCTGATCCATACATTTTTACTTGCTTCAGGATCGCAGCCGTCATTATTAGGTCCATGACTCACCACTTTCACACCTTCAATCAATACATTCTCACATAGGACAGGATTAAGATTCCACATCGGAGAATTAATCAGCTTGACGTCAGCAATCCAGACATTTTTACATAAATAAGGCTGCACAAAATTGGGGCGAAGAAAATTGCCGTCGCCAAATACTCTTTTATACGGGTCCATCTCTTCAGCCATCTGCTGATGCAAAATTGCCCGGGCAGGCTTTTGTTCTCCAGGGCGGCCTTCGTGCCATCCATATTTTCGGGCACCACACCAATACCACCAATGATCATTATCGGCATTTCCATCCAACAATCCTTTTCCTGTGATGGCAATATTCTCTTCTTTGTACGCATAGATGAAAGGAGAAAAATTGATGCATTCCATGCCCTCCCAACGCGTGAATACCATCGGATAATCAGCACTATCGCGACTAAAGCGTACGGTTGCCCCTTCGCTGACATGAAGGTTGACGTTGCTTTTCAAATAGATTGCACCGGTCAGATAGACTCCTTTCGGGACTATTACGCGCCCTCCACCCTGCCTATTGCACGTTTCAATTGCTTTTCTAAAGGCTACAGTATTTTTTGTCCTGCCATCTCCAATAGCACCGAAATCGTCGATGGAATAATCTTTCTTTTCAAATGTAGGAGCAACAATGATCTTTTTAAGCTGTTCAATTTCCTTTAAGGGTTGCTTTGCACTGGTCCAGGATGTTTGTTGCGCTTGACTTGCTACGCATGCAAAAATGACGAGGAGCATACTAAAAATCTTTTTCATTGGCTTATAATTGTTTCTGGTTGTACTTGTTTATATCAGCTGCCAAATTCAGCCCACTTGCATCGATCTTCCCAATACAGAAGCAAAACTTGCAGTTATTTTCTCAGAATAAACATGATTATGGCATTCTCTTCACACGATCTCAAATACAAAGGCTGTCGAGGTTCCGGCTGTACCACCCTGCGTTGCCCCAAAAAGGAAACGCGGTTTATCCGTTATTTCATCCATCAGGACCATAGGTCTCTCAAGCCTGCCAAAGCGCTTCAAGTTGGCTGGTGGGGGCGGTTCCTGAATATAGGTCGATAAACCTAGATAAGCCACTTGCGGTTCAGACCATTTAACGCCATCTGATGATTTTAAGATCAATCCATCTTCGTGATTGTAAAACCCCATATCCCTTGCCAATAAACAATACTGTTCATCCTGTTTCCATACGAAAGCATCTTCAAGCTGTGCATTATGCGGACGATCAGAAAAATCAATGACCGGATGCTCTGATACTTTCACATATGGTCCCAAGGGATGTTCAGCTTTGGCCAATCCATACTTTCGATTTCCTCTGACAGGACCTTTATCCCGCAGATATTCAGCAGTATTCCAAGATTTATAATACAACCAAAATTTACCATCGTTACCTTTTAGAAATGCAGGATTTGTGGTACAATGATCATCCCATGCCCCCTCCACGCCAGGCAATAAGATTGGATTATCCTGCCGTTTCCATGTTCCATCCAGGTTTTTCGCCGTTGCTACGCCTATCCTTTTGGTATCTGTCTTTCCGTTGGAATTTCCCATATAAAAAAGATAATACGTATCCGCTATCTTTTTTATCAGTGGATTATGACAGGTTGTACTATCCCAAAATCCTTCCCGAGGTTGTAGAACAACATCTTTATGTTGGAATGTTTCATAGGGAGAATCAGCGACTGCGTGCGCTATCTCGGAACCTTTGATCCAGCCACCCATCCCTTTGTCCTTTCGCCAACGTGAATAAAAAAGATGAACCTTACCATCGTCGCCCCAAATCGGAGATGAGCACCAAATAAAGTAATCTACCAATTGTAAGGATCTTCCAATCGGTTTCAATTTAAAATAAGGAGACTCCAGTATACCCTTTTTAGCTGCCGTATCTAAAGGTAACACCATCATCGCCCACAAAAATGCATTTGATTTTAAGAAGACTCTTCTATCCATGTGAACATTTCCCTTCCGTTGATCTATAATTTGGTTTATTCCGATTCCCAATGTAATGATAATCAAACCGAAAGATACCAAAATCAGCAATATTCCCTATCCTGCGCTATCCTGCAATCGCTTACATTTTGATAAAAAAAAAACCTACCCATTCCATTCAGAACAGGTAGGTCAGGTTCACGTTTATTACCATCAAAAATTAATAGCCTGGATTCTGCATAGCCTGTTTTTCTGCAGGCGTCAATGCGGCACCGCTTTCATTGGTTGTTGCATCCAAGAAAGATTGCGGAATCGGTCGATAGTAATGTGTATTTGGACTAAAGACTGTATTCCCGCGCACATAACCATCATTAAAGGCTTTCCATCTCGCTTCCAATGTTTTGGTGCGCGCCAAATCTTCCCATCTGTAAAGTTCACCGCACAATTCACGTGTGCGTTCATTCAACAAAAATGCCATCATTTTCTGTGCATTGCTTGTTGCCCCCAATTTCTCGTAGATCGGCGCATCAACTGCTGAATTATAAATGTCAGCGACAGAATTGATCAGCATCTGTGTTTCGGAAGAGGCCGTAGTTTTCGCAATATCATTATTGGATTCGTAGTATGAGTTTCCTTCCCAATAGATTGCTCCTTCCGCAGAAAAGCCGCCGCCCTTTCCAACAGCATAGGAATTATTCTTGTAGGCTTGTCCGCCGTCGACATTCTTCGCTCGGTCTTCACCACTTTTATAGCCAGCACGACTGCGCAATTTATTGATCCACTGTATAGCATTGGCATATTGGCCCTCCCCCTTGCGGATATAGGCTTCGGCCACCATTAAGACATCTTCCGCCGAGCGCGCCATAATAACATCTCGCGTACCATTGGCAGACGCTATACTAACCCGATAGCCATCTCTGAACTTCGAAAGCGCCACATAACGTGATTGAACACCAAAGTATCCGTTATTTCCATGCTGACCCACCCAAGCTTGAGGTTCTCCCTGAAAGTAACGTACAAAAGTATGCGGGTTCTGCATCACGCCATTTTTAAGAACTCCTGTTGCATCACCGGCCACTGCTTTGTAGCGTGTATCGCCAGCGTTGTTGACAATGTATTTAATACCCAGCTCTCCACCTTTAAACCGCTTCGTTCCAACAACAGTTCCTTCAGGCCCAAGCGATGCATTAGCTGCAGTCCAGACAGGGGCATTAGCGGTATTATTGGCACCATACATCGTAATAAAGGATTTCCAGAAACGTGAATCATTTACCCTGTCAAATACATCCAGCGTATAATTTGTGGTACGGGCATAAGAAAATTCACGGTCACCGGAGATATCGCGGCTTGTTCCGCCTAAATCTTGATAAACAGCAGGGTAGTAAAGATGGATCTGATTTCCATAACGCCCCCAGGTTGCCTGGTCGTCCGAAAACTGTGCCGACAGAACAACCTCCGAGACTTTTTCGTTAGCACTATTGGCCTTTTGATAATCCCATAGTTTTACGTAATCATCTACCAGGGGATGTGCCGCCACGACCTCCGTTCCATATTTGATGACAGCATCTAAGTCTTCCGCGGTATATTTTGAATTCCAAGCGGCATATAGCTCACTCGATCGAGTCAATCGTGCTTTAGCAATGTAGTGTGCTGCAGCTGATTTTGTTACACGCCCAAATTCTGTCGCCGAAGCCGGCAACAACGTATAAGCCTGCTCAAGATCCGCTATGGCCTGTGCAAAACAAGCATCTTCGGAAGCTCTAGTAAAATAGGATTCAACCTTTTCGGTCGGGGTCAATTTCAGGGGGACACCTCCAAACTGTACAATCAACTGTAAGTAGAAATAGCCCCGCATAAAGTATCCCTCGCCAAGACGTGTATTATAATTGGCATTGGATTTATCATAATATAAGGGTACGTTTTGAATCAGGGTATTGGCCGATTCGATACCGCTATACATATTATCAAACACCGGCTGAATATTTCCACCTCCATAAGTTGATTCAGCAGGGTTAAGATCCATACTATAACTATTAAAGCTTGGGGAAGCATTATTTGCATCCGTAAACTCATCTACACCTAGATTGAACAGGGCCATCCCCCAGGTATAATTATATTTAAATTTCAATTTGGAGTAAACACCGGTTGCTAAATCATCTAGCCCTGCCTGAGTTTTAAAATAGTCTGTATCCGGTATGGTAATCTGCTCCTCTTTCAAAAAGTCTTTACTACAGGCGTTCAATACTAATAATCCTGCCGCACCTAACATTGAAGCAACTAATATTTTATAATTTTTCATGAGAGTCAATTTTTTAAATCCTTTTGCTGCTTAAAATCCTATGTTCACGCCGATCACAGCTCCTCTTGTGGTGATGGCGGAGCCGGCTTGCGTTGTATTATTATTATAACTTGCTAAGTCTGGATCCAGAAAATCCACTTTTGAATACAACATCGCCGGGTTCATGATCTGTGCATAAACCTTAAAATTACTGATGCCAAGTTTTTGTAATTTTGTTTTCGAAAAATTATAACCTAAACTTACATTTCTTAGCTTGATAAATGATCCATCCCGGTAATTCATGGAAGAGTTCCAAGGATCTGCCGCTTCACCATTTGAGCCTGGCTGATAATATTCAGCATCTTCATGAACGCCCGGAATAAAGTAGTCCAATTTGCGCTGCATATAACGACCATCCAAAGTAGCAGCTCCAGCGTTTATGGTCTGTCCCCAACGCGAGAAAATAAAGAAAGATAAGTCAAAGTTTTTGTAGGTGAATGTATTCATAATCCCGCCAGACCATTTTGGACGATAGGATCCTAACACTTGTCGATCATAATTGCGATCTACTTTGCCATCAGGAACACCATCGGGACCACTAATATCCTTCACACGGATCTGTCCGGGTTTAGCGCCATATTTTTTAGCCTCCTCTGCTTCTGAGGTTTTCCAAATACCATCGTAAACCACATCATAAGGGACTTGAATCTCCTGACCAACAATCCAGTTATTGGTTAAATCTTCTTTTCGTCCGTTATTCAATTCGAGTATTTTATTCTTGTCTTTGGACCAAGTTAAAGTCGTATTCCACTGGAAGTTATCATTCTTAACATTGATTGTATTGATCTGAAGGTCAATCCCCCAGCCTGAAGTCTTACCAACATTTGCCATTGTGGCCCCATAGCCTAAAACAGAGTTTAGCGTCATGGCCAATAACAGATCATTCGTCTTCGTTTTATACATGTCCAAAGCACCGCTGATTCGGTTATTTAGAAAGCCATAATCTATACCCAAATTATATTGGGTCGTACGCTCCCAGCCTAATTCTGGATTGGCCATTTTTTGCGGATTAGCAGCTGAAGGATCAGAGGCAACATATCCTGGTGTTGAATTCGTCGCGCTCCAGTTGTAAAAATTTTGGGTCAATAATCCTTTCGTTTGATAAGGTCCAATTGCGGCATTACCAACAATACCAGCTCCCAAACGCAATTTTAGTATATTGACAAAGCGAGCGTCTTTCATAAAATTTTCTTGGTCAATGCGCCATGATGCAGCTACGGAAGGAAATGAGCTCCATTGATGCCCCGGTGCCAATACCGAAGATCCATCCCAACGCACAAAAGCAGTCAACATATAACGGTCCTTATAGCTATAATTTACACGTGCCATATAGGATTCCATTTGTCGCTCAGATAAGCCCGTTCCCCAACTGCCGATAAAACCTCCTGAATTTATATTATACCATAATTCTTCTGCGCTATACACATCCGTGGCTTTCATATTACTTGATTCAGAATTATACTTGGAAGAACTCTGCAACAAGGTTATACCAAGGTGGTGATCCGTTCCAAAATCGCGGTCGTAATAGATCAAATTGTCTAAAGTCCAAGCTAAATTGCGGTTTGTTGAATAAGTCACCGCATTATTTCCATCACCATTTATTCCCTCGGCTGCATTTGCTAAACCCAACCGGTAATATCTAAACTCAGGTCCAAATTGCACCCTATATTTTAAACCTTTCAATGGCTCATAAATCTGTCCAAAATCCAATTGGCTAAAGAAACTACCATTGGCGCCAAAAGTCTGACGTTGATTGGTATTATATTCCAATTCATTAATTGGATTGATGATATTGATATCACCCGCAGCAGGATTTCTCAGATAGTTTCCGTTGTCATCATAAGGAACTGTCCAAGGTAACATACCTCGTAAAGCACTGTAATAGTCACCTGCACCTGTTACAGATTTAGAGAAATTATAGCCATAATCTTGATCGGAGAAGAATGTGTTTATTGAAGCTCCCATGGTAAACCATTTTGTTGGCGTAGCTTCAAAACTTACTTTTGAAGTATAGCGATTAAATTTCTGACCGGGTTGTGTAGCATCTTGCTTAAGATAACCAAAAGAACCATAACCTTTGGAGTTTTCCCCTCCCCCTGAAACGCTTAAAGTATGTTCGGTCGATAAGGCATTTTTACGTCCAAGATCTGCCCAATCGTAATTACCGACTAGGCTTGGATCCCATACAGTATTGTTATTAGTCCAACCTTTAGCAATATTTGCCCATGAGGCAGCTACAGATCCCCATCTAGAAAAATCCTTTGCATAATCTGGTGTCGTCGTTCCGAATTTCGCCAAACGCGCATAATCCAACCATTCCGCAGCATCCATGTACTCTGTGACATCGTACATTTTCTCAAAAGTTGCCGTACCAGCATAATTCAACATTAAACGTCCTTTTTTTCCCTGCTTGGTCGTCACCAAAACAACACCGTTCGCTCCACGTGAACCATAGACAGCTGTTGCAGAAGCATCTTTTAAGACATCAATGGTCTCTATATCACTCGGATTGATATTGTCAATGCCACCGGCCTGTAATACCATCCCATCGACTACATACAGTGGTCCTTGATCTGCAGTGATCGATCGTACACCTCTTATCGTTATACTACCTGTTGTTCCCGGACGTTGGTTCGAAGTGATATCAACACCAGCCACCTTACCCTGCATTGCCTGCAATGCATCTTTCACAGGCATTGCCTTCAGTTCTTTCTCACCCACACTCGCTATCGAACCCGTCACATCCTTTTTTTTCATCGTGCCATAACCAACCACCACGACTTCGTCCATGACATCGACCTTTTGTGCAAGAACTATATTGAAGTTATTTTGACTACCCACAGAAATTTCTTGGGATTCGAAACCAAGGCTTCTGAAGTCCAATACATCCGATGGCAGTGCATTGATGGTAAATGACCCATCGGCATTGGTCTTTGCCGTCATAGTTTTGCCTTTTACCTGTACCGTCACACCTTGAACAGGTGAACCTTTTTCATCGTTTACTTTTCCAGTCCTAGCGGTTTGAGCAAATAAATTCAAGGTGCACAGCATCGCCATAAATAGCAAAAAAGTGTACTTCTTTACATGATGATCAAACCTAATTGTTAAATAGTTTATCATTAAAGTATTATTTAGGTATTATTTTATTCTTTCCCTTGTTGATCTTCGGTAGTGAAAATCGGTTTTCATTATACGAGATAATGAAAATGTTGTATGATCTTTACTTATTGCTTTATAGGACGACTGGCTTAAAAAAATAATCAGATTTCCCCTTAGGCTTATAATGTTGGTTAAAAGTAACAGGATGATTTGTAATAACCATCCTGTTCAATCCTGTCATTAGCTGGCGCCAAAAATAAAAAAATCGCCCTTAAATGCTAAGGGCGATTAAATCAATTAAGATATTAATATCCGGGATTCTGTGTATACAAGCCCGGACTATTGTCCAGTTCTGACTGTGGCACCGGATATAGGACATAATTGACTTGGAAATCTAACATCTGCTTTGCGACGTCCTCTTTCCTGATCCAAGCCTTCATGACCGATTCGACACTACCACCGCGGATAAGATCAAACCATCGCACCCCTTCGCCAATAAACTCTCTTCTGCGTTCATCCATCAGCTGTGATTTAGTGACATTCGTCAGCTCAGTTGTCAATCCGGCGCGTTTTCTGATTTGATTGACGACCGCATCTACATCCGTTTGAACGTTCCCAGAGGCGCCATTCAATATGCATTCCGCCTTTAACAACAGTAAATCGCTATAACGGAATACAATATAATTGATCGGCCAATCCATTCGGTTTGCAGGCACTTTGGTAAGGTCCACAAACTTCTTAACAAATGATCTTGTCTCAGCAACATTGCCATAAATATATCCTTGCTGAATACTGAACGTCTTTCTGCTGTCACCTGTATCATACAGCTTAAGCAGGTCGTCAGATACTGGCCTGATTGTTAAGCCTCCTTGCGTGGCTAGACCGAGTGAATTGAACCAATTATCAGGTACAAGCACCCAAGGAAATGTTGCCCCAACAACAGGATTAGCGCCGCTTGAATATTCAATATTAAAAATCACTTCCTTGTTGCGCTCATTACCGTAATCAAAAATGCTATTATAGCTGGTCAGCAAAGTAAATTCATTGCTGTTGATCACCTCGTTAAACTGCTCCACCGCTTTCCCCCATTCATTACTGTTCAAACCCGCACCTTCAACGCCCAATGTGGGCCCCGATCGTGTCATGTAGACCAAGCCAAGCAACATTCTTGCAGCGTATTTATTGACACGGCCTTTATCTGCAGCAGCGTACGCACTAGGTGCAGGCAGCGCATTAATAGCTTTGTTCAGATCTTCAATAATCAAAGCATACAACTCCTCCACGTTACTCCGGCCAATGCTTTTAGCTTGGCTGGCGGATACCACCTTGTCTATCCGTGGCACTTTGCCAAAGTATCGGATCAAATCAAAATAAAAAAATGCACGTAAGAACCGGGCTTCGCCTTCCATTCTATTGCGAAGGCTTTCATCAATAATAGCCGTGGAACCATTCGCCGCAAGTTGTTCCAAATAATTGTTTACACGAAAGATGCCGTTAAAATTTGTTTGCCAGGCTTCTATCACATAGGGGTTACTGGCAATCGTTTTATGAAAACTGTTGATCCCTTCCCAATCACGCACTCCGCCGTCCGACACTGCGTACAAATTATCCGATCGTGTTTCCGAGAGATTCATCAGGCGATCAGGATATCCTCGTGTACTGTTATATATAGCGTTCAATCCTTGAATAAAATCATTTGCTGTCTTAAAGTAGGTATCTGAAGTAGCACTCGAAATTGGTTGCTGGTTCAGATCCATTTTGCAAGATCCCAATAGACCTGCTATCAAAAAAAATAGGCTCAATTTTTTCATCGTTCTAAAAATTTACGTTTAAACCAAATGTCATTGTCTTTGGAATAGCCAGGCCTCCATAATCACCCGCCTCGGGATAATCAGAGCTTCCGCTTAGATTTGTGTTTGAAGATTCCGGATTTACACCCCCGTCATATTTGTCCTTTCCCCAAAAATTCTCCAATGTCACGAATAAACGGACTAAACTAAGCTTGGACTGACTCCCCAATTTCAGGTCTTTGATATTATAACCAAGCGTGACGTTGCGTAAACGCCAATAATCCGACGAATACAGCCAATCTGTATTTTTAATCCGTCCAAACGTTGAATAAGCTTTTCCAACACGACCTTCTCCAGGATCCTCTTCTGAACGCCATCTATCCCGATAAAATCCAAGCGCATTGTCTGATGATCCTTGACCGGTACGTCCCAAGGCACGTCCTAATAAAGAATAGATATGACCACCATTCTGGCCTTGGAACATAAAACTCAAATCAAAATTTTTATACTTAAAGTTGTTGGTTATCCCCCATACATAGCTTGGGTTTGGATGCCCCACAATCACACGGTCATTCGCATCAATCACACCATCTCCATTGGCATCCACATATTTTGGATCGCCTGCCTTTTGGCTACCATACAACGCAGCCCCAGCATCAATGTCTGCTTGAGTCAATATGCCGTCTTGTTTAACGACATAAATACTATACATCGGCTCGCCAATCCGTAGAAGACTATGCTGGATATCAAATGAGGACGGTATTAAAATCTCCTTTTGCTCACCATCAAGTTTTGTTACTTTATTGGAATTATGACTAATATTAAAAGAGGTAGACCATGAAAAATCTGCTTTTCTGACCTGATGGGAAGTGATCTCTAAATCCCAGCCTTTACTTTTAACCTCTCCTGCATTATCCAAATAGGAAGAAAAACCTGTCGAAAGCATGGAAGGAACATTTAGCAATAAATCACTGCTCTTCCGGGTATACCAGTCAAATGATCCTGTAATGCGGGAAACCAAAAGGCCAAAATCCAATCCCACATCATAAGTCCGCGATTTTTCCCATCTTAGATCCGGATTAATGATATTGCTTGGTGCCTGTCCAGAAACGGAAAGGCCATTTGACGAATAATTGTAAAAGCCCAACAAGGCAATGCTACTGTAATCACCTATATTGTTATTCCCTGATTCACCATAGCTTCCGCGTAATTTCAGCTCATTGATAAAGGTAACTGGTTTCATAAAACGCTCCTGTGACAGACGCCAGCCCATGGACAATGATGGGAACCAACCCCATTTTGTATTGGATCCAAAACGCGATGAGCCGTCCCGACGAATACTTCCAGAAAGCAAATACTTACCGTCATAGGCATATTGCACACGCCCAAAATAAGAAAGCAAGACACTTTGCGTTGCGCCTGTTGAGGCAACTGTAGCAACGGCACCGTTCAAAGTTGTTATCGAACTATTGGTATAACCTCACTGCGAGGTGATGGAAGAAGTTTCAAGTTTATCAAAATTATAGGCTTGCCCCAGCAAAGCGGTAATATCATGTTTGTCAAAATTGAGATGATAATTTAACGTATTCTCGTTTACAAAAGTTTGCTTTCGATACACACTGTTGGAGCCATAGGTTGCTTGATTCGGGTTGTTGGTTCGGTTAGCCAAAGTTCCGCCTACAGTGTAGGGCTGAAATCTATTACTTCTGCTATCGGTTTGATCCAAATTAACTGTAGTCTTAAAATTGAAGTTATCAAGAATATTGTACTGTCCGTAAACTGTCCCCAGTAAACGTGAAATTTTGTTTTCCCCGATATAATAATTCAATTTGGCAATGGGATCATTTGTTGAAGTACTCCAAGGATATTTTTCATTGTCAAAAACGTTTACTGTTCCAGCAGGATGGTCCTGAACAGGTGACATCGAATAAATCTGATGCATGATATTATCCTTTCCTTCCACTCCGGGGTCATTTCCGATAGAATAGGTAGGTGCTAGGTTTAAACCAAATGCGAATTTTTTATTCGGTTTTACTTCAACGTTAGCTCTGGCAGTATAGTTTTTATAATCCAAGCCTTTCACAATACCTTGTTGATTGAGGTAATTCCCCGAGACATAATAATTGACAAATTCTGTCGCTCCCGAAGCCGCAACCTGGTAGTTTTGGATCACTCCTTTTCGATACGCTTCGTCTTGCCAATTGATAAGGTAAAGCCCGGGACGTCCGGGTTCCAACCAACGGTCATCATACATATAAGATGTATTATATGTCCCCTCGGCGAGTCCCAATATTTTCCGTCGTTCGGCATTGCTTTGGCTTGCCAGCCTTCCGGTACCCGAGGCTTCCCATTGTGCATTGATCATCTCCACCGCTCTATCTATCCACTCTTCACCATTTAACATATCCAATTTTTTATAAGCCTCGGAAATGCCTATGTATGAATTGAGACTTACTTTAGCCTGGCCGCTCTTCCCGCGTTTTGTGGTGATCAAAACAACTCCGTTTGCTGCCCGGGATCCATAAATTGCAGCTGCAGATGCATCTTTTAGGACTTCCACAGATTCAATATCGTTTGGGTTCATATTATCCAGCGGATTTCCTGAGGCATAGTTTCCCGAGCCGTTTTGTGAGGCCGTTGACAGTGGGAAACCGTCAATGACATACAAGGGTTCACTCCCAGCGGTAATAGAGCCCGATCCCCTGACCTGAACACTTAACCCTTTTCCGGGAACACCTGTAGATTGCTTAACCCGTACACCGGACATCTGTCCGATCAGGGCTTGATCAACCCGTGCAATAGGGCGCTCATCGAGATTCTCAGCATTAAACTTTGAAACCGGAGCTATAAGGTTAGTTCGTTTTTGGGATCCATAGCCAATGACGACAACCTCATCCAATGCTTCTTGTTTCGGCAACAACTCGACACGTAGAAATGCTAATGTTGATACACGGACTTCTTTCTGCTGGTATTCCACAGAACGAAATACAATATTGTCACCAGATTTTGCATGAATACTGAAATCACCATTTTGACTGCTTGCCCCTTCATTTTTGCCATTTACCTGGATTGTAACACCACTGATCGGCTGATTTTTATTATCAACAACTTTTCCCGTCAGTGTCCCCTGTGCGTACAATACATGTGTAAAAGCCATTTGAGCCACAACAATGGCTCCATATCGCATTATGTTTTTCATGGATTGAGTTTTTTAATTATTAATCTGATTTATATTGGTAAATCAATTTAAAAGAACTCATTTGATTAACTGTCCTGAACTTACATGATAACCAGACAATTGCAAATTTTAAAAACTTAAAGCGCACTCTTTTTTGTATATTTTAACCATCAAAATTGTAAAAAGTAATGCCCCCAAAAAAAGCCTCGTTTTATACGAGGCTTTCAATAGTGCTTACTGCTTTTTGCTTTTAATAACTCCAAATGGTAACAGGTCCAATCAAACCGCTTTCCATGGGTTTCCAGCCGCTTGCATCAAAATCTTTATAATTGATATTGACAAAATTGATTTCGTGATAATTTCGCCAGGCAACTTTTTTACGGTCTAAATAGCTGATACGGTTTGCCATTAAATTGGCAACCTCTATGCGAATCTTGTTTTCACCATTTACCAACAGGGTTGTAATATCTAGCTGAAACGGAATCGACCATAACACACCGGCCTCTTTTCCGTTGACATAGACCTTTGCACTTTCAGCAACACGGCCCAATTTCAATAGATAAGATTTTGATTGATCCTTATTGATCGAAATTGTTGTTTCATAAGCTCCTGTTCCGGAAAAATTGACAGCATCTTGGTCTCCCCAATCTGTCCAGGAGGAGAGTTGATCGAGCTTTTTAGCCTTTGGTAAAACAGGCCCACCAGCCATAAAACTCACTTTCCAATCGCGATCCAATTGCGCCACCTGGTTTAACTCGTCCTGATAGCGAAAGGGTTCTCCGGCCTGTTGCGCTGAGGCAAGGACTATCCAGGAATAGCCAGATGGAATCTGCACCCGTATTTTGCCGTTAGCTGATGGCAACTGATATGTCTGCCCAGTTTGAGGATCCAACAGCGAATAATGTGAAGCCTGTGCATTTAATGTAATGCTACGATCAATAGTCTGTCCACTATGATTGACCAAATAATAATACGTGTCCTTACCAGCGGCTCTGCGTGAAAACTTCAACCCTGTTTGGTTAATCCGTTCTGCTGCGATCTCTTCTGTTTCGAGTGCCGAATTGACATCTGTCGTAAGATAGATTTTGCCTCTTCCAAAAGCTGTGTACTGATTCGCTTTATCCTTTTCGAAACCTAGCGATGCAATTAATTTATTGAACAGTGTACGGCGTTCCTCTAATTGGCTATATCCAGTAATCTCTTGCGGTAATTGCTGGAAGATGACAGTTGCGCCTTGGTTGGCCATTTCCAGGATTTTCTGCAGTGTCACTTCAGAAAAATAATGACAGGCAGGTATATAAATTGCCCGATAAGGGATCGCATCCTTTGAGGTTTGTAATTTCCCGTCGTTTACTGTAGTTCCTGCCAGAATTTTATCTGTTGCAAAATCAAAGCTATAGCCCCGTTTCTGCAGCTGAACACTTTGTTTATAAAATTGCGTCGGATGTAACCACTCGTCGACATCATGAACCTTTAATGCCTTATCCATTCCCTTGGCATTATTCCAAATATCATAAATGGGCCAATATACCAGCAGTTCGTTGTCAGCACGCGTAGATTGCAAGATAGATTGCACACGTGTAATATATTGATTCAAACCGGTAAGGTGGTCCCAGAACGAATTTTGTGGAACAAAATTAACGGAAGCATAGAACAACCATCCTGGAAAAGGTACATTTTTCGGCGAATAGGTTGTCCCATGATAGAATACATGATTCACTCCAGCAAGGAATAGTTGTTCGACTTCTGGTTTCGTTTGTGACAAAGAAGTTTTAAAATGTTCGGTCAGCCAGGTGAATGTTTCCGAAGAAGTATATTTTTTACCGTATACATTTGTCGCCGACGTCGCAAATTTCGCCATCATGGGGTCTGGATCCACATTACGGATATCAGCAGTATCCCGTCTTAATCCGGGAATACCAAAACTACTGGATCCAAAGGTTTCACACTCCGCAATATCTGTATCCGCATACAAATCAATCAGATTTCCTGGAGATCCATGGGCTTGATTTTTTGAGACTGCGCTAAAACGATGGGCAAAATCCGTAAATGGGGTCAAAAAATTCTGGGCAAGCAGTATATTCACAACTTCACGATAATCCGATTTAAGGCCTGCTGTTTTAGCTTCATTCTTTCCCTTACCTACAAAATCCAGGAGATGATCCTGTAACCTATATCCCTTTATCCGGTCGAATGATTGCAAAAATTCATCCGTCCAATTCGCACCGTATACTTCGTAGCTATCGTTAAAAAAAGCACGTACATGCAATGGTTTGTCCTGAAAAGCTTCGGCAAATCTATTGAAATAAGATGCGACAGAACGCTTCCCCAGGTGATCCAACGTATATCCTTCTCCGCCCGGAGCGGCACGTTTGACTTTCTGTCCTGTTCTACCAGAAAAGACAGCTATTAAATGAATATCGGTAGGGGCTTCCCATGTTCCAGCAGTCTTTGAAATATGATCATCCAGATTAATCTCGCTATTGTCGGCTCTAAATGCCCGTAATGCCTGCAAAAAGAAATAATGTTGTTTAGGATCCTTTGGCTTTAAGGGAAAGGTGACTTTTTCACCTTTTTTTAATTCAAATTCATCTAGGATCAATTTGGTAGCGGCATCCTTTTCTTTGATTTGAGGTCCCCCAAATGGCCAGCCAGTTCCCAAATTAATATCCACTCCCATGCCCAAGGCATTGGCCTTATCCGTTGTTACCCCCAACATATTCATCCATTGTGGTGAAAGAAAGTTCAGGTAGCTGGATTCAAATCCCTTAGCGCCATAAATAGGTGTTATCTCAACTCCACCAAAACCACTTTTTTCAAATAAGGTTAATTCGCGTTCGAGATTAGGTCGGTCCACAGCCGAACCGAGCCACCACCAACGCGTCCAAGGCCTCATTTCTTTGGTAATTGCTGGCCATAAATCCTGCGCCATCGTTCGACCGACAGCCAACAGATTACAGGCAAGCACTAATGATATATAAATTTTCTTCATGTTACAATTGGCCTAATCCATGTGAAATACTTTTTTCAAACTGACCGATACTGGAGAATGATCGGCATGTACTTCCATGATATCATACATATAATCCCACCATTGCTGAACAATAGCTTCCTTACCCAACTCTTGTGACGAATGTCCTGCTAAATATTGAACAGCAAATAGAGTGTCTGTCTCCTCATCCAAAAAAATGGAATAATCAGACACCCCATTTTCGCGTAATAAGGTTATTAATTCTGGCCAGATCGCGTCATGTCTCCGCTTATATTCCGCAGACATTCCCGGTTTCAATTTCATTTTAAATGCTATTTTCTCCATTTCTTTTAAGTCTTCAACTATTTTATGATCGACAAATTTTCTTAATTGGCCACTACCTGATGTATGTCAGCTTCGATAATGCTCAAGGTGCCTTTGGCATTCGCGTCATTACGGGCCACACCATCATCAAGTTTCTTGCCCCCCATTTCAACCTGATTGTTTTCCCTCGTGGTAAAAGGTGCATTTTTAAGTTTTATTGTTATTTTTTCACCCCTTATACGCGGAAATGACAAGGTACAATAGCCTAATGTCACATCGGTATTGCCGTCGAAAACAAGTTTTTCGTCCACAAAAATCTGCAATGGATAAGATCTTGATCTAAAATTATTCAGTTTCAGGTCAACTTCATCAATATCGGATTTTTCCTGCAAAGTATATGTAATCCAGGCGGTACCTAGTTGTCCGTCATTGACCCAATCCGACAGTTCATTGTCGTCGTAAGAGTATGATGCTTTCTCTTGATTGGCGCCAGCAGCAACTGCACGGATTTTGAGACTTTTTTTCAGCTGCACCAAGGTGGGGTTCGCAGGACTTGGTCCACGCGCTAAAAATGAAGGCAAATTTTCATTGGATTCCTTGACGAAATAATCCACCATGCTTTTGAGCGGTTGCACCCTCCAGACGGTTGAATCTGACAGCAGACCACTTGATGTCGCCTTCAACATCACACGCCCCGATTTATCGTACTTTGTGCGAAGCAATACACGATTTACACCAGCCTCCACAGGAAGTGAGGTAGCTAAAATATAGTTATCAGGCCCCTGGGCGATACCCCCGCGCCAATCCATCGGTCCATCCAACTTAAAGTCAATCGTATTAGAAGCCAACGGGCAACGTAATCCGTTTTTGTCAAGCACTTCGACTTCTGCCAATACCATATCGTTACCATCAGCAAATAAGCCATTTTTACCATGTTGCGCCGTCAAACGGATTTTGTAAGGCTCACCTGTTGTTTTTAGTTCTTTCTTATTTAACAACTTTCCATCTTTTGTGAATGATTTTGCCGTCAATACGCCGGCCTCAAAATCAACGGATGGAAATCGGTATAGGAAGTCGTACAGCTTTTCCGCTTCTTTCTGTACTTTTCCGTTCACAGCTAATTCGACCCGGTCAGCGGCCGAAACGACCAATACATCTTTTTTCGTTCCGGGCGCATAGTTCCAGTGCCCTACAAGGTACAAGCCTTTTGGATCAGGAGCGATCCAGCCATCCCACATCACCTGGTGGGCAAAGTAAGCATCTTTGGGAATACGCATGGCGTCTACTTCGCCACTTCTTCTGTAATTCTCTTTTCCCCTAAAATGGGTATTGGAATCCGAGAAAATAATATTGACACCGCCCGAATTTACGCGGTCACCAGTGCCCGGACGCATCTTCCAATATTCCCACCAACGGTGTACCGCTTCAACAACATAAGTATCTTGATTCCTGTTATAATCACTGGCATCTACACCTTTATAAAGCGGGCCTTCACCATCCTTATGAAAAGGATAACTCAATTCGTCCCAATATTTACGTAAGGCCTCATCTCGCATATATTCGGTTGCGATCATGGGATGACGCGCACTTTTATTGATATACAACATTTCCCCCCCATACTCAGCTAACTTACTATCCAGCATTTCACGTGAGCCAATTGCCCGTCCGCCAGCTGGATCGTATTGATCACGAATGGTCTTCATCTCGGCCATATGTTCCTCCGAAATCGATTCGTTTCCACATTCATAAAACAAGACACTTGGGTTATTCCGATAATAAATAATTGCATCACGCATAAGCTCCGTTCGCTGTTCCCAACGTCTACCTTGGACATCTTTTTCGGCATCTCCTGCGGGTAGCATTTGCATCAGTCCCACGCGGTCGCAGGATTCAACATCCTGTTTCCAAGGTGTTACGTGCATCCAACGAACCAAATTGGCATTGCTCTTGACCATGAGTCCATTGCTAAAATCACTTAACCAAGGGGCTACAGACAAACCAACAGCAGGCCATTCATTACTTGTACGCTGTGCATAGCCCTTCATCATCAAAACCTGATCATTCAGATAGACCATGCCATCTTTAAAAGCCGTTTTTCGAAATCCTGTTTTCGTCTTTACAGCGTCTATAGTTTTGTTGTCCTGTACAATTTTTGTCGTAACCGTATAGAGATAGCCATAACCCCAGCTCCAAAAATTAACCTGATTCATCGTTGAGTTCATGGTCAATTGTTGTGTTTGATTGGCAGGAAGATTGAACTTTTTTGAAAATGTTTTCACTAATTTTCCTTCGGCATTATGTACTTCGGCAACAAAGTTGACCAGACGCGATTGCAGGGTTTCATTCTTTACCTCCGAAGAAACAAAAAGATCCATTGTCTTTTCAGGGATATTTATGTTTTTCGCATACACATAAACACCTGTAGTCTTCAAATTGGAATACAATGGTAAAGTCTGATAAATTTTGGAAGTAAAGTGGATCCATACATTTTTTGGAATTCCACCATAGTTTGCATTAAAGTTT
>PJUD01000267.1_pt1 | contig 37207 bp, 31 predicted proteins | sample 1512341 | NCBI WGS metagenome assembly PJUD01 (sample SAMN08177675, study PRJNA422409) | Feces metagenome, whole genome shotgun sequencing project. | isolation source: Chicken feces (3) enriched on wood chips: beechwood xylan treatment | host: Gallus gallus | place: USA: Madison | collected 2015-01-15 | reverse complement strand
TCCTTTCGAACGCGTCTAATAGGATACAATGTTCTATACGACATGAGTAAATTTTACCGGAGGATGGATTCATGCTTTTTCGTAATCGCCGCTATGCCTTGTTTTTGCTGTGCTTGTTCCTTCTCGTCCCGATCGCGGGGCACTCTGCTTCCGCGGAAGCGCCGCCGCAGATCGGCATTTATCTGGATGGGAAGAAGATCGTGACGGACGTTCCGCCGTTCATCACGGCGAAGACGAACGTGACGATGGTGCCGCTGAGCGTTATCAGCAAAAGCTTGGGAGCAAACGTCAGTTGGTCGCAAGCGACGAAAACGGCGACGATTCGGCACGAAGGTCTTGTCCTAGACATGACGATGGGCCAGAAGTTCGCGCTCGTTAACGGTCAACGTACGGACCTGGAGACGACCGTTCAAGTGGTGAGCGGACGCGTTATGGTGCCGCTTCGGTTCGTCGGCACGCAACTGCAACTGCTCGTAACTTGGCAGCAGGCTACGCGGACGATTTTGCTCCAGTCTCAGGAAGGCGGAGAGGTCGGCCCCGGTCCTGGTCCCGGTCCTGGTCCCGGCTCCGGCAATAGCGAAACTCTGAGAGGCGCCTGGGTATCGACGGTGTACAATCTGGACTGGCCAACGGACAAATCTTATGGGAAACCGGAGCAGCAGAAGCAGGATTACATAAAGCTGTTGGACGATTTGCAGGCAATTGGGCTGAACGCCGCATTCGTGCAGGTGCGTCCGTCTGCAGACAGCTTCTATCCTTCCGCGCTTGTTCCGTGGTCGCGATATTTGTCGGGCAAGCAGGGAACCGATCCTGGCTATGATCCGCTGGCCTTCATGATCGAGGAGACGCACAAGCGGGGCATGGAATTCCATGCGTGGTTTAATCCGTTCCGCGCGACGGTCGACGAGAAGAAGGAGGGATTGGCTGCGAACCATATCGCGATAACCCATCCCGAGTGGGTCGTCCTATTTAATAAGAAGTATTACATCAATCCGGGCATCCCCGAGGCGAGGCAGCATATTATCGATGCGATTATGGAAGTCGTACGAGGCTACGATATCGACGGCGTTCATCTGGACGATTACTTCTACCCGTCCGGCTCGTTCCCCGACGATGCGACGTATGCGGCCTACAATACGGACTTGCTTAGCGCCAAAGCCGACTGGCGGCGCGATAACATTAACCGGTTTGTCAAGGAACTGGGCGAATCGATCCATCTGGTGAAGCCGCAGCTAAGCTACGGAATCAGCCCGTTCGGCGTCTGGCGCAACATTGCCGACGACCCGACCGGATCGGATACGAAAGCCGGCGTTACGACGTACGACAGCATGTATGCCGACGTTCGCACGTGGATTCAGCAGGGCTGGATCGATTACGTCGCTCCGCAGATCTATTGGAGCTTATCGTTTGAAGTTGCCCGCTACGACAAATTGGTCAACTGGTGGGCGAACGAAGTGAGAGGGACGAACGTCAAATTGCTGATAGGACACGCGCCTTACAAGTTGGGCACGAAAGAAGCCGGCTGGAGCACCGCTCAAGAGATTATCAACCAGTTGATCTACAATAAGAACGTCGTCGAGGTGCAAGGAGACATTTTCTTCAGCGCCAAAGATTTGCGAAGAAATCCGCTTGGACTCATTCCGCTTCTGCAACAATATTATCAACAGTAAGAAGTAAGAGGCTGCACGAGATCGATTAAGATCCCGATGCAGCCTCTTCTGTGTCATCCGCCCAATTGTCGAGCCAGCCATTGGCGAATGACGGTGAACACTTCCTCGCGCCGCGACTCGTTGTGCAGCTCGTGCTTGAAATCCGGCCATTCCCGCCAATCGACGCTCCTGCCGGCTTGACTTGCGAACGCTTTGCTCGCTTGGAGCGAGGTGACCTTGTCGTCGCCGCCGTGCATGAGCAGCAGCGGAACCTGCAGCATGTAGGCGTGGTTGAGCGCCCACAGTCCGGCCTTCTGCACGCCGAAGAAGAAGCGCGCCGTAATCTGCCCGTGTCCGAGCGGATCGTTCACGTACCGTTCGATCATCGCCGGATCGCTGGTCAGATGCTCCGCGACCATCGGGCGGTTATTCGTGTAGGACGGATATACCCGCTCGACGACTTTGCCCACGATCGCTTGCAGCGAAGGCGGCTTAAACGCCAGCTTCAGCCACGGTCCCGTCACGACTGCTCCGCGAATGGCCGGCTGCCGCCGCAGCAAATAATTAAGCGTGACATTGCCGCCCATGCTGTGACCGTACAGAAAGATCGGCAATGCCGGATATTTCCGCTGCGCCTCGTCCAGCAGCAGATCGACGCCCTCCAGCAGGGCTTCGTAGGTCGGCGCGTGGCCGCGCTTACCCTCCGTCTTCCCGTGACCTCTCTGATCGAATCCCAGCACGGCGTAGCCTTCTTCGTTCAGCATTTCCGCCAGATGAGCGTAGCGGCCCATATGCTCGCCCATGCCGTGGACGAGACCGACGACCGCCCGGGGGCTGCCGTTAGTAGTATCCGGACTCCACTCGTATGCGTGCATACGAGTCTGATCCTTGCACCGCCATTCCATGATGTTCATGCCCATCCGCCTTGCCTCCTCCTTTAGAGAAGTTTTTTCCTTCTAGGGGTTGTTCTTATACGTTAATCATATCCGAAATCGAGCGAATCGGCGAGAGAATTACACCTCAGGCGGAAGGATTGGAATCGCGCATCGATATTGATTACAATAGAGACAGAACCTAAGCGACAGAAGGAACGGGAGGAGTATCAACATGGAAAATAACGCGCAATCGCAGCTCCATAAAGCGACTTTCGCCGGCGGGTGCTTCTGGTGCATGGTGACGCCGTTCGAGGAGCTGCCGGGTATTCACGGCATCGTATCCGGTTATACAGGCGGGCATGTCGCCAATCCCACCTATGAAGAAGTATGCTCCGAGACGACCGGACATACCGAGGCGGTGCAAATTACATTCGACCCGGGCCTGTTCCCGTATCGTAAACTTCTCGACATCTATTGGCGTTCGGTCGATCCGACCGATGCGGAAGGGCAGTTTCATGACCGGGGCTCGTCCTACCGTCCGGCAATTTTCTATCACGACGAGCAGCAGCGGGAGGAGGCCGAAGCGTCCAAAGAGGAGCTGCGGCGCAGCGGGCGCTTCGACAAGCCGATCGCGGTCTCCATCGAACCGGCGGTCGACTTCTATGCAGCGGAGGAGTACCATCAGGATTACCATACGAAGAATCCGCTCAGATACAAGTACTATCGCCACGGATCGGGCCGCGACGCGTTTCTTGAGCAGCACTGGAATACGGCGAAGGATAAGGAGGAGCTGCACAAGGAATTGCGTCAACGGCTTACGCCAATGCAGTTCGAGGTGACCCAGAACAGTGCAACCGAGCCGCCGTTTCGCAACGAGTACTACAACAATGCGGAGCAGGGGATTTACGTCGACATCGTGTCCGGGGAGCCGCTGTTTAGCTCTCGCGATCAGTTTGACGCAGGCTGCGGCTGGCCGAGCTTCTCCAGGCCGCTACACGGAGGCAGCATTCAGGAACGTCAGGACTTTACCCACGGCATGTATCGCATCGAGGTGCGCAGCCGGGAAGCCGATTCTCATCTCGGCCATCTGTTCGACGACGGACCGATGCCGGGCGGACATCGCTACTGCATCAACTCCGCTTCCTTACGTTTTATTCCGAAGGAGCGGATGGAGGAAGAAGGCTACGGCAGCTACTTGTCGGAGCTGTAAGCCGCGCCGGGCAGCCGACGTCGTGCCGCATTAGTAGAGCACTCGCCATAAATAGAACGTCGTATAGGCTTCCCAGCCCTGCCAGCCGACCGCCAGCTCTTTAATCCGGGCGACGGTCGGCTTTTGTTCCATCTGCAGTACCGATTTGATTGCATTGTGCAGGCCGACGTCGTCAATCGGAAAAGCGGACGGGTAGCGCAAGCATCTCATCAGCACATAGTTGGCCGTCCAGGGACCGATCCCGCGAATCGCGACCAATCTTTTTTCCGCGGAGCGGATATCGCTTTCCAGCAGTATGGCTCTGCCGAGCTCTCCGCTGGCTATGAGACGCGCGACGCCGATCAGATACTCTGCTTTCTTTGTTGTCATTTTTAACTCCGTAATATCATTGACGTTCAGTTCGGCAATATCCCGAGGCTCCGGAAACAACCAGCAGTCGACGTCCCCGCGCCTCACCTGCCGCCCGAATGTCTCGACGAACCGACGCTTGAGCGTGTATGCGAATGCCAAATTGATCTGCTGCCCGATAATGCCCCAGCAGAGGGCCTCGAACAGGTCGGGAATGCCCATGTTGCGCAGGCCGTACAGCCTGGGGACGACGTCGCGCAAAATCGGATCGCGGCTCGACATCGCGTAAAAAGCGGAAAGATCGTTGTCGAGATCAAACCATTCTCTCGTATAGGCGACGACCTCTTGCGCGATTTCGTCGTTCCACGGCTCCTCGTCCAGCGGACGAAGAAGCAGGCAGCCGGGCTCCGCGTCGACCTCGAAGAAAACGGCTCGAGAGCCGACGGGAATCGCCTTGTACAGCCTGCCGTCGCGGATGCGATACAAGCTTTCGTCGGGAGAGCGGGACAAGTAATCGAGATTAACGGAAAAGTCGAATTCGGCGGGAACGGGGATGCGAATCGGACCATTTATTTGGTTCATAGGCGGTTCTCCTGACTCTAAAAATTCAAGTAATTTAGTTGTACCATAAAACGGACCCCCGCGACTTACGATATGTTGCGGTTATATTAAAGCAATGAAAGGTAATTCTATCGGAATAGAGCGGGGTTTATCTTGATTCCGATGCTGCTTTTGCGGTATACTTTTCTCGCCAATATCATAGATGAGGAGCAAGAAAATGAGCAAAGTATTGATTTTCGGTCACAAAAATCCGGATACGGATACGATTTGTTCTGCCATTGCTTATGCGGATTTGAAAACCCAGCTCGGCGAAGAGGTCGAAGCGGTTCGTCTGGGCGCCGTCAGCGGGGAAACCCAGTATGCGCTGGACAAATTCGGCTTTGAAGCGCCGCGGCTTGTTGAGACGGTTGCGGGCGAAGCCAAAGGCGTTATTCTCGTCGACCATAACGAACGTCAGCAAAGCGCCGCCGATATCGATCAAGTGACCGTGCTTGAGGTCATCGACCACCACCGGATCGCCAATTTCGAGACGAGCGCTCCTCTTTACTACCGCGCAGAGCCGGTAGGCTGCACCGCGACGATTCTGCTCAAGCTGTACAAGGAGAACGGCAAAACCGTTCCCGCCAACATTGCCGGCCTGATGCTGTCTGCAATCATCTCCGATTCCTTGTTGTTCAAATCTCCGACCTGCACCGCGCAGGACGTTGCCGCCGCCAAGGAATTGGCCGCGATTGCCGGCGTAGACGCGGACAGCTACGGCCTTGATATGCTGAAAGCCGGAGCCGATCTGAGCGACAAGACAATCGCACAGCTTATTTCTCTGGATGCCAAAGAATTCCAGATGGGCCAAGCAAAAGTCGAAATCGCCCAAGTGAACGCGGTTGACGTTAACGACGTTCTGTCCAAGCAAGCCGAGCTGGAGGACGCGCTGACAGGCATCATCAACGAGAAGGGGCTCGACCTGTTCTTGTTCGTTGTCACCGATATTCTGAACAACGATTCCGTTGGCCTTGCCCTCGGCAAAGCGGCTGACGCGGTTGAAGAGGCTTATAGCGTCAAGATCGAGAACAATCGCGCATTTTTGAAGGGCGTCGTTTCTCGCAAATCGCAGATCGTTCCCGTACTGACCGATATTTTTAACAAGCGCTAACAGGTGCTTAAGGGAGCTGTCCCATAACAGAACGAATCCGGATTATCGATCATAGTAGGGGTATGTATCTCCTGGATGGAGGTACATACCCCCTTTAACCATTATGTTCGATAATCAACTTGATTGGCTTACAATTTCTCATCCGGGATGTATGCAATACGCCTAGAGGTTCTCTGCCAAGGATGGCGGGGCCGCTTAGGTTGGATGTCCAACATAGAAGCATGGAGGCTTCGAAACATCATGAAACTTAGCGTACTCGAACATTCTCACGTGAATGAAGGCAGATCCGTGAGAGATGCGTTGGACGAGACGGTAGCGCTGGCGAGGGAGACGGAGAAGCTCGGATATTATCGCTTCTGGGTGTCCGAGCATCACGGAAGCGCGGCGTTGGCCTCTTCGAGCCCGGAAATTCTGATGGCGCACATCGCATCGCATACGAAGACGATTCGGATTGGCTCGGGCGGCATTATGCTGCCGCACTACAGCGCCTACAAGGTGGCGGAGAACTTCAGACTGCTGGAGGCTTTGTATCCGGGCCGGATCGATATGGGCTTGGGGCGCGCTCCCGGAGGAACGCCGATCGCAACTAGAGCGCTCCAGGAGCACAAAAGGTACGAAGTTGACCCGTATCCGCAGCAGATCGTCGATCTGTACCACTATTTGCGGGACGACAATCCGGCCAATCACCGGTTTTCCGGGCTGCGGGCGTTCCCGGAGACGGAGGGCATGCCCGAGCTGTGGCTGCTCGGCTCCAGCGACGGCACCGCCAAAATCGCTGCGCAGCTCGGCACGCCGTATGCGTTTGCTCAGTTTTTCGGCGCTGCCGGAGACGAGCCGCTTCAGCACTACAATTCGTATTTTCAGCCCTCGTCCTACTGCGCTCAGCCTAAGGCGCTGGCCGCTGTCATGGCGGTGTGCGCCGACACGGAAGAGGAAGCGCGGCAGCTTGCGCGGAGCAACGAGCTGTTCTTCCTTAAGTTGTTTGCGGGACAGGAGCTTCGCTCCATGCCTTCCGTTAAGACGGCTTCGGACTACCCTTATTCGCTTGCCGAGCAGCAAATGCTCGACCAGATGCGGACTCGCCGTTTTATCGGCACGCCCGGACAAGTAAAAGAAGCGCTCAAGCGCTACGCGGACCGCCTGCATCTAGACGAATTGATGATCGTCTCGCACATTCACGATTTTGAGAAGCGAGTGCGCTCCTACAGATATATAGCGGAGGCCTTTCAATGAAAAGAATTGCAATCGATATGGACGAAGTGATGGCGGACTTCATCGCGAAGTATCTGCTTCATTACAATAGGGACTTTAACGACAATGTCACACACGAACGGCTGCATGGAATGCATCTCAGACAGCTGAACCCGGAACTGGAGAGCCATCTTCGGAAGTGCTTGGACGATCCTTCGTTTTTCGGGGATTTGCCCGTTATGCCGAACAGCCAGGAAGTCGTTCGCGAGCTGAGCGAGCGTTACGAAATCTTCATTACAACGGCCGCTATGGAGGTTCCCGCCTCCTTCGCCGCCAAGTACAACTGGCTCAAAGAGCATTTCCCGTTCCTGAACGAAATGAACTTCGTATTTTGCGGCGACAAAAGCATCATCGACGCCGACTATTTGATCGACGACAACAGCCGTCACTTCAAGCGCTTCAAGGGGCAGGGTCTTCTGTACACCGCTTCGCACAACGTGCATGAAACCGGGTTCGTTCGGGTGAACAACTGGCTGGAAGTCAGGGAGTATTTCGCAGGGATTTAAGTTGCATAGAAATGTTGAATAGCAGCAATCCCGAAAGTAGGGGGCTGTCTCATAAGCAGGGTTGCATGATTACCTTTCAGAGCAACTTGGTTGGCTTATGGGACAGTCCTCTTTGCTCGTTGTGCAAGAATCTATGATTTTCTACCAAGATTGTTGGATGCCTTCGACATGAAAAGTAATTACAATCGAAGTATAGCATTCCTAATCCATACAATCGACGAGGTGGTAACATGACGATGCATACCCCGATTAAGCCTGCTCGCAAAGCAAGGATCGGATTATACAGCGTTGGGCTTCAAGCCTATTGGGAGCAGTTTCCGGGTCTAAGAGAACGGCTGATCGAATACGGCGTTTTTATCGAGAAAAAAATGGCGCAATGGGCGGAGGTGTTCAATTACGGTCTCGTCGATACGGAGGCGGAAGGTCGGAAAGCGGGCGAGTGGCTGAACGCGAGCAACGTCGACTTGGTGTTCTGTCATGCGGCGACTTATTCGACGAGCTCAACGGTGCTCCCGGTCCATCAGGCGTGCAAAGCGCCGGTTGTGTTTCTTAACCTGCAGCCGACCGAGCGGATTAATTATGAGCGGACGACGACGGGGGAATGGCTTGCCCACTGCGGCGCGTGCCCGGTGCCGGAATTCGCGAACGTGTTCAATCGCGCCCGAATGCCGTTCCGAGTCTTGAACGGCCTGCTGGGATTGGACTACACCCCGGCGATTTCTTTGACGAACGAGAAGACGAACGACAGACCGGAAGCGATCCGGGCATGGCGGGAAATCGAAGAATGGATTCGTGCCGCTTCCGTACCTCGCACGCTAAAAACGAGCCGATTCGGTTTCCTTGGCAACACGTACAGCGGCATGCTGGATATGTATAGCGATTTTACGATGATACAAGCGCAGACCGGACTGCACGTCGAAGTTGTGGAAATGTGCGATCTTGACCGGATGATGAAGGACGTGACCCCTCAGGAGGTCAAGCAGAAGCTCGAAGAGGTTCGCGATATGTTCCAGATTAGCGGGGACTCCCCTTCAGACCCGATCGCGCGCAAGCCCACCGATGAGCAGCTCGAATGGTCATGCAGAGTGGCAGCAGCGCAAGAAAGGCTCGTTCGCGAGTACGATTTGGACGCGCTCAGCTATTATTACCATGGCGCGCCCGGCGGGGAATACGAGAAGCTGCAGGGCGGCTTTATCGTCGGACATTCCTTGCTCACGGCTCGGGGCATCCCTTGCTCGGGCGAAGGCGATCTGAAGACGGCGCTCGCGATGAAAATATGCGACATTCTCGGTACTGGCGGCAGCTTTTGCGAAGTCGTCGTTACGGATTACGTCGATGGGACGATATTGCTGGGGCATGACGGGCCGTTCCATATTGCTATTTCTGCGGGCAAACCGGTGCTTAGGGGCATGGGGCTCTATCACGGCAAGCAAGGTACGGGCGTATCCGTCGAGGCGAAGGTGAAAACGGGACCGATTACAACGCTGAACGTTACGCAGACCGGGGACGGGAAGCTAAAGCTGATAATCAGCGAAGCGGAATCGACCGACGGTCCGATCATGCGCATCGGTAACACGCAGACGCCGGTGAAGTTTAAGATGCATCCGGACGACTATATGGCCAAGTGGTTCGCGGAAGCGCCGACACATCATTGTGCGATGTCGATCGGGCATAACGGCTCATTGTTCGCCAAAGTTGGAGAGCTGATGGAGATGAATTGCGTTACGATAGATGGCTAAACTCACCACGTAGCGGCATAGGAAGCGGATTATCTCTTATGGTACAATGACCTTAGCCTGGAAAAAGTAACTTCATGACTAAGGGAGCGGCTAAGATGAAAATCGGTTTTCTGGTGATTGATATGCAAGCTGTTCACTTGCAGGGCGTAGAAGCGCAAATGATAAATAATGCATGCGAACATATCAATTATGTAGCGGATCTGCTTCGCTCTAACGACCATCCCGTTATACACGTACAAGATATTGAAGGAATCACAGAAGCGAACAGAGGGGAATTCGATACGATATCGGAAATTCAAATCAAGGATACGGATTTGATTCTGACTAAAGAGTATTCAAATTCCTTTTGGAAGACCGAGCTTGAACAGATTTTAAGAGATCGCGGAGTTGAAGTTTTAATCATTGCCGGCAACGCTGCGGAACATTGCGTCTTGTTTACCTATAACGGAGCTCGTGAAAGAGGATTCAACACCGTGATTTTGCAGAATGGAATATTAAGCAAATATCAGGATGTCATAACAGCAACGTACAGAGACCGAAATCTCATCTCGCATCCGGTAATCAAGTATATGACAAGCAAGTGACCGTCTCGTTAGGTCAAGAAGATCCCGAAAGGAGGGGAAGTCGCTGTCGGGCGCTTCCCCTCCTTCTTAAACTATTGATAAATGATTGGCAGATTTACAAAAAGATATTAACATTGAATGCTCAGTGAGACTGAGATTTTGTAATATCAAGAGTTCTGGGCACTAGCACGTACACTACGACAGCTACAGCCATCATAATGATGCCGCCGATCAAACCGGCCATCGCCAGGGAGTCATTGAAGGCGGAGACAGCTGCTGCAGCAAGCTCGGCAACGCCAAGTTGAGCCGAAACCTCAAGCGCGCCTACCACCGATTCCTTGGCCAATTCCGCCAATGGTCCTGCAATGCCTTGGTTAATAAATGTCTCGATGTTCAAGTGATTACGATAAAGCTGCGCAGCTATGCTGCCTAAAATAGCGATGCCCAATACGCCTCCGAGATCGTACATGGATTCCTCAATGGCAGCGGCATTGCCGGATTTTTCTTGGGGTGCGCTTAACATGATAATTGCCGAAGCAATGGCTAGTGAACTCGAACCGGCACCGATTAAAAGCAAAGATGCTGCTAATGCCGGGTAGCCGAGCGGGTGTCCGAAGAAAAACATAATCAGGAATCCGACTCCTGCAATCGCCAATCCTCCGGCAAGAACCGTTCGGGCGCCGATTCGAGCCGCTAGCATCGGAGCAAGCGGAGCAATGAACAACGAGCCAAGAGCCATGGGAAGCAGATAAACGCCAGCCTTAAACGGCGAAAGTCCCTCGACAACCTGAAGCCACTGAACGACCAATAGCAACAGGGCATTCATAGCAAACATGGAGATCAGCGCTGCGATCGTTCCTGCCGTGAACGCGTTATTTTGGAAAAGCCGAACGTCAAGCAACGGATCGGAACTCCTGAGGCAGCGGATCACAAACCCTACGAGCATGAGGATAGCGAAAGCGAAAACCATCCAAGAAGCGACGTCATTCAATCCCTCCTTAGCCAACTCCTTAATGCTCCAAACCAACGCAACCATACCCGCCATTGATAATCCGGTAGCGAATATATCCCAGCGCGCCGTATTTGCATTGCGTGCTTCGGGCAGTAGGAACACTCCGGCGAGCACAGCTAACAATGCAAACGGCACATTGATTAAAAACGTGGATTGCCAAGAAAAGTATTCGAGCAGCGCGCCTCCGACGATGGGGCCGATGATCGCACCGGCCGCCGAAACGGCGGACCATACGGCAAGCGCTGTTGCCCGTTCTTTGGGATCCTGGAAAATGGTTCGAATCATCGAAAGCGTAGTCGGCATGATCATGGCTCCGGCGGCTCCAAGAACTGCGCGAAGTGCGATAACCTGTTCGGAGCTATCAACCATAGTAACCAGCATAGAAATCAGACCGAATAGGGCAAAACCGGTTAACAAAACCTTTTTTCGTCCCCACCGATCGGCTAGAGCACTCATGGGAATAAGCATGCCCGCCAAAATCAGCGAATAAATATCGACAATCCACAGCTGCTGAACCGATGTCGTGCCTAGGTCCTTCACCAGGTCGGGCAGGGCCATAATCAAAATTGTCATATCCATCATAACTACGAGCAAACTAACGGATAGCACGGTTAAGGCCGTCCAGCGTTGCTTGGGCGTCATGTTTTCCGCCGAAATAGCGAATGATGATTTAAGCATAGTTTCTCTCCTTTTTATCTAAGTTGCTCATGGTCAGACGAAGCTTGCATGAATTTGTCTGGATTATAGACCGACCGTACGGTCTACTGGAATTCTAACATAAGAATTTACATATTTCCAGTATTGTTACTTACTATGAACCCCTAACAAACTTGTAGTATACTTGCGATAAATGCGAAAGAGCAGGAGGTGGAAAAGTGAGAGAACGTATGCTGGAGGTGGCGAGAGATCTATTTGTTAAAAATGGATTTAACGCCACGACGACTGCAGACATTGTTAAACGTTCGGGTAGCAGTAAAGGCACGCTATATTATCACTTTGAGACGAAAGAGAACTTATTCCTGGAGATTCTTAATAGAGAAGAAGATGGATGGCTGCAAGTATGGAGAGACGAAGAAAAGAAATGTTCGAACAACACGGAAAAGTTTCACCGTTTCAACGAACTTTCGGCAATAACCGATTTCTATTATCCGCTGCAAATGGCCATGATCGAGTTTTATTCCAAAGACCATGAGTCTAAGCTCGTTCAAGAGAAAATTGATGAATTGGACCAGCGCTATATTAACCAATATTACGAAATATTTAAAGCCGGGAATGAAGCAGGCGAGTGGAATCTTGAGGATATCGAAACAACGAGCCAAATTGCGGCAGCCACAGTAACGGGCCTCATACTATTCACCTTTAAGGCGGATAAAAACAAAAGGAAAGAGCTTTTTGCACGCTTTTCCCATACTTTCCTAAAGGGTTTGCTGTGAGTAGGAATTCAGGAGGCAGAGATAATGAATCTTAATCCTTATATTGGACAATACATAAGAGTCGTTACCCAAGATCAGGAATGGTTTGTCGGCGAACTGCTTACAGCTGCACCGCATGGTAACGACAATAATATTGAATTTGAGTTTAATATCATTTCTTCTAGTAAAGACAGAAATATGCGTTTAGGGAAACTTACTGAAAAGAATAGAGACCTTAAAAAAAACACAGGAATTCATATTGTGAAATCCAGCGAGATATTAGAAATTGAGGAATTAGATCCTAAGGTACAACAAGGCATAAAACTGACATTAGACAATGTACCGGACATCGCGGATGCCTATCGTACTATGAGCGTAGACACTCTTCCGAACAAAATCGAATTTGGCAAATTAGAAGAGCCTGACAAATCGTAATTCGGATAATGTCTGCAATGAATATTAAGTTCGAACTTCCGGGAGGAAGGATTGAGCTTTTTGAATCGTTGATCCTTGAAACGAGAGTAGATACAAAAATGAACGGTTTAGTAGGAACCCGTTGGATTTTTCGGATGTCGATCGGGCCTGGATTAAGTATTATTTGAAATATCAGGGGTTTTGCGGTGGTGGGGGGGGAGTCGTGAATTGGGAAACTTTAAGGAGTTATTTTGCGGATCAGGGGGTACTTTTCGAAACAATTGAAGCGCATTCTGACAATGGCAGAAGAATGGTTGATCGAATAGCGTATTAATAAATATGATAAAAGCAAGACGCTTTAAATGAATACAAATTAATTCATAAGACAGAACCTAAACGGGAACTTTATATTACTCATACAAGTAAGGTTGAGCTAGAAATTATAGAATGTAAGTGGCTAGGAGTTCGGGTATGAATACAGCAATTGAACTTTCATCATTACAAAAAGGATTCTCGGAGAATAATAAGAGAAGGGGAGAGTTAATTGTATGTAACCCAAATTTCAGGTTGTCTATCTCTCATCTACCCTGGATTAGGTCATCTTTATCTGAAGAATTACCGTAAAGCAACAATTTATGCAGTAATTCCATTCCTATTTATATTGACTTACATCCTTTCCCCTTTTATTGCTTTATGGAATGCTCCCCTTCTATGGAGAGTTCTACATCTTTTTATTACTATTTATTGGTTATCTGTTTTTATCAAAACAGTGAGATATTCCAGGTTTTCAGACTTGAAAATATCTTTTTTGGTTCAAACAAAGTTAAAGATACGTTCTATTTGGTTTACATTTTTGGTTTTAATAATAGCATTAGTCGCACTTCCTTTTTATGTATATATGGGTTGCATAATATTCGGATCTATTATTTATTAGGATGTCAAACGCAGGAAAATGGCTCAATATAACACGGTGGGCAGGCTCCGAATGTAGCAAATAAAAATCTAGTTCTATCTCCGATGGTTGGGTGAAACAAAGGAACAAATTAATTGAGATGGGTGTTCCGTTCGATTACTAGGGGGAATTACCAATTTGAATAAAATTCCATTTTTTCAAGTATCAGAGCTACTGCCGCGATCGTTTTAGGTCGATAAGCAACCGGGCCTGTTGAATGGATTGACAAACACGGAAAGGCCTATAAGCAAAATCAAGAGAATCAATTTGAAAGGGATTTCGGTGATGACAATTGACTTTGCCAATCCTCTTTTGTAATTGATGTAGAATTCTCATTGAAGGAATTCAACAATGTCTATTTTAGAAGAATTGATCCGAACACGATTACTTTGGAGTTATTTGAGAGTTATTTATACACTAAGGGATAACCAGCTCCGGATCTTATTATTAGAACAAGCGGAAAGCATAGGCTTAGCAATTTTTAGCTGTGGCAGTTTTATGGCTACTCATGATCCGCAAAGGTTCCTATTTATTGGATAATGAGATTTTATGGCGGATCTATTGCACACATGAGTTTACGCTGGGAAGTTAGTCGGAAAATCGTACAACGCGGCTCGAATCAGGCTTAAACGATGGACTTTTGTTCGAAGAATCGTACAAAGCAGCTCGGTTCAAGCTCCAACGACGAACGTTTGTAGGAAAAACCGTATAAATCAACCAAGATCAAGGCAACCTTATGGCCTGATTTCACCGAGGAATTATTAATAGAAGCGGTTAATGAATATAAGATGCGCAAATCGAGAAGAGAGTGACCATTAAGCACGTGCGGCGGTTATATCGATGAGACAGCGGATCCGATGAATCATCCCTCGATGACCCAAATAAGAGAAATTTAGCCCCCATATACGTGAAATGGATGTCTATGAGCCAATTTCATTCCTCCGTATAATGAGCTTGTAGATAAAAATTTCCATGGGAGGTTATCTGATGAAGAATGTTAAAGCGCTATCACTCGCTGCGATTATGGCGATGACGGCAGTTGCGGCAGGCTGTGGCTCAGACAAGGGTTCAGGGTCGGGCGATTCGAAAGGCAAGGATGTAAAATTGTCCCTCCGTCATACGAACGTAAGGGATACGTCCAAGGCTACGCAGGATATTCTGCTCAAAGCGGTCAAAGCGGCGGAAACGGCGATTCCCGGACTGAAGTTTGAGCTGGACGGAGTAGAGGATACGGTTAATCGCGATACGAAGCTGAAAGCCGAGATGGCTGCCGGCAACCCGCCGAAAATCTTCGATCTCTTCGGAGGAGCCGATACGCAAAATTACTCCAAAGCCGGCCATTTGCTGGATTTGACCCCGATTCTCGCCGAATTGGGCTTATCGGATAAGTTCCTTGATCTGGGCGAGTTTACGATTGACGGAAAAGTATACGGACTTCCAAGATCCGGCTATATCGAAGGCGTTTTCTATAACAAAACGATGTTCGCCGATGCGGGCGTAACGCCTCCGACGACGTGGGATGAATTCATGGCGGTGTGCGAAGCTTTAAAAGCTAAGGGTATGGTGCCGGTTGCGGCGGGTACGGGCGGTCCGGACGGATGGGTCGTGAACATGATCGCCAACTCGCTGTTCGTGCGCGAAGCGGGCATGGAAGTTCAAGAAGGCTTCGTCAAAGGCTCGCACAAATGGACGGACGCCGCGGTCGTGAACGCCTTCAAGAAGCTTGAAGATCTGAAAACGAAGGGCTATCTCGATTCGAGCGCATTGGCGTTGAAATACGCAGAGGGACAAGCGAAGTTTTACCAAGGCGGAGCCGCGATGCTCATGGACGGCAGCTGGGCCATCAACGCTTTCGAGGATGCGGAGAAATCCAAAATTGCCGGAAATGTAGGGTTCTTTAACTTCCCGCAAGTGGGCGGACCGGGCGACGGCTATATCAACGGCGGATTCTCGAACGGCTACGGATTTTCCAGTCATGTGAACGAGGACGAGTTAAAGGGAGTTAAAGAGTTCATCAAACAATTTTACACGGAAGCGTTGCAAAAAGAAGCCTTGTTGACCTCCAACGATTTCCCAGCCATGAAAATCGCGGATACGAGCGGCACGACGGGCGTTATTAACGAGGTTCTGTCCGTCTCCAAGGACGCAAAAGGCATATTCCCGGCATTCGATTCCATCGTTCAGCCGAAAGTTAAAGTGACGCTGGAAACGACGATGCAAGAGCTGATCGGCGGCAAAACGACTCCGGAGAAGGCAGCGGAGAAAATGCAAAAGGTACAGGACGAAGCTAACGCGGAAAAATAAAGCTGACCCGGAGAAGAGGTCGGGCACCTCGCATTCGCGGGTGCCCGATTTTCACCTAGATGGAGGTAAACTTTATGAACAAAGTACTCAGAAACCCGCTGGCTTATGCCCTGTTCATACTGCCCGCGCTTATTATGTATATTGCCATTTACATTTTGCCGCTGTTCAGTTCCTTGAGGAACTCTTTTACAAGCTGGAATGGCATTAACGAAGCAACCTTTAACGGCTTGGACAATTTCAGAACGGCGTTTTCGGACGAGCGGTTTTGGATCGCATTTAAGAATAACATTACGTTTGTATTGTTCTCCTCCTTCGTGCAGGTGCCGATTATCATCTTCATCTCGATTGTCATTAGCGGCGTCAGGAAGTTTTTGAATTTCTACAAGACGACCGTATTTCTGCCCAGCATTCTTTCGACGGCCGTGATCGGGACGTTATGGCAGTTCATCTATCATCCGGACGTCGGATTGATCAACCAGCTTCTGCGCGCCGTCGGTTTGGAAAGCTGGACGCATGCCTGGCTTGGTGAAGAAGGAACGGCGTTTCTGGCGATTTTGATCACCAACTCGTGGCAGTGGTTCGGATTTTATATCGTGCTTTTGCTGTCTGCGATTTTCGCCGTGCCGCGCGAGCTGCTCGAATCGGCCGAAATGGACGGAGCCGTCGGCTTCAAGAAGTCCTGGTACATTACCATTCCGATGATTCGGCCCGTTATTCTGGTCATTTTGCTGCTCTCGATTACCGGCGCGATGAATGCGCTCGACATCGTCTTGATTATGACGTATGGGGAACCGTTCGGAAGCTCCGAGGTTATGGGAACCTATTTATACAAACAAGCTTACAAGTTTAACGAATTTGGCTACGCCAGTGCGATTTCCATTATCATTTTCGTATTTACCGTATTAGTCACGCTCATTTTTCAGCAGATCGCGAAACGGACAGAGGAGGTAGAGCAATAAGATGAACGTCAAGCTGAACAAAGGAATCCCTCACCTGTTTCTGTTCGCTTATGTTTTTATCGTTTTGTATCCGCTATTTTTCCTGCTAAACACTTCATTCAAAAAGAATCTACAGATCGATAGCGATCCATGGGGGCTGCCTGAGCCGTTTACGCTTAACAACTACACCTACTCACTATCCAATAGCAAAATCGGAATCTACTTCTCCAATAGTTTATTTATCAGTATCGTATCTACACTCGCGACATTGGGGCTGTCCATCTGTATCGCATATGCGATCACGCGCATGAAGTATCCATTTCTTAGCAAGTATGTCTATGCTATACTCTTGTTATCCCTACTGATTCCTTCGCCGTCTTTGTTGATTCCACTCTATCGAATGGTGAACTGGCTGGGCATCTACAATACGCCGTTAGGCTTGATTATTCCTTACACGACGTTCGGAATACCGCTCACGGTATTCGTCATTTCCGCTTTTCTGAAATCGGTCCCAAAGGAGCTGGAAGAGGCGGGAGTGATGGAGGGGCTGTCCGTTTACGGGCTGCTGGGCAGAATTATTTTGCCGCTGACGCTTCCTACGCTTGTAACCGTATTCATCCTGAATTATTTAGGGAACTGGAACGAATACGTGCTTGCCAACCTGTTTTTGTCCAACGATAATTTACGTACTCTGCCGGTGGCGGTGGTCTCCTTCTTTAACAAATACAATACGAATTACGGCGCGCTATGCTCGTCCGTCATGATTAGCATTACGCCGATTATTCTGATCTACAGCGTGCTTCAGAAGAAAATTATCGAAGGGGTAATGGCCGGCAGCGTTAAAGGATAGTCACGGGGGAGTATGGTGAATGAGCCTATACAAGAAGATACTCGTCGCATTTTTAATTCTCATCATATTTCCTTTATTAATTTTAGGCTGGATCAGTTATACGCTGTCGCAAAACTTAATCGAATCCAAATTTAATGAGCAAACAGAGCTAACGATGAAATCGGTCGCGAGAAATATTCGCAATATCATCAGCGAGGCGAACTATTTCTCCGATTATTACTCGATTATGAAGCCCGAAATTAGTCGGGTATTCAAAGAGCTGAACACGTATCGCGACAATGGCAAAAAAATGCCGGATTACGAGTCGGAAATACGCAGCAGCCTGCTTTCCTATTCTCCGATCGTATCGGCAGCGCTGTATGCGAAGTCGGGCATTGTAGCTACCGCGACGAATAGCAGCAGCACGTTTATCTCTTATGAACAATTAATGGGCAGCTCCGTTTTCCAGGAAGTGAAAGAGCTCAACGGCATTCCGAAATGGATCGGACCCAAGGAGCACCAAGAGCTGCAACTGAACGACAACTACTTTTATCAAATTCGGGTCATTCGCGAGCTGTACAGTACGGAGGAAATCGGAATCTCGATTGCCCAGCTGCAATTGAAGGAATTGGAAAATACCTTTCAGTTGGATACCCCTAATCGGCTGCAAAACCATCGATTAATGATCATGAACAAGAACGGCCTTGTTATTTTCGACAATCGCAATCAGGAGTTGCTCGGCCATCAATTTCTTACCGAAATCTCCGAACAAGTGGAGCTGAATCGGCCGTTTTCCAGCGAATCGGTCATCTTCCAGGACGAGAAGAATATGGTGAGTTTCTATCCGTTGCAGCTTAAGGATTTGGGAGCAAGCGATTGGATTCTTGTCTCCATTACGCCTTGGCGGTATGTGGCGGGACAAATGCAGACGATAATGATCTGGATTGCGGCCTTGTTAAGCTTAATTCTCAGTCTCGCTTTGATTTTCAATTTTGTGTTCGTCAATCGAATCATTCATTTCCTGCTGCGGGTCGTCAACTCGATGAAGCGCGTTGAGCGCGGGGAGTTGAGCACTCGCGTTCACGTGAAAGGCAAGGATGAGACGACGATTCTGGCACGCGGCTTCAACAGTCTGGTCGGGCGCATTACGGATTTGCTCGAAGAGGTCAAGCTGCAGCAGAATCGTAAAAACAAAGCGGAGCTTATGCTGCTTCAGGCGCAAATCAAGCCGCATTTTCTGTTCAACACGCTGGAGTCGATCAACGTTCTTGCCGTTCAGAATCAGGGCGACAAAATCAGTCAAATGGTGTATCAGCTTGGAAATATGCTGCGGATTAGCATGTACGACAAAGAGGAAATTCGAATCAGAGACGAACTGGAGCACTTGCAGAGCTATTTGGAAATTCAGGAATTCCGTTTCGAGGACAGCTTCCGGTATGAGATCGACGTCCCTGAGCATCTCTTGGAATACTCCATTCAGAAGCTGACGCTGCAGCCGTTCGTCGAAAACTGCATTCAGCACGGCTTCGAGGGAATAGAGTATATCGGCTTGATTCGCATTTACGCGGAGGAGGAACGAGACGGTATCGCTTTCTACATCGCGGATAACGGGATCGGCCTATCGAACGAACAGCTTGCCCGGTTTCACTACAGCCTGGAAACCGACCGCTCCTTCGACAGCCGCGACGCGATCCGCGGAGAAAGAAGGGGGCTGGGGTTGGGTAACGTGGCGGATCGCATTCGTATCGGCTACGGCAAAGATTACGGCGTCTATATTTGCAGCCATCCCGATTCCGGGACGACCATTAAATGTGTGATTCCTAAATATAGGGGTGAATGGGGTGCATTTAACCGCGCTGCTGGTGGATGATGAACCGAATATTTTGCGCAACTTGAAAAATATCATTCCTTGGGAATCAATGGGGATCAACCAGATTCGTCTGGCGAAAAATGGACAGCAAGCTTTGGACATCGCAAGGCAGCTAAGTCCGGATATTGTATTTAGCGACATTCGTATGCCGATGATGGACGGGATCACCTTCCTTGAGCACCTTCGCGAGTTTAACGCCTATGCCGAAGTGATGGTCATCACCGGGTACCAGGATTTCGAATATGCGCGTTCCTTGTTAAAGTTCGGCGTCAGCGACTACATTATCAAACCCGTTAACTACAAAGAGCTGATCAAGCAGACGGAAAAAATCGCTCTGAAAATCCGCGCCAAAAAACTTGAGCAAATGATGCAAAAGAAACAATGGGGCAAAGTGGTCACGCTCGCTTACGAGAAAATTTTATATGATCTCATCATGGATTACACGGCGGTGAACACCAAGTATCAGCTATTGGAAGAGGCGCTCGACTTAGAAGAGTATGCGTATACCTTCATGCTGATCGATTCGGACAATTATTCACAGAAATCGTTAAGCTGGAACGAACAGGAGCGCAAGCTGTGGAACTTCGCCATTCGCAACGTGCTCCAGGACGCGCTGGCCGCTTACGGCTTAAAATATGTCGTCCTGCAGCTGCGCGAAGGCGAATGGTGCGCGATCATCGAGCAGGACAAACGCAAGCCCGGAATCGACATCGTCGAGGCGAGAAAATGGACCGAATCGATGCAAACCGAAGTGAGCAACCATCTTCATCTAAAGGTCAGCATCGTGGTTTATCCGAACTCTGTGACTGTAAGCGAGCTTTCGCGGGTGTACAAGAAGCTGCAGCATACGCTCCAGCTCAGTCCCGGCAAGGAAGAAGAAGCGCTGCTCATCTATAATCCTGTAGCCAATCAGAACGACTCCTTGTGGAATTCGATTGAGAAGATGATCGTGGGACTCAAGATGTTGGATAAAACGGCAACGGAAGACGCCTTTCATAAATTGACCGCACAGCTGGCCGCCGTCTCGGAGCAAGCGTTCATGCCTGCCGAACAGATCTTGCATTTCGTCGTCCTGCACCTGCTGCGGGAGATGCGGGAAATATATATGATCACGATCCATCAAGAGGAAGCAGTATGGAAAAGGATGGATAGGAAGCTGGGCGTTCAGGGCATTATTGCGCTTATTCAAGAGCTCATCGAGAGCAGCATTAACTCGGCGCTGAAGAAAAAGAACAGCGAAGTGCTGATGCAGGCCGCACAGGACTATATTTCCCGCAATCTAGGCTCTTGCTTTGGAGTTGAGGAGATCTCGGGCCATTTGGAGATCAGCTGCAGCTATTTCAGCTTGCTGTTCAAGCAGCATTACGGGGAAACCTTCATCGAATATTTGTCGAAGCAGCGAATCGAAACGGCCCAGTCCATGTTGCTTACCAGCGACAAAAGCATCACTGAAATCGGAGCGGCCGTCGGTTACGTGAACCGGCGCTATTTTACGAAGGTTTTTCAGAAGTATACGGGCGAGATTCCTTCGGAATATCGCGAGAAACGGAGGTAGAGCAGCAACAATGAAGGTTAAACGAATCGTAGCAAATATTAACACGCAGCGGATAGAGGCGGCGCGAAGCTTCTATGAGGAAGCGCTTGGTTTGGAAATGCTGATGGATCATGGCTGGATCGCGACGTACGGCTCGGAAGAGAACATGGCTGTGCAGATCAGCTTTGCGTCAGAGGGCGGATCGCAGACGGAGACGCCCGATCTGTCGATCGAGGTCGATGACGTGGACGAGGCGTTAGAACGAATGCGGAGAGCCGGTTTTCCGATCGAGTACGGGCCGGCCGACGAACCATGGGGCGTGCGTCGGTTCTACGTGCGCGATCCATTTAACAAGTTGGTCAACATTCTGGCTCATCGCTAAGCTGGTTAAGAAACAAAAAGAGCGGCCGACGCACCACTGCGGGTCGCTCTTTTTGCGCTGCGAACAGAGAGGCGGAAATATGATAAGATAAAAATGATAATCATTATCAAATAGCTAAAATACATCGAGGTTACCTATGCAGAGCTCAAATTTTCATCATAATTTTCATCTCTTTTTCGACGGACTCGGATTGCCCCCGCAAAGCGGGAACGGGCCCGAGCATATGACCCTTGGTCCACAGATTGGAGGAGGGGGGATCCGGAGATTTATTCCTCGCCCCGATCTCGAAGTCGTGCTGTCCGAACTCAGATTTGCTAGAGACTTTACGTTGCCGATAGAGACCAAGACGCCTATGGTGGAAATTCATTACGGATTGCAAGGCTCAAGACAAGTTCGCATTGAGAATAGGCAGTACGAGTTTGTTCCGGACATGTGTTCGCTGCAGCTGATCCGGGAAGCGAAGACGCGATTCGAGTTCGGCGGCAATCAGTCTTATTTGATGTTGGCAATCGGGCTCCCCGTTGCGTCCTTCCATCACTTCATGGAAGACCTGTCCGGAACGAGGAAAGCCGATTTTTTCTCGCTACTTGGCCGTAAGCCTTTTCGACTTTTTCAGGAGGCGATCGCTCCCGCGGCAACCATCGTCCTGAACCGATTGCGTCAAGCGTTGCAGACACCCGGTACAAGGAAGCTTGAGGTGGAGTGCTGCGCGCTGGAGCTTCTGTTGTCTTCGTTCCAGTCGTTCCTGATCGGCGAGAAGCCTTTGAAGCTATCAGCAAGAGATACGCCGAAAATTAGGCAGGCGCGCGACATCATCATGGAACGAATGGCCGATCCGCCGTCCTTGGTCCAGCTGTCGAGAATGGTCGGCTTGAACGACTTTAAGTTAAAAATCGGATTTAAAGAAATGTACGGGACGACCGTATACGGATACTTACGGGAAAAACGGCTGGAGAAGGCTCTGCTGCTGTTGCAGCAAGGCGAGCTGAATGTCAACGAAACCTCGCTTGCGATAGGCTATTCCAATCCCAGTTATTTCTCGGAAGCGTTCCGGGCGAAATATGGAGTGAATCCCGGAAGTCTCAATCGACGCTCCCGCCTGAAATAAAGCCGATCTGGTCGAGTTGTACCGCCGTAAACCGGCCATTCACCCGAGTTGACCGTTTTCTAGTCGAATAACCTCCCTGCAACCGCGAAATTATTCCGCGCAGTGGTAGAGCCGCAGAAAGCCATGCGGTATGATCAACCTCAGTGATAATGAATCTCATTTTCACAAAAGGTTGCGTAACGACAAGGGAGGAAACAAAGTTTATGAGCGGTTTGAAAAAAGCGGTAGGGGTATGCGTATGCTTGTTGTCCATGGTACTGATATTCGGTTGTGCGGCTCAGAACAAAACAGCCGAGAACGGCGGAGGAGCGTCGCCTTCTGCGACAGTCGGCGGAGCTTCAGGTACGAAGGAGGCCGAAGAGCAGACGCGAACGGTGAAAGACGCCAAAGGGGAAGAGGTTGTGATCCCCGCCAATCCGCAGCGTATCGCCGATATATCCGGTTCCACGGAGGAGCTTCTGGTGCTCGGTTTCCAGCCCGTTCTGACGGGAAATACCGATATGGGCAACCCGACCGAGGTGACGCCGATTCTGAAGCAGAAGCTGCAGGATGGCGTAAGCATAGCGGGATGGTTTCAGACGGAAGTGAACGTGGAGGCGATTTTGCAAGCGAAGCCGGATTTAATATTGGCCGGCCCGACGCAGGACGGCATCTACGAGCAATTGACGAAAATCGCGCCAACCGTTAGAATTCCGTACGGCTTTAACGCCTTCCGCGAACGCTTTGCGTTCGTTGCCGAGACGCTCGGCAAAACCGGGGACATGGAGGCCTGGATGACGGAATACGAAGCTCAAGCCCAGGAAGGACACGACCGAATTACGGCTGTTACGAAGGACGAGACGTTCGCAGTGGTCGAGGCGACGGCGAAGGAGGTTCGCATCTATTCGCGTACCGGTATTGCCGATATTGTCTATCACGATCTCAAGCTGCCGCAGGCCCCCGGAGTTCCCGAGCCGGACGCTTGGGGAGGCAAGGTGACTTCGCTGGAAGGCTTTATCGATCTCGATCCCGATCACCTCATTCTGCTCGCCGACGGCAGCGACAACATATTGGAGCAGAGCGGCTTCTGGAGCAAGCTGCAAGCGGTGAAAGCGGGCAATGTATATCGGATGACGAGTCTCCAGAATTACAATGAAGCGTTCTTCGCACTTGGGAAAAAGGCCATGATCGCACAGCTGGTCGACGACATTGTCAAACACGCGAATTCCTAGAAAAGCAGCGCGAAGACGAAATCGGTTGACGGTGAGAATGATTATCATTAAAATAATCCCAATGGACGTTACAGACCGAGAATGCGGGAACGGCGTTGTAACGCCGATTTGTCCGAGTTTGGCGGCAAACGAAGAGAGGGACGGAAATTGGGAGCAGCTGTGGACGGAATTGCCGGGGAATTTACCCGCGTTCCGATAACGATATACGGAGTACATCTGTTGATTTTGCAAGCCGGCACGGTGACGAAGGAGCATAAAGAGCGGCCGACGCAGCATTGCGGGCTGCTCTTTACGCTGCGCGGACAAGCGGGAATCCGGATCGATGACGCTTATTACGAGATGAAGCCGGGGAAAATGGTTCATTGCGCATACGGACGGATGCTGGAAATCAGGGTGGATGCCGAGGAATTCGAAGGTGTGCTTATTCAATATTTGCCGGATGAGGGGACGGGTGCGCTGGCCGGCTTGCGCTGCATGTCGGTCCCTTTCGAATTGGAGCCGGGAGCGGACGAGGAGCTGTTCGAATTGCTGCGTAAGCTGTGCTTGATATCCAGGCAGCCGGTTCCGACGACTGCGTTGAAGATTGGCGAGATAACGCAGCGCGTCATGAACCGGACGTTCCGACTATCGCGGCTCGAACCGAAGAACCCAAGCGAAGTCAGGGACGATAGACGTCGGCGAGGGGATGTCACGATCGATACGCTGGCCGACCTGTTTAACAAAACGGCGTTTGTGGTGGAGGACGTCATGCGTATGTCCATACCGCCCGGCCAACAGCTTGAGCGTTACCGTCTGCCGAAATGCGGCTTTCTGTTCGCCGTACGGGGAGAGGCAAGAATGTCGTTTCCGGAGCGGGACTACCGATTGGAGCCGGGAGTGCTCTGTCATGGCTCCGATGGGGAGCGCATGAGCCTTGTTCCGGTCGGTGCGGAGAGCTTCGAATACTATGTCGTTCATTATCGTTTCTGCGAGCGGCATGAAGCGGTAGAGGAAGAATTGCCCGGTCACTTTACGCTGCGTCCCGGTCCCCAGCCTCGTTTGATCGAACTTCTCGAGCGATTGCATTACACTGCGGTGATGCCGGGCAAGCTGACGAGCTTCCGGAAGAAGGAACTGTTCCTGGCCATACTCGGCGAAACCTTCGCGGCTTGCCAGTCCGTTCGGTATGGCCCGGATCAACTGGAAGCGATCGAACGCGCGATCGGCTACATTCACGTTCACTATGCCGAGCCGTTAACGCTTGAGGAACTGGCCCGCTTGCAGGGGATGAGCGTCAGGCAATTTTCGTATCTGTTTCACAAAAATATCGGAATTCGGCCAATCGATTACGTGATTCAATATCGCATCGGCCGTGCGAAGGAAATATTGGCGATGAGCCGGAAGCCGATCGGGGAAATCGCCGCGCAGGTCGGATACGACGATCCGCAATATTTCAGCCGCATCTTCAAACGTCATACGGGGCTGTCTCCAAGAGAAGCGCGTATGATGACGCAACCGGAGACCGGCGTAAATAATCATCCATCTTTTATTGAATAATCGTGTACTCCTTTCGACAACAAACTTTGTTACACTTCTAATGAGAATGAATCTCATTTTCTTTTGGAGGTGGCGCATATTCGCGACAAACGATCCGGCCCGCCGACTGATCCCTACAGCGGCGGGCTTTATGCTGTGCGGCGGCTCGCGTTTTATTTGCGGGACCGGCGGCTGCTGATCGCAGGCTCGGCCGCGCTCGCCGTCCTATCGGCCGCATTCGGGCTGGCGCCTTTTTTGCTTGTGTACGCAGCCATTGGTCTTATGCTTGAGCGGCCGGAATATGAAGGGGCTTCTACGGTCGCCTTGCTGGGCGGGGCAGCGGTCGCCGCCATCCTGCTCAAGACGTGGACGATGATCGGCTCGCACAATTTGGCGCATCGCACCGCTTACGAGCTGCTGTACGATCTTCGGTTGGAGCTGGCGCGCAAGCTTGGTCGGCTGCCGCTCGGCTATTTCCAGAAGCGGGACACCGGGCAGCTCAAGCATACGATGCACGAGCAGGTCGAGCGAATCGAGGAAGGCGTCGCGCATCTGATTCCCGATTTCGCCGCATCGATCGCGGTACCGTTGGTCGCTTACGCCGCGATGTTCGCGATCGATTGGCGGTTGGCTCTGGCCGCATCGGCAGCTGCGCCGCTGTTGTTCTTCATGTACCGGACAGTGCAGCGCAAAATGAACGGCTATCGTCATCGGTACGGGGAGGCGCAGGCGCGGCTCTCGTCGGCACTGCTTCGTTATGTGCACGGCATGAAAGTCATTAAGGCGTTCGCGCGCTCCGAACACGCTTACGGACAATTCGCCGAAGCGGTGAAAGAAAGCGAACGAATGACGACCGGGCTTCATCTGCGGAGCTTGCCGCTCAAGTCGGCGACGGTCATCCTGTCGCGCGCTCCGCTGCTTCTTGTCCTGCCGCTCGGCACGTTCCTGTACGTCCGCAGCGAGCTGACTCTGGCGACGCTTGTATTCTTTATGCTCGTTACGATGGGGATCGGCAAGCCGCTGCTTAAGCTGATGGGAACGGGAGGAATGGTGTCTTTCCGAATTGCCGCCGCCGTTCGCGAGGTCGGCGAGCTGCTGGACGAGGAGGAGCTTCAAGAACCGGGGAATCCGAAGCTACCCGAGGGATGCTCGATTCGTATGGACAGAGTATCGTTCGGCTACGGAGACAGGAAGGTGCTCAGCGATGTCTGTCTGACCGTGCCGGAAGGCAAGCTGACGGCGCTTGTCGGACCTTCCGGCGCAGGCAAATCGACGGTGGCCAAGCTGATCGCCCGTTTCTGGGATGTGGACGAGGGTGGGGTATCCATCGGCGGCGCCGATGTGCGGGAGATGACGTCGGAGGTGCGAATGGCTAAGCTCTCCTTCGTGCTTCAGGATGAATTTCTGTTCGAGGAGTCGATTATGGAAAATATCCGCAAAGGCCGCGAGAAAGCGACCGATGCGGAGGTGATCGCCGCGGCGGAGCAAGCGGGCTGTCACGACTTTATTATGCAGCTTCCCCGGCAATACGACACCGTCGTCGGCGGGCAGGGAGGGACGCTGAGCGGCGGGCAGCGCCAACTAATCGCCATCGCCCGCGCGATCGTCAAGGATGCGCCGATCGTCATATTGGACGAAGCGACCGCCTTCGTCGATCCGGAGAACGAAGGGCGGCTCCGCGACGCCCTGTCCGCGCTTATGCGCGGGAAGGACGGCAGAGGCAAGACGATGCTTATGATCGCGCACCGTCTGTCGAGCATCGTTCATGCCGACCAGATTGTCGTCATGTCCGAAGGAACGGTGCGCGCAGCAGGTACGCATGCGGAGCTGTTGGAAGACTGCGAGCTCTATCGAAATATGTGGCAGGCGTATAATACGAGTCCTGCGATCGGTACCCGGAGCGGGGAGCGGGCATCGAGATCGACGGTTCAGACGCCCCCCCGAAGAGCCTCCGAGACGGAGCCGTCCGACGAAGATGCGTTCGCACTCGACTCGAACGAGCTTACGCTCGGCAGGAGCCCGGTGGCGCTCTGGAAAGCGATCAAACGGTTGGCTGCCGGCTCCTTCCCGCAATTTCTCGGCAGCTTGCGCTGCGCCGCTCTGGAAAGTCCTTTTATCGCAACCGCGCCGCTATCCGCTGCGCTTGCCTTCTATGGCTTATGGACGGAAAACCTTACGCTCGCCTGGTCGGGGATCGGTCTTCTGGTTGCGTCGCTCGTCGGGCAGGGCGTGCTGTTTTATCTCGGTCACCGCCACGCCTTGCGTCTTGAAGGCGAGATTCGCGTCCGTCTGCGCACGCAGCTCGGCGTTCATCTCCGTCGGCTGCCGCTCGGTTTCTATGACAAGTACCCGGCTTCAACCGTGGAGAGTCGAATGCGGATGGACGCGCATAACAGCGCGCTGTTCCATACGATTGCAATTTCATCCGTCCGCGGGCTGCTGGTCGCGCTTCTCGTTTCCGGCCTGCTGCTGGCGCTGGATTGGAGACTCGCCTGCATCGCCTTGGCCGGCGTGCCGCTGTCTCTGGCCGTAACCGCGGCGGCCGACCGCAAATTCGCGGCGCTGCTCGACAGCCAGGACGAACCGCGCAAGGAAGCGAACAGGCGGATTACCGAATATATTCGCGGCGTACCGCTGATTCGGGCGTTCGGCCTGAAGAGTGCCCAGCTTCGTCCCTTTATGAAGGCGATGGGAGAGTACCGCGACCGCAGCATCGCCTTTAATCGGAAGCTGGCCGGTTATATCGCGCTGGACGGCGTAGCGTTCGAACTGGGCTTTGCCGCCGTACTGGCGGCCGGCGCAGGCCTGTACGCGCAAGGAGCGGTCGAACCGCTCACGTTGTCGCTTGTGCTGCTGCTGACGCTTGGCCTGTACGAGCCGCTGCCGCTGCTTGAGCTGGCCGGCTTCCGCCGCTTGCTGCAGCGGGCCTTGCGTAACCTGCGGGAGATTTTCGGCGCAACCCCGCTTCGCGAACCTGCGGCCGACGAGGAAGAGCTTCCGCAAGACGGCGCCATCGCGCTGAACCGGGTGGGCTTTTCTTACGGAGAGCGGCAGATTTTGCAGGACGTTACGCTGCACATTCCGGAACGCCAAGTTACGGCGCTAGTCGGGCCGTCGGGGAGCGGCAAGACGACTTTGCTTAATCTGATCGCCCGCTTCTGGGACGTCGAGCAGGGCAGCGTCGCGATCGGCGGCGCGGATGTGCGGCAGATGCGCTCGGACACGCTGATGTCGCAGCTGTCTATGGTGTTCCAGGACGTTTATTTATTTAACGATACGTTGATGAACAACATTCGCTTCGGACGTCCCGACGCTACCGATGAGCAGGTGTATGCCGCCGCCCGAGCGGCATGCTGCGACAGCTTTATCCGCGAGCTGCCGCAAGGATACGATACGATGGCCGGAGAAGGGGGCGGAAATCTGTCGGGCGGCGAGCGGCAGCGGATCGCCATCGCCCGCGCGCTGCTGAAGGACACTCCGATTCTGCTGCTGGACGAAGCGACGGCCAGCATGGACCCGGATAACGAGCTGCTGGTGACTCGCGCCTTGCAGGAGCTTGCGCTAGGCAAGACAGTCGTCATGATCGCCCATCGGCTGCATACGATTCGCAATGCCGACCGGATTGTCGTCATGGATCAAGGACGTGTCGCCGATGTCGGCGCGCATGAAGAACTGATGGGTCGCAACGAGCTTTACCGCCGCTTCTGGAATGAGCGGCTGCGGGCCGAAACCCGTACATGGAACGAGCATACACACACCTTACCAATCAAGGAGCATATACAATCATGAGAACCGCTAACCGATTATCCGTTATGATCATCATCCTGCTGCTGACTGCCCTTGTCGCCGCTTGCGGGGGCAAGGCGAACGACGCTTTGCCTGCGCCAACAACGTCTGCGCCTGCACCCGCCACCGAAACTGCCCCAACCTCGCAGCCGGCGGAGAGCGCTCCTTATCCGAGAACGATCGTCGATTTCAAGAACAACAGCGTCGAACTGAAAACCGAGCCTCAACGCATTGCCGTAACCGACTATGTGATTTTCAGCCATCTCGTTTCTCTCGATTACTTCCCGATGGCGGCCAACATGTACGACTCCTACATTTCGATCATGGAATCGATGAAGCCTCGTCTGCAGGGCAAGACTGTCGAAAACCTGGGAGAATGGGATGCAATCAACCTGGAAAAGACGGCATCGCTGTCGCCCGATCTGATTTTGTCGAGTACCTCGGATGCGGATAAGGTATACGAACAGCTTAACGCCATCGCTCCGGTGCTCTTCTACGACCCGGTCAAAATGGGCAACACCGAGACGGACTGGAAATGGGGCGTTCGGGAGCTGGCCAAGGTCATTGCGCAGGAGGAGAAAGCCGAACAAGTCATTGCGGACACCGAGCAGGTCATGGCGGAGAAGAAAACCGAATTTGCCGCCCATGAAGGGAAAACCGTTGCCTTCTTCCTTTACTCCAAAGCCCGCGGCGGCTTTACTATGCAATCCTACACGGCGCTGAAGGTGTATTACGAAGGACTCGGCTTAGCTCCGGCCCTTCGGAACGAGGCGGTCGAGACGGTGTCCATGGAAGGCCTGGTAGACCTGGACCCGGATTATATATTTGTTTTCGAGACGAACGGCTCTGTCGCCCAAGAGCTTGAAGAAATAAAAAACGACAAAGTCTGGAACGGTCTAAAAGCGGTCAAGAACGATCAGGTGTTTTTCGCCAACTTCTCCATGGCCGTCATGTCTCCCGTCAATATTTTGTATGGCATCGATGTGATAGATAAAGCTATGAATAAATAAAAGGGAAGAGAGCAAACCCCGGAGTGGAACGGCGCCTTGAGGCGGAAGTTCCTCCGGGGTTTCTTTCATCTCTATTACAATTGTATTGCAGAAATTGACGTTGAGAACGATTATCATTTACAATGACGAATGTGGAGCTCTTTCCTGTTGAACAAGAGAGCCGATCGATTTTGTTGCCTGAACATTTCGTTCTATCCCGAGGAGGGCGCACATTGGCTAAACTGGACTTTAACAGGATGGAGAAGAGCTTTCATTTGATGATGGTGGAGCCTAAGGGCAGCATCTACTCGATCTCTGTAGCGCAATTGTTAAATGTAAGGGACATGCAGACGTTTTTGGCCGTATATGCGCTTCAAATAGGAGCATTGGATCGGGCCGCCGCTGCCGCCTATTTTGTCCGACGCTTGGCAGGCGTGCTGTTGGCGCAGCAATATTTTATATCGATACATAATACGATAGTAGATTTCTCCCTTTCCAATCTCAAAGTCTACTTGACCGATCATGCGCTTGTCGTGTTTCAACCCCAGGTTTGGCGGGAGGAGACGGGGCCGGTCGAAGAGGACAAACGCGATCTTTGGCTGCTGCGGACGCAGAGCTTTATGTTTGGCGAAGTAGCGCGTCCGCTGATCCAAAGCTTGTCCGCTCTGAGTCAGATGTGCGAGGAAGAACTGTGGGGCCAATTGCCGACCATGTTCTTGTGCCGCCTTAAGACGTTAAGCAGGGAGACGAACAAGCTGGAATATAGAAGGAGATTGGAGCACGACTTCTATTTTCTGCGTCAGAAGCTTCCGCCCTCCGTATTCCATCTTCCCTGCAACCCGTTCGACCATCAAGTAAAAATGGTTCCGCATATCGAGTTCCCGGATTTGCAAGTACAGCTTAGATCGGCTTGCTGTATGTATTATCGAACAGAGAGCGGCGTGTATTGTTATAAGTGTCCGCTGCTTAACGATGAGGATCGGGAGATTAGGCGGATGCTGCATAGGGCACAACGAAATTCTGTGTGATACCCATAGATGGAGCGAGGAGATAGGAGGGGGAGGAAAATGAAGCGGGGAGCAATATTATTCAAGCTCCCGAAGCGGCTTTCTGGTATAGTTACCAAGGAAGCGCCAAGGAGGGAATGAAGTGCCGGACGAAGTTAGAACCGTATGCTACGATGCGGATCTGCAGGTGGAGGCCTATCGTTTTCAAGGCTTGATGCAGAAGTTTCCCCATCATTTTCACGACTATTATGTGATTGGATTTATAGAGAACGGAAAGCGGCGTATGCAGTGCAACGGTCGAGATTGTATCATTCATCCCGGCGATATCATCCTTTTTAACCCGCGGGACGTGCATTCCTGCGAACAGGTCGACGATCGGCCGATGGATTATCGCAGCTTGAATATTAACCCGGACAGCATGCGGAGAATGGTGCGCGATATTACGGGAGCCGACCGTTTGCCGCGTTTTGCGCACAATGTCCTCGCGGGCAGCGAGCTTGCGGCGCCTTTGCAGGAGCTGCACCAGAGGATACTGAACGGGGAGTCGGACTTCGTTAAGGAAGAGCTGATGCTCTTCCTGATCAGTCAACTGCTTCAGGAATATTCGGACATTACGAAGGGAGCGGACGAGGAAAAGGGCGAGGCGGTTTACGGCTTCGAAGCTGTATGCGAATATATGGACACCCATTATGAGGCTAAAATCACGCTGGATCAGCTAAGCAAGCTTGCCGGCTTGAGCAAATATTATTTTCTGCGCTCCTTCACCCGGCTGCGCGGGCTCTCACCGTACAGCTATCTGGAAACGATCCGAGTCGGTCGCGCCAAGAAGCTGCTAGAACAGGGTCTGTCTCCCGCCGATGCGGCCAGCCGGACGGGCTTCAGCGATCAGAGCCATTTTACGAATTTCTTTAAGCGTTATATCGGTTTGACTCCCGGACAGTATATGCGTATTTTTGCGCGTAACGCATCCGATCGGCGAGCGCCGTCCTGGGAGGGGCCATGACCAACGTCCGTTTAACGACAGCCGCGCATATCGCCACATTGCTGACGATTATGGTTTGGGGCCTGACGTTTATTTCGACCAAAGTTTTATTAAGAGATTTCAGCCCGCTGGAGGTTTTGATTTTTCGGTTTCTGATCGGTTATGCGGCGCTGTGGCTCGTTTATCCTCGTTTCGTCCCCATACGGCGGTGGAAGGAGGAGCTGCTGTTTGCAGGGGCGGGGCTGTGCGGGGTTACGTTGTATTTTCTATTGGAAAATATCGCGCTGACCTACACGTACGCCTCCAACGTCGGAATCATCGTATCCGTCGCTCCGTTTTTTACGGCAGTGGCGGCGCAGCTGCTGCTGAAGGACGAGCAGCTTCATTTGCCGTTCTTTATCGGATTTCTGATTGCCATGGCCGGTATCGCTCTTATTTCATTAAACGGAAGCTACGTTCTGAAGCTGAATCCGCTCGGAGACGGGTTGGCTGTGCTGGCTTGCGTCTGCTGGGCGTTCTACTCCATCTTGATGCGCATGATCAGCCGTCTTGAGCGTCCGGCGCTCGGCAGCACGCGCCGCGTATTTTTCTACGGCCTGTTGTTTATGCTTCCGGCGACAGCGGTGCTTGATTTTCGCTGGGAGCTGCACCGTCTGACCGAAGGGGCCAATCTGTTTAATCTGCTGTTTCTTGGCTTGGGCGCTTCGGCCCTGTGTTTTGCCGCTTGGAATTGGAGCGTGGGCATCTTGGGTGCGATTCAAACGAGTACCTACATTTACTTAGTGCCCGTCATTACGGTCATTGCCGCATATGTATGGTTGGATGAAACGCTCACCGCTGCCGCCTTGTCGGGAGCGATCCTTACGCTGATCGGGCTTATGGTGTCGGAAAAGCGATTTCTACGCAAGAAATCCGGGGTGCGAGCCTGAAACCGTCCGGTTGGAATAATACGAAAACACTTATTTGCACGGAGAAGGGGACGGAAGGCGCCCTTTTATTCGGCAGGTAAGTGTTTTTTTGAGTACTAGACAGATAACGGTTTTGATATAATCATAGTAATACCAATGTTTGGAAGGATGTAGCCCTTTGTCGAGAGAGATTACAGTAAGAAGGCTATCTACTATAGAAGAAACAAAATGGCTGGACGAGCAGTTTGCTCAACACTATGCGTGGTATAAGCCCGGAAATTACTATGCTCAATGCCTCGAAGAGAATCGGGAAGGCGGCAGGATAACGCTGCTTGCGTTATACGAAGAGGACCTGGCAGGCTGCTGTCATCTGCTGCAGCGTTCCTATTATCCCTATTTTCAGAACAAAGGTATTCCCGAAATTAACGATCTGAACGTATTTCCCGATTACCGGGCCAAGGGAGTCGCCGGAGCGCTGCTGGACGAGTTGGAGGGGATTGCCGCACGCACTTCGGGTACGGTCGGTCTTGGCGTGGGGCTGTATGCGGATTACGGGAACGCGCAGCGCCTTTACGGCAAACGCGGCTACATTCCGGACGGCAGGGGTTTGATGTACGCGAATGAAGCTGTTAACCCTGGGCGAACGGTGACGGTGGACGACGATTTACTGCTGTATATGGTGAAGCAATTGTAGGTGTCGTTGCTTCTTATAAGCTCCTACTTGACAGCTGGTGAGAGCAGAAAGAGATCCTCGATTCGGAGTTGACTAAACGCATGGAACAACAGCTGCTGATCGTGTTTGCGATGACGATGATTATTCACGCCGCCGAGACATTATCTTACTCCGTCAGATTGGCGGGCGTGAGATTGAATAAAATCGCAGTCGCGCTGTCCCTCACCGGCATTATCGTGCTTGTATCCCGAACGGCCAATCTGATTCAAGCGCCGTTGACCGCCAAGTTTGTCGACTTCGCGAGAGAGCATGCTTCGTTTGATCTGCTTCGTTACTTGCGCTTTATTTTGCTGGCCTCGTCGGTGGGAACGCTTGTCGCGATCGTTCTTTTTCCCAGCTTTGTCGGCTTGTTCGCGAGAGTCATCAGACGCTTGGAAGTGACCGGCTCGATTCCGAAGCTGATTTCCAGCGTGACGCTTGGCCAGCTGCGCAACACGAAGCGCTATTTGCGGGTTCCGCGGCTGAAAATCAGCCAGTATCGGTATTTGGGCATATCGAAGAAGTTTATTTTGCTCAATATCGTCGTTACCGCTTTTTATACGGTTGGCGTACTCGCATCCCTTTATGCCGCCCATTTGTTGCCGCAGTTCAGCACGACCGCTTCGCAGGCTTCGGGCATCATAAACGGGATTGCGACCATATTGCTCACCGTATTTATCGATCCGCAGCTTGGTTTGATTACGGACAAGGCGTTAAACGATACGCGTCAGCGGGATCAGCTCGGCAAAATTTACGTGCTGATGATGACCACCCGCTTTTTCGGCACGATGCTGGCGCAGCTTGTGCTGATTCCGGCCGCTTACTTTATCGGCGTTGTAGTGAAGTGGATTTAAGAGAGGAAGTTGCGGATGGAAGAATCGATTCGGTACCCGATCGGACGTTTCGAACCAATTGACGATCTGACCGGCGAAAGACGCCTTGCCCTGATCGAAGAAATTCCCGGGCTGGCGAACCGGCTTCGCAAGCTAATCGCCGAACTGCCGCCGGAGCGGCTGTTGATTCCATACCGGGAAGGCGGATGGACGATCGCCCAAATCGTTCATCATCTCGCGGACAACGACATGAACGCCTATCTTCGCTTCAAGCGGGCATTGACGGAGGAAGAGCCGCTGGCCAGCTCCTATCGCGAGGATCTGTGGGCGGAACTGCCGGATTACAGGAAGCTTCAGCCCGAGCATTCGCTGTTGCTATTGGAGATACTTCATGCCCGATTCGCTACGTTGCTGGCTGATTTGGAGCCTGCGGCTTTCCGGCGCAAGCTTCGCACGCAAGTGCTGGGCAGCGTAACGCTGGACGTAGCTATGCAGCGGTTCGTTTGGCACAATCGACATCATCGCGCTCAGATTGAAGTTTATTTGAACGGGAGGGATTAATATAGAAGCGTTTGAAGCCTTGGAGGGCGAACGGGTAAAATTGGCGCCGCTAACGCTGGAGCATGTTCAGCCTTTGTTTGATTGCTCCCGCGATCCGGCGATTTGGGCCGCATACCCCATTCGGATCGAGCGCGTCGAAGAGATGGAGCAATTCGTGCGGAAGGCGCTGGACGGACGGGACCGTGGCGAACAGTATCCGTATGCGGTATACGATAAGGCGCTTGACGCGTATGTGGGATCGACGAGGTTTCTTCGTATTGCCAAAGAGCATCGCAACCTCAATATCGGCTCCACTTGGTATAGCTCAGAGGTGTGGCGCACGAGAGTGAATACCGAAACCAAATATTTGATGCTTAGTCACGCGTTCGAGAAGGCGGAGGCCGTTCGCGTGGAAATCATTACGAGCACAGACAATACCCGCTCGCAGCGGGCGATCGAGAGATTAGGAGCCGTCAGAGAAGGCATTCTACGCAAAAAGTATTACGGCCTCGATTACGTCATCTACAGTATTGTCAGGGAGGAATGGCCGGCCGCTAAAGCGAGGCTGGAAGGGTATCTTTCAATGTAGTAGAGCGCTCAAGAAATATTGTAACCAAGGTACCGAAAATTGCAGCCCGACTGAGTCGGGCTAGAGAAGAAGCGCGGAGTAGAATCAGAGTGCAGGCTGGTCGTATCGGGTTGCAAAGATCGTCGGGCAAACGGTCAAACCGTAAGTCGACTGCATCGGCCTCGAGCGGAATTGCATTTTATTTATGGAACACTCTAGTAGTTGTCTGAAACCGGAAATAAGGGGGGACGATATGCGCATTGCCGGATTTTTTGCCATTGTTTTAGCGATTCTGGCCTTGCTTATACCGGGAAGGACCTCGGCTGATTGGGGGTATCCCTTCGTCGTGCATTCCGGGAAGGTGTATATCTTAACGGATACTGTCGTCGCGTCGGGACAGATCGGCCGGAGTATCGGCCAAGTTACGCGTTACTCGGATAGAGAAGGCACTTATAGCGGCAACTTCTCCAACGCATTTCCAGAAGGGACACGATACTATAGTATCGCAGGAATGGAAGAACAAGAGAGGATTGCCGTTCAGTCTGAAGAGGGTCGGTATTTAATGGCTGAATACAAAGGAGAATACGAGGAAAGCTTTAGCGATAAGCTATGGCAGTCGAGTGATTGGTTGTTAGCGGCGACTGTTGCGATCGTATTGGCTTTGGTCGCAGGGATCTGGACTCAGCGCAGACGGATCGGGCGTAACCGATAAGCGGCTCTAATGGGACGATAGGCATTCCGGTAAAAAACTCTATTCCAAGGTGACGAATGAAAAAAATTATGTTTACCGGCGGTGGCTCAGCAGGGCATGTGACGGTTAATCTGGCATTAATACCGCATTTTGTTCGCGAAGGCTGGTCAACCGTGTATATCGGCTCTATTAAAGGCATAGAAAATCAGCTTGTCAGCCAGCTAGACGATGTTCGCTATTATTCGATTGCCACGGGAAAGCTGCGCAGATATCTGGATTGGCAAAATGTCAAAGACCCCTTTAGAGTGGTCAAAGGGCTGTATCAGGCCTACCGCATCATCAAAAAGGAAAAGCCGAATCTGCTGTTTTCCAAAGGCGGGTTCGTTTCTGTGCCCGTTGTGATCGGGGCGTGGCTGAACAAAGTGCCGATCATCATTCACGAATCCGATCTGACGCCCGGACTGGCCAATCAAATAGCGGCGCCGTTTGCCAGAATGATTTGTACGACCTTTCCGGAAACGAGCGAAAGGCTAGGAGACAAGTGTCGTTATGTAGGCCCGGTTATTCGGGAAAGCCTAAAGAACGGGAATGCGCAGCGCGGACGGAAGCTTACGGGATTTACCGGGGATAAGCCGGTCATTTTAATTATGGGCGGGAGTCTTGGCTCTCATAAAATCAATCAGGCTGTGCGGGAAAATATAGCGGACTTGACGCAAACGTTTCAGCTTGTGCATTTGTGCGGGCGGGGGCAGCTTGATTCGACATACGACAATCATCCGTTTTATTGTCAGTACGAGTACGTAAACGAGGAATTGCCCGATATTTTGGCGATGTGCGATTTAGTCGTTTCTCGAGCAG
>PJUD01000266.1_pt1 | contig 37237 bp, 38 predicted proteins | sample 1512341 | NCBI WGS metagenome assembly PJUD01 (sample SAMN08177675, study PRJNA422409) | Feces metagenome, whole genome shotgun sequencing project. | isolation source: Chicken feces (3) enriched on wood chips: beechwood xylan treatment | host: Gallus gallus | place: USA: Madison | collected 2015-01-15 | reverse complement strand
GGAATGACCGCCGAGAACGTGGCCGCGCAGTACGACGTGAGCCGGGCAGACATGGATGCCTTCGCGCTCCGCTCGCACCGGCTCGCCATCGCGGCGCAGGACGACGGCACGACCGCGCGGGAGATCACCCCGGTCACGCGCGCCGACGGCACCGAAGTCACCACCGACGACGGACCGCGACGGGGCACCTCGCTCGATGCACTGGCAGGCCTGGCGCCGGCGTTCACCGAGCACGGATCGGTGACCGCCGGCAACTCGTGCCCGCTCAACGATGGAGCGGCGGCCACGGTGATCGTCAGCGACCGGTTCGCCTCGGCGCACGAGCTTCCCGTCCGCGCACGGATCGTCGCCACCTCGGTGTCGGGCATCGCCCCCGAGATCATGGGCGTCGGCCCCATCGAGGCGGTGCGCCGCGTGCTCGACGCCGGCGGCATGCGTATCTCCGACATCGACGCCATCGAGTTCAACGAAGCCTTCGCCGCGCAAGTGCTCGCGACCGCACGCGAGACCGGCATGGACATCGATGCGCAGGTGAACCTCAGGGGCGGATCGATCGCCCTCGGGCATCCGTTCGGCATGAGCGGCGCCCGGCTCGTGACCACCCTCCTCACGACCCTCGAAGAGGTCGACGGCACGATCGGGCTGGCCACGATGTGCGTCGGAGGCGGGCAGGGAATGGCTCTCCTGGTGGAACGAGTCTGAACGGGTACACTTCGCACGGAAAGGATCGACATGGCAGATGACGCTCGAGGAGGCGCCCGCGATCAGTTGCGGGACGCCCTGATCGAACTCGGCTTCAGCCACTACGAAGCCAAGTGCTACGTCGGGCTGGTAGGCACGAGCGGCCTCACCGGCTACGGGGTGTCGAAGGCTACGGGGGTGCCTCAGCCGAAGGTCTACGAGAACCTGCGCCGGCTGGTCCGGCGCGGCGCGGCGCGGCAGATCGGCGACGATCCCGCGATCTTCGTCGCCACACCACCCCCGGAGCTGCTCTCACTCCTCGACGTGGACTTCCGCAACCGCCACACCGCCGCCACCGAGGCGGCCGAATCGATCGACTACGAGGAGGAGACGACCTCGGCCGTCACCCTCAAGTCGTTCTCGGCCCGCGACATCACGGTGTCGACCTCGCTGCAGCTGGTCGCAGAGGCGAACCGCCGCGTCTACGTCTCGGCATCACCGGAGGAGCTGACGGAGCTGATGCCCGCCCTCCGCGACGCCGTCGACCGCGGAGTCGACGTCATCGTGCTGAACTTCGCCTCGTCGACGCTGGACGTCCCCGGCATCCGGGTCTTCCGGCATGCGAGCACGGAACGCGCCATCTACCGGCACCATCAGGCACGTCACCTGGCACTGGTGGTCGACTCCCGCGAGGCGATCAACGCCGTGGCCGTGGACGGCCAGTCGTGGGAGGGGATCCAGACGCGCAACTTCGCGATCATCGCCGCGATCAAGGGCATGATCCGGCACGACATCGACATCCAGCAGATCTACCGCGACTTCGGGCCTCAGCTCGTCGCGGCCTACGGCCCCGGGCTGCAGACGCTCGAGTCGTACCGCGCACCGGTTGCGGTGCCGGAGGAACAGCCCGTCGCCGACCGCAAACCCGCCTGAGCGCACGGGATCGGGTGCAAGGGCGCGTTTTGATCGCATCCACTATTACCCCCTATAGTAGGTAGTGTTCAGGAGTCGATGCAAAGGAGTGTCGGATGGCGTGGGATCGCTGGTCGTACATGGACCACTGGGTGACGCAGACGCCCCAGGGCCTCCGGCACCCGTCCTTCAACCGGGAACACATGGATCGCTACATCCGGCAGCTGTCGGCGATCGGGTTCACGGGCTTCGACACCTTCGCATTCACGCTCCCGCAGTTGGCGCACCTCTACGGGTCGGTCCGCGAGTTCGAGGGCTTCCTCCAGGATGAGGGCTTCGCAGGACTGACCGGGGTGTTCATGGCGTACCCGTACGAGACGCCGTTCGTCGCTCCGCATCGCCGGGAGACCCACGACCGCATCTTCGCCGACATGGAGCGCGTCGCCGCAGCCGTCGAGGGCACAGAGGTCGAGAACGTGATCGTCATGCCGACCAGCACCTACTTCCACGTCGAGCCGGTCACGCGTGAGAAGACGCTGATCACCGCCGAACTATGGAACCGGGTGGGTGCCATGCTGCGGTCGCGAGGGCTGAACCTCGCGTGCCACTTCGAGTTCTGGGGCGCCATCCGCACCCCCGAACAGCTGGACCTGTTCTTCGAGAACACCGACCCGGAGCTGGTCGGCTTCTTCTGTGACACGGCTCAGCACACGATCGCCGGGGTCGACCCTCTCGACCTCTTCCTCCGCTACGCATCCCGCTGTCGCGGCTTCCACTTCAAGGACACGCGGCAGGTCGACACCGAGGACGCCTACAAGACCCCACCCGACGCGGAGCTCATGGCGGAGGGCGTCGAACGCTGGTTCGTCGAGATGGGCAGGCCCGACGGGATCGTCGACTTCCCCGCGCTCATGCAGGCGATCGTCGAGAGCGACTACGACGGCTGGCTGACGGTGGAGCACGACAAGGTCGAGGTCGAGGGCGGAAGCTTCGCCGAAGCGACGTGCGTGGCCAAGTGGTACATCGACAACGTCCTGGATGAGGTGGTCGCCCGATGAGCACGACGCTGCGGTGGTCCTACGCGCTCAACCAGTGGAACAACCCGCCGACCGCCTTCGTCCGGCACGAACACCAGGAGCGGGTGCTGAGGTCGTGCTCCGTGCTGGGGTTCGACGCCGTCGAACTGCAGGGCGGCAGCGGACGCTGGAACAACATGGGGCGCCGTGAGCACATCGAACTCGGCCACGGCTCGATCGGAGGGTTCCGAGAGTTCCTTGCGCGGAGCGGCATCACGCAGGTGTCGAGCATGACGTGGGACCCGACCGCTCCGGCCGAGGAGGAGGGCGGTGCGCGTCGATCGACGTCGAGCGCCACCGACCGTGCGACCATCCTCGACTCGGCGACCCGCTTCCTCGATCTGCTCGCCGATCTCGAGGCTCGCACGTTCGTGGTCCGTGCGGCGGAGTCGGCATGGCTGCTCGCGGACGGACCCGATCTGGGGGCCATCGGAGACCTCCACAACGCCATCGGCGCGGAGAGCAGCGCGCGCGGCATCCGCCTTGCGCTCGACGTCGACTGCCTCTCCGCCCTGCGCCCGCACCTGCCCGGCCTGCTCGCAGCGACCGACCCGGCGCTCGTCGGCATCAACGTCGACACCGCAGAGCTCACGATCGCGGGCCATGATCCTCTGGCCGTCATCCGCGAGAACCCGACGCGGATCGCCCATGTCCAGCTGAAGGACGCTCGTGTCGTCGACTCCGGCGACGCGTACCGGCAGCCCTTCGCCGAGACCGCGCTGCTGCAGGGCGGCGCCGAGCCGCACGTCGAGCGGTGGTTCTACGAGCTGGGAACTGCCGGCGGCCTCGTCGACGTCGCGGGCGTGGTCGACGCACTCGCCGAGATCGACTACACGGGATGGGTCGTCGTCGAGAGCGATCAGTCCCCGGCGCCCACCGAGAGCGCGATGCTGAACGCATGGTACCTGCGCACGATCCCCCGCGCAGGCTTCCCCGGATCGAGGAGCAACCGATGAACATCAAGTGGAGCTACATGGATCACTGGCGGAGCATGTCTCCGAACGGGCCCATCGACCAGTGGCAGACCATCGACAGCATGGACCGGTTCCTGAAGCAGGTGGCCGCTGTCGGCTACGACGCCATCGACACCTTCGACTTCCGCTATCCCACCATCATCGACATGTACGGATCGGTCGCCAACTACCAGGAGTTCGTGCAGGAGCGCGGCCTCGACCGTATCGTCAACATCTTCCACGCCGCGGTGTACGATCCCCGGCGCTATGCCCCGCACGTCCCCTCGACCCACGAGACGATCCTCGAGGACTTCCGCGTCACGATGGACCGGTGGGCGGAGATCGACCTCGACAACATCATCGTGATGCCGGCGACCCTGTACTACGACATGGAGCCGGTCACCGAAGAGAAGATCAAGATCACCGCCGAGCTGTGGAACAAGGTGGGCGCCATCACCAAGGATGCCGGGGTCAAGCTCACCTGCCATCACGAGTTCTTCTGCGGCATCCAGTCCAAGAGCGAGCTGGATGTGTTCTACGCGCACACCGATCCCGAGGTCGTGAACCTGTTCGTCGACACGGCTCAGCACTGCATCGCATCGGTGGACCCGATCGAGTTCTATCAGCAGTACGCCGACCGGGTCACCGGATTCCACTTCAAGGACACCCGCCACCAGGATCTGGTCGGAGATCACCGTCGCCGGCCGGACTCGGAGCTCATGGCCGAGACCACCGAGCGCTGGTTCCATGAGATGGGAGACGAGGGCGGGCTGGTCGACTTCGAGAACTTCATGCGCGCCGTGGTCCGCAACGGCTACGACGGGTATCTCAGCGTCGAGCACGACAAGGCCAACAAGCTCGGCGGCGACCACGCCGAGTCCACGGCGATCGCCCGCTGGTACGCGAAGAACGTGCTGGAGAAGGTCGCGGCAGAGGAGGCAGCCAAGTGATCCGCTGGGCATACGGCATCAACCAGTTCAAACCCCAGTTCGACGACTTCGTGCGGCGCCGTCAGCACCAGCGGGCGCTGCGGGTGATCTCGATCTCGGGGTTCACCGGCGTCGAGCTGTCCTCGGGCACCGGCCGCTGGGAGGCGCTGGGAAACCCCACTCAGATCGCAGCGAACTTCGGCAGCATCGCGGGATTCGCCGACTTCGTCTCCGAGGCCGGTCTCGAGGCCGTGAGCAGTTGGTACTGGGATCCCCTCGCGCCTCAGCAGGAAGACCTCACGGGGGGCACCGATCCCGCGGACCCGGGCGCTCGCGACCTCCTCGTGGAGCATGCGAGATGGTATGCCGGCGCACTGGGCGCACTGGGAGGCTCCGTGCTGGTCGCGCGCCCGGCGGCGTCCGCCTGGGCGCAGGGCGCCCTCGACGCTGCGGCCATCGAACGCCTCGCCGAGACCTGGAACGCCGTCGGCGACGCGATCGCGGGCGATGGCGTGCGCCTGGGGCTGCACTTCGACTTCCTGTCCGCGCTGCGGCCCGACGACGGCATCGAGCGGCTCCTCGCCGCGACCGATCCGTCGAAGGTGGGACTGACGCTCGACACGGCGGAGTTCACGATCGCCGGGATCGACCCGATCGACTTCTACGAACGGCACTCCGACCGGGTGGTGCACGTGCACCTCAAGAACGCGGGCGCAGTGGACGACATCGACGAGTACACGCGGCCCAACGCCGAGCAGCATGTGCGCCGCGGCGGCGGCGAGCGCCGAATCCCGCGCTGGTTCCTGGAACTGGGCGTCGAGCCGAAGCTGGTCGACGCGGCCGGCTTCGTCAACGCGCTCGGAACGCACGGATACGACGGGTGGATCGTCGTCGAGAGCGACCTGACGCCGCATCCTCCGACGAGCGCGATGCTCAACGGCTGGGAGCTGCAGCACGTGCTGGCCCCCGCCTTGGGCACGACGCAGGAGGGGGACGGATCGTGACGACCGACCTGCATGTCGTGATCGTCGGCAGCGGACCGGTCGGCGCGACCTACGCCCGGACCCTCCTGGAAGGGTCGCCGCGCGTACGGGTGACGATGTTCGAGCGTGGCCCGCAGCTGACCGATCCCGCCGGCATGAACGTGCGCAACATCCCCGATCCCGACGCGAAGCAGCGCGCCCGTCGAGCCTCCCAGGGGCCGACGTCAGGTGACGGCGCACCCGTCGGTCTCGGCATCCCGATCACCACGGTGATCGAGGGGACCTACACGGCGCGAGCCGGGACGCACCTCGTCGACTTCGGCGGACCGGGCAGCGGCCACTCCTCGCAGCTCCCGGCGGCGGCGCTCGCCACCTGCGTCGGCGGTCAGGGCGCCCACTGGACCTGTGCGACCCCGCGCCCCTCCTTCTCAGAACGCATCCCGTTCATCCCCGACGACGAGTGGGATCGCCTCATCGTCGACGGCGAGGCACTGCTCCACACCACGCACACCGCCTTCACGGGATCGCCGATCGCCGCAGCTCTGCAGAGATCGATCTCCGCGGTCGTCGATCACGAACTCCCGGCGGGATACGGCGTCGGCCCGCTGCCTGTCGCCGGCGACCTCGGGGACGACGGCACGATGCGCTGGACCGGCACCGATGTCGTGTTCGGCCCGCTCCTCGATCCGGCCAGCGATCCGGCGCAGAGATTCGAACTGCGCTCCGAGACCATGGTGACTCGCATCGCCACCGTCGACGGCCATGCGCAGGGCGTGCTCGTGTCGCCGACGGAAGGCGGAGCGCAGACCTTCGTCGCCGCCGACATCGTCGTCGTAGCCGCCGATGCGATCCGATCGCCCCAGCTCCTGTGGGCGTCGGGCATCCGGCCGCGCGCCCTCGGGCACTACTTCAGCGACCATCCCGGCATCTTCAGCGTCGTGGCGATCGACCCCGACAAGCTCGACGGCCAGCTGACACTGGATCAGGTCGAGCGCGAGCGTGCACGCTCGGCGGCCGCGCCCGACCCGGTCACCGCCGTACTGCGCCTGCCGTTCTCCGAGCCGGACAACCCGTTCTCGTGCCAGATCATGTTCATGCACGACTCACCGCTGCCCCTGCCCGACCGGCACCCGCTGGCGAACAATCCGTGGGGCTATGCCAACGTCGGCTTCGGCACGCGCAAGTTCGCTCGATTCGAAGACGGCCTGGAGTTCCACGACGACGAACTCGACTGGGCAGGGATGCCCAACGTGACGATCCACTACGAGTCGACCGAACGCGACCTGCACGAGATCGAACTCGCACGTGCGCGGCAGCTGCAGGTGGCAGGGGCGATCGGCACCTTCCTGCCCGGCGGCGAGCCGGCCGTGCTCCCCAACGGGGCAAGCCTCCACTACAAGGGCACGATGCGCATGGGTCCCGCAGACGACGGCACGTCGGTGTGCGACGCATGGAGCCGCGTGTGGGGCTTCGAGAACCTCTATGTGGCCGGCAACGGCACCATCCCGACCAACACGGTGGTCAATCCGACACTCATGAGCGTCACGATCGCCCTCAGGGCAGCGCGACGCATCCTCGACACGCTGACCTCCTGAGAGGACCACATGACCGAACAGTTCGATCTCGTCGTCGTGGGAAGCGGACCCGCCGGGGCCGCCTTCGCGCGGGAGTTCCTCGAGCACCGGCCCGATGCGCGCGTGCTCATGGTGGAGCGCGGCCCGCAGACCACTGCGGTGCCCGGTGAGTCTGTGCGCAACCTGCCGATGAGCACGCGGCAGGCCGCCGAGCGGCTGTCGCAGGGCCCGCACGCCGACGGGAGCGGCGCGGTCTCTGACGCACGCGAGGTACGGCCGACAGCGCGGCCCGGCACGTTCCTGGTCGGCACGCAGCTCAGCGACGACGCCCAGACCAACATGCCCGGGGCACTGGCCACCGCCGGCGTCGGCGGCATGGGCCAGCACTGGACGTGCGCCTGCCCCGCGCCGGGCGACTGGGAACGTCCCCCGCAGGTGCCGCCGGCCGAACTCGACGAGCTCCTCGACCGCGCCGGCCACCTGCTGCATGTCACCCAGGAGGCGTTCCCGCAGACCGCCGTCCGCTCCGCGGTCGAACGCGAGCTCGGTGCCGTCTTCGACGAGGGCAGGCCCCCGTCGCGCCGGGTCCAGGCCATGCCGCTGGCAGCGACCCCGACGGCTTCCGGGCGTCCCCGCTGGTCGGGGACCGACGTCGTGCTCGGACCGCTCGCGTCCCCCTCCACGCGACCCGACGGGTTCGTGCTCCGCGCCTCGACGACGGCGACCCGCATCCTGAGAGACGACGCCGGTGCGGTGCGCGGCGTGGTGCTCCACGATCGCACCCGCGACGAGTCGTACGACGTCGTCGCGCAGCGTGTCGTCGTCGCGGCGGACTCGTTCGGCACCCCTCAGCTGCTGTGGGCCTCCGGCATCCGCCCGCGCGCGCTCGGCCATTACCTGAACGACCAGCCGCAGGTGATGTGCTCGGTGTATCTGAAGCCCGAGATCGCCCGGGCGGCCGAGGACGAGAACGCCCCGACCGAATCGGATCGTGAAGCGATGACAGGCGTCAGCTGGATCCCCTTCTGGGGGCCCGACTATCCGTATCACGGTCAGATCATGCAACGCGATGCGGCACCGATGGTCGTCGGCGATGCCGTGAGCGATGAACGACGTCCCGTCGTCGGGCTGGGGTGCTTCGCCACCAAGGACATCCGCTTCGAGGACCGCGTCGAGTTCTCCGACGAGACTCTCGACTTCTTCGGGATGCCGTCGCCGACGATCCACTACGCACTGACCGAACGCGACCATGCGACGATCGCCCGCGCGCTGGAGCTGGTGACAGGGCTCGTCGAACGGATGGGCACGCCGGTGCCCGGCGGCCACCCTCGACTGGTGCCGTCGGGCAGCTCGATCCACTACCAGGGCACCGTCCGTATGGGCGAGACTGACGACGGCACGAGCGTGTGCGACCCCTGGTCGCGGGTGTGGGGCACCCCCGGCCTCTACGTCGCGGGCAACGGGGTGATCCCCACCGCCACCGCGTCGAACCCCACTGTGCTCAGTGTGGCGCTGGCCGTGCGTGCCGCGAGGAACGCCGCGGGCATCCCCGTCTGAAGCCCGGTCCCACCTGAGACCCGGTCTACCTCGGGGCCGGCGCACGAGATCTCCCTCGCGCCGGCCCCGGGTAAGAGAGCGGGTCAGAAGTTGGGATCAGACGGCGAGCTCAGCCGAGAGCTCCGCGACCAGGTCCTTCTTGGAGACCTTGCCGATGGGCGACAGCGGCAGCTCGTCGTAGACGCGGAGCGCTTCGGGGAGCTTGTACTTGGCCACTTCGAAGTCCTCGAGGAAGCGGATCAGCTCGGGCAGGTCGAGCGTGGCCCCCTCCCTGAGCACGACGCAGGCGCATGTGCGCTCCCCGAGCACGGGATCTGGCATCGGAACGGCGGCCACGAGCACGACCGCCGGGTGGGCGAGGATCAGGTTCTCGATCTCCTCGGCCGAGATCTTCTCTCCGCCACGGTTGATCAGATCCTTCCGGCGGCCCGCAACGATGTAGTTGCCCGACGGATGCCGGCGCATCAGGTCGCCGCTCATGTAGAAGCCGTCCGGCGAGAACGCCGTGCGGTTGTGCTCTTCGGCCCGGAAGTAGCCCCGCAGCGTGTACGGCCCGCGCGCCCACAGCTCGCCGACCTCGCCGTCGGGCACGTCACGACCCTCTTCGTCGACCAGGCGCACCTCGTCATCCGGGCAGATCGGGCGGCCCACCGTCTCCAGGCGCACGTCATCGGGGTCGTCGAGGCGCACGAACATGAGCAGTCCCTCGGCCATGCCGAAGTTCTCCTGGATGGTGGCGTTCGCGAAGAGCCGTGCCGCGCGCACGCGCGTCTCCGGCTGAAGACGCTGCCCGCCGCTCTGGATCACACGCAGCGAGGACACATCGACGTCTGCGCGGCTCAGCGCCTCGGTGAGCTTGATGAGCAGCGCCGGAACGAGATGGATGTGAGTGGCCCGGTCCGCGGCGATCCTCGCGAGAACCTCCTCGCTCCGGGCGGTCGGCACCAGGCTCACCGTCGCGCCCGAGAAGAGGAAGCCCTGCATCCCCGGGCACGCCAACGGCAGGTTGTGGGAGATCGGAAGCACGTCCAGCAGCACGTCGCCCTCGCGGATGTCGCACACCGAGGCGGCGAGGTGGGAGTTGTAGGCGTAGTCGTTGTGCGATCGCGGAATGAGCTTCGGGATGCCGGTGGTTCCGCCCGAGAGCTGGAACACCGCGGGATCGTCGGGATCGAGGGTGGAGTGCAGGGCGCGGATGTCGCTCTCGGTCGCCGTCGGCTCGCGGGTCAGCAGGTACGGCAGCGATGTCTCGCCGTCCGGGCACTCCTCTCGGACGTCCTCGGTGAAGTGTCTCGCGAGCGACGGCTGGTCTGCGGCGATCCGGTCGAACAGCTCGCGGTAGTCGACATCCTTGCCCGCTCCCGGGCTGGCCAGCGCGACGGCGCCGGACAGGCGCACGAACTGCTCGAGCTCCCGATACCGGTGGATGGGCAGAGCCATGATCGGAATCGCACCGATGTACTGCAGTCCCAGGTAGAAGGCGGGGAACAGCGCGGTGTTGCGCAGCTGCACGACGACGCGGTCGAGGGGCCGGAGCCCCAGGTCGTACAGGTTGCGGGCGATCCGGACGGCCTGTTCCCGCAGTTCGCGGTAAGTGAGGGAGATGTCGCCGTCGATGATCGCGGTCCGCTCGCCGTACGCGGCGAAAGCATCCTCGTAATGGTGGATCAGCAGCCGGTCGTCCCAGTAGCCCGCGTCGCGGTAGCGCTGCGCGTACTCCTCCGGAAAGCCGACGACTCCGTCGAGCGCCACGGTCACGTCGTCGCGGTGAACCCGCCGTCGACGACGACGATCTCACCGGTCACGAACGGATGCATCGTCACAAGCGCCTCCACGGATGCCGCGACATCCTCGAGCGTGACGTTTCGACGCAGGGGCGTCTGTCTGGCGCGCCTGGCCATGAGGTCGTCGTAACGGTCGCCCAGCGTCCGCTCCATCCATTCTCCCGCGATCCATCCCGGCGCGACGGCGTTCACGCGCACCTCCGGCGCCATGACGCGCGAGAGGGTGCGGGTGAGGCTCACGACTGCGGCCTTGCTCGCGGCATACGCGAGCGGCTGCGCCCCCGGGCGCAGCCCGACGATGCTTGCGACGTTGACGATCGAACCGCCCGACGCCCTCAGCGCGGGGGCCGCGGCGCGGGTGACCTGCACGAGGCCGCGTACGTTCACCGTCATCACGCGGTCCCACTCGTCGAGATCGATGCCCTCGAGATCCTGCGGCAGCGTGTCCATGGTCGTGCCGGCGTTGTTGACGAGAGCGTCGAGCTTCCCGTCGCCGTCGAGCGCGGCGGCGACCAGAGCCCGCACAGCGGCATCGTCACTCACGTCGCCCTGCACGGCGCGATGCGCTCCGCCCAGCCCGTGCAGCTCCTCGAGCACCGCCTCCGCCCGGTCCTTCGACCGTGAGTAGTTGATCGTGACGTCGTAGCCGGCGGCGGCCAGCCGCAGCGCGCACGCCCGGCCGATTCCACTCGCCGACCCTGTCACGAGCGCATGCGGTCGATGGTGATTCATATCTGCTCCTCTGTGATCTGCGGCCCGACCGGAGTCAGATGCCCAGGACTCTCTCCGCGTTGCCGTGGAAGACCTTGTTCATGATCTCCTCCGAATACCCCAGCTCGTCCCATTCGCGCAGGATTCGATCGAACGGGAGACTCGGGTGGTCGGAGCCGAACATGACCTTGTCCTGCAGGCGCGCCCGGATGTCGACCTTCAACTGTGCAGAGAAGTACTTCGGCGCCCAGCCCGAGAGCTCCCAGAACACATTGCCCTTGTGCAGTGCGACCGCGGTCATCTCCTCGATCCACGGCCACCCGGGGTGCGCGGCGATGATGGTCAGCTCTGGGAACTCGGCGGCGAGCCGGTCGACGGCGAGCGGGTGAGCGTGCTCGATGAGCGAGCCGAGCCCGCCCCGCAGACCAGCGCCCATGCCAGTCGTCCCGACGTCGATCATGGCCGGCAGCCCGAGCCTGCTCATGAGCTCGAAGATCGGACGGAGCTCGTCACTGTCGACGCGGTATCTGCCCATGATGGGGTGGAAGTGGAACCCGAGCACACGGTCCTCGCGCGCTGCGCGCTCCACTTCGTCCAGCGCCGCGTTGCCCTTGAACGGATCCACCGCGCCCCAGGCGCCCACGAAGAGGTCGGGGTGGCGGTCACGCATCGCGGCAACGTAGCTGTTGGAGCAGGGCGGCGCACCGTGGATCCCTTCGATGTCGAAGGCGACCAGCACGGCCTGGATGCCCGCAGCGCGTGCCGCCGCGACGACATCGTCCTCGGAATCACCCACCCAGGGCTTGTTCCAGTACTTGGCGAGCGCCTCCGCGAAGGGGCCCTGCGAACGCACCCACTCTGGTGTGCCCGGATAGAAATGAAGGTCAAGTCGTCTCACAGTCCCATACTACCTACTAGAGTGGTGACTATGTCTACTCCTGGTGACGAAAATCCTCCCGTGGCCCTCGCCGTCAGCGAGGAAATCGCCACGCTGACCCTCTCGCGCCCCGCGAATCGCAACGCACTGACCCCCGAACTGCTCACCTCGCTGCTCTCGCGGATCGAGCAGGCCGAGGAGCTCGGAGCGCGCGTCGTCGTGCTCGCGGCGGACGGCCCCGCCTTCAGCGCCGGCCTGAATCTGCGCGAACAGGATCCTGGCCGGCAACGTCTGGGGATACGCCTGCTCCTGGACGCGATGAGGCGCATCCTGGTCTCGCCGCTGCCGTTCATCGCACGCATCCACGGACCGGTCCGGGCGGGCGGACTGGGGCTGGTGACCGCTGCCGACTTCGCCATCACGGCGGACTCCGTCACCTTCGCGTTCCCGGAGGTGCGCCTCGGGCTCGCGCCCGCCGTCGTGTCGACCACCGTCCTGCCCCGCCTGCACTCGCGCGACGCCACGCGACTGTTCCTGACAGCTGAGACGGTCACCGCCGCCGACGCCGTCGCCGCCGGACTCATCGACGCATGCGCCCCCGCGCCTGCCTTGGACGAGCAGGTATCCGAGCATGCGCGCGTCCTGCTGCTGGGACATCCTCAAGGAACCGCGGCGACGAAGGCCCTGCTCACGCGAGCGCTCGTCGCCGACATCGACCAGCGCCGCGACGAGCTGATCGGCGTGTCGCACTGGCTGTTCACCTCGCCCGCCGCGCGGGAGGCGATCGCGGCTCGTCGCCCGTCCTGAGCTCACGGCAGCGCCGGCCCCGTCTGGTCGAGATCCTCGGGCCTCGTCCTGCGCACGGCGACCCGCGCCATCCCGCGGAAGATGAGCGAGCACCCGAGCGCGGCGAGCACGGCGATCGCGCCCGAGCACACCAGTGCGGCGCGGGCACCTGCCAGATCGATCACGAAACCCAGCACGAGTGCGCCGATGGGGGCACCCGCCATCCACGCGGTCATGTAGACGCCCATGACCCGGCCGCGCAGACCCGGCTCGGCCATCGTCTGCACCGCGGCGTTGACCGTCGCCATCGTGGACATGAGCGCGAAGCCGACCAAGGGCATCGTCACCGCGAAGGCGACGAAGGTGGGCATGGCGGCGGAGATCAGCAGAGAGACACCGACGCCGCCCGCGCTGAGCAGCACCAGTCCGACCTTCGGCCGCGCGCGACTCGCGACGAACAGCGCGCCGACGATCGAACCGGCCGCGCTCACCGAGGTGAGCAGCCCGAAGCCCTCGGCCCCCGCGTCGAACTCGAGAGTGCCCGTCGTGATGATCAGGAGGTTCAAGGACGATCCGACGAATCCGACCACCAGGAACACGAGGAGGATCAGCGTCAGGATCGGCTTGTGACGCCAGACGTATCGCACGCCGCCCATCCAGCGTCCGGTGGACCCGTCATCGCGCTCGACGACCCTGAGCTCCGACGTGCGCATCAGGAGGAGACCGACGATGACGGCGACGAAGGTCACTCCGTTCGCGATGAAGATCCACCCGGGGCCGAGGACTCCGATGAGCACACCCGCCACCGCCGGCCCGATGAGCCGTGCGAGATTGAAGGTCGCAGCCCCCAGCGCGATCGCGTTGGAGAGCACGTCGGCGTCGACGAGCTCATTCGCGAAGGTGTTGCGCGCGGGCGCGTCGAAGGCCTGCGTGATGCCCGCCACGCCCGCCAGCACGCACACATGCCAGTAGGCCGCGACTCCCGAGAGCATGAGCACCCCGAGCACGAGCGCAAGCGCACCCATCGCGCACTGGGTGAGGATCAGCACCGTTCGGCGCGGCACGCGATCGGTGACGTAGCCCGCCACGGGCAGCAAGAGGAGCTGCGGCGCCGTCTGCATCGCGATCACGAAGGCGAGCGCTCCCGCGTCACGGTCGGTGAGGATCGTGAGCACCGCCCAGTCCTGCGCCGTCATCTGCATCCAGGTGCCGATACTGGACACGAGCAGACCCGCGATCCACAGCCGGTAGTTGCGGAATCCGAGCGCGCGGAAGAGCATGCCGGCGGGTGGGGCCTGCGTCATTGCGCCCACCCCACCCGAGCCGACGATCGGGAGCCGGTCGGACTCCCGGTCACGTAGCGATCAGCACCTTCGTGTCGCGGTTGACGCTCGGAACAGCGAGGTACGAGATCCGCAGACTCTGCGCGAGCGCGATCTCATGGGCGCCCGGCGCCAGACCGCCCTCCTGCTCCACGAAGATCGTCACCGTCTCGTTGAAGCCCCAGCGGTCATCCAGCACGTCGCCGATCTCGGTCAGCCGATAGTCTGCGCCGTGCAGCTGCAGCCGGATCCGATCGCTCGCGATCTCCTCGCCGTCGAGAGTCAGCGCGATATCGACCATCGACAGGCCGAGACCGCGGTAGTAGCCGATCCGAGCACCGATCGACCACCCGACGATCGTGCCGTCTTCGACCACGTTGCGGAGGCTGTCCTCCTCGACGAGATACCTGTCGAACATCATCGCGTCCCTTCGTGCGTTGCCGTGCTTTCACCCAGAAGGCGCGCCATCATCGCCTGATGACGACGCACCTGCTCGACGCTGTCGACCGGCATCAGATCCTGGATGTGCCGGTTGCCCTCGTACTCGCTCGACAGGTACCCGTCGTATCCCCCCTTGATCAGCAGCGGGATGACGTCCTCGTAGGGGATGGAGTATTCGTGATCGTCGTCGACCATCTCGTAGAACTTCGCGTGGATGTGGAAGATGTACGGGATGTGGGGCACCATCGTGGCCGGATCGACGTAGTTGTAGCCCGAGACCGCGCCCGCGAAGGCCACGTCGAGAGCGTTGCCCCCGCGCCAGGCGACCTCTCGGCTGAGGGTCTCCATGTCGTCGGGATGGTCGTCGTACACCTTGACCATGTAGTCCACGATGTCGGGCGTGGCGCCATCGCGCTTGGCACGCTCGGACACGACGCGCGGAAAGCGCAGGACGTGGATGCCCATGTCGGGCACGAGTCCGAGGTGCGTGCTGTCGACACGATGGATCACCTCGAGGATCCGCTGGATCCAGCGATGGTCGTACCGCATGGGCGCATGGATCTCCACGCCCAGTCGCACGTTGTACTCCTCGGCGTAGGGCGCGGCGCGCTCGAACACCTCGGCCGGAGTGTTCACGATGACCCGCATCGCCGTGCAGCCCAGGCGATTGGCCAGGCGGATGTCGCGCACGATCGACTCGACGCCCTCCTCGATCGTCATGACCCGGTCCTTGCGGCGCTTCAGGTCGATGAACATGTCGTAGGCGGTCGGCGTCGTGCCGTACTTCGCGTGGAAGCCGTGCCAGGCCTCGATCTGCTCGTCGGTGAGGTGGGGGAAGTTGTCGAAGGTCTGCTCGGGGATGATCTCGATGCCTTTGGCCCCCATCTCCGAAGAGACCCGGATGGCGTTCTCGAGATCGAGCTTCCGGAGGAACACCTCCTCCTGATAGCTGTACAGGCTCACGCCCCGTTTGATCTGGTGTGACATGACGGTTCCTTCCTTGCGCGCGGGCGCGTGGGGGTGCGGATGAGAGTGCGGGAAGGGCTCAGCCCTTCATGCCGCCTGCGAAGCCCTGGATGAACTTCTTCTGCGCGAACAGATAGAAGGTCAGGATCGGCACCATCGAGATGATGACGATGGCGAAGATGACGTTCCACTCGGCCACGTTCTCGCCGACGAAGCTGTAGATCATGACCGGGAGGGTCGTGGCCCTCGACCCGCTCAGGAAGATCAGCGGCGTGAAGAAGTCGTTCCACACGATGAGGCTCGTCATGATCGCCACGGTTCCGGTGGCCGGAGCCAGCAGCGGGAAGACGATCGTGATGAACGATCGCATCTTGCTCGCGCCGTCGATGCTCGCAGCCTCCTCGTAGTCGCGTGGCAGCACGCGGGCGAAGCCCGTGTAGAGGAAGACGGTCAGCGGCATCAGCAGCCCGACGTAGAGCACCATCATGCCGAAGTGGTTCCCCAGCAGTCCGAGCGCACGGAGGGCCACGTAGGTCGGGATCATCGCGAGCTGGAACGGGAGGATGATGCCGACGACGAACACCAGGTAGGCGGCGTTGCCGAGCCGGCCTGGCCGGCGCGCGATCGTGTAGGCGGCGATCGAGCCGATCAGGATCAGCAGGGCCACGCTTCCGACCGTGATCACGGCGCTGTTGAAGATCCCCAGGAGCACGTTCCGGCTCCCCTGCCCCGAGAAGGCCGTGACGAAGGCTTCGAAGGTGGGCTGCTGGGGCAATGCGACGGCGGAGCTGGTCGCGACCTCACCGGGACTCTTCAGCGCCGTGACGATGAGCATGAAGAAGGGGATGAGGATCACCAGCCCGATCACGACGAGAATGATCTCTCGGATGAAGGTGCCGATCGTGTATCTGGTCAGCATGGGTCAGCGCTCCTCTTCGCGGCCGCGCACCAGGGCGAGTTGGATGAGTGAGATGACGATGATCAACACGGTGAGCACGAGCGAGAGAGCGGCACCGTAGCCGAACTGTCCGAAGGCGAAGGTCTGCTTGTAGACCTGCGTGGCGAGGGTCTCCGTGGCATTGAACGGGCCGCCTCCGGTCAACGCCATCACCTGGTCGAAGACTCGCAGGCCGTTGATCATCATGAGAGTGGACGCGATGACGACCGATGGGCGGATGAGCGGAAGGATGACATGACGGAAGCGCTGGAACGCGCTGGCTCCGTCGATCGCAGCAGCCTCCTCCAGCTCCTGCGGTACACCCGCGAGGCCGGCGAGGTAGATGACCATGACCAGGCCTGTGGTCTGCCACACCATCACCATGAGAATGGTCCAGATGGCCGTGGACGGATCCGCCAGCCATACTCGCTGCCACTCTCCGAGGCCGATGCTCTCGAGGAACGAGTTCAGCGGCCCCGTGGGCTGATAGATGAACCGCCAGATGTAGGCGACCGCGAGCGGGCTGAGCACGGTCGGCATGAAGATGACGACGCGCAGTACGTAGCGCAGCTTCGGCCCGCGGTTGAGCGCGAGGGCCAGCAGCAGGCCGAAGACGTTCGTCCCGACGACGAAGCCGAAGGCCAAGATCAGCGTGTTGATCAGGGCCTGGCGCCCGAGACCGCCCTCGGCGAAGATCCGGACGAAGTTGTCAAATCCGACGAACGCCCAGTCTCCGATGCCCTTCCAGTCGGTGAACGCCCAGCCGGCCCCGACCAGCACCGCGATGTAGTGCACTGCAACGGCAAGGAGGATGGCGGGTATGGCCCACCACCAGGACGCGAAGAGGGACTTGCGGATCCTGGCCGCGCTTCCCATCGTGGTCAGGGACGTAGTCGTCGTGCTCGCGGGCATGGTGCTCACCATGGGTTCATCGCTCCATCGGGTTGTGGTTGGTCTGGCTCCGCCCGCCGCACGGGCGGAGCCAGACGAACCAGAGCTGCTCTAGCATCCGGCTCGCACTCTTAGCCGGCCGCGTCCCATGCGGCATCCATGGAGGCCAGCACATTGTCGACCGTCGTCTGGCCGGTGAGGACACCCTGCACACCGGTGCCAAGAGCGACATAGACCTCGGCGGATGGCCATGACTGGTTGGCGAGGTTCTGATAATTTCCCTCGGCGAAGTAGCTCTCGACCATCGAGTACTGCGTCGGCAACGACGCCCCGCCGCCCGCGCGGATGGACAGGTTGCCGCTGAGCTCCGCCGTCGCATCGGCGTTGGCCGGCTCGGCGAGCCAGGCGAAGAAGCCCTTCGCCGCCTCCTGCTTTGCCTCATCCGACGCCGCGTTGATCGCGAGCAGGTTGGTCGGCGACGCGAAGAGCTTCGTCTTCGCCGGGGAGTCCCCCGGGAATACCGTGGCGACGTAAGTGTCGTCGGGATTCAGCCGCTTGAGGTCACCGGTCTGGCCACCCGGCGCGAATGCACCGACCGCCTCGCCGCTGGCGACCGCGGGAACGTTCTCGTTGACGACGCCGGCTTCGGCACCGGTCTGGAAGCAGTCAGCGTCGTACATCCGCTTGATCAGCTCGATCGACTCCCGCCAACCGGGGGTGTCCGCGAAGGTGACCTCCCCGGCTGCACGCTTGTCGTTCCAGTCCGGCGTGTCGACGTACACCCGCGAGGCAGCCAGCTGCAACGTGGTCATCCCGTTGTTGGGCACGGCCGAGCCCGCCAGGCGCAGCAGCGACTTCCCGGCGGCGGACGCGACCTCGCAGCCGGCGAAGACGTCGTCGACCGACGTGAACGGCAGGGTCAATCCCAGCTCTTCGGCGACGGTGAGGTTGTAGTTGTTGGTCGTCGGGACGAAGTCCAGCGGGTGGCCCCAGACGTCGCCGTCGTGCTCTGCGAGCGAACGGCCGTCGCCGGTGAGCAGGTCGTCCGACGCGGTACCGGTCAGCGGGACGATGTAGCCGCCCTCTGCCAGCGGAATGGCCGAGGAGGTGTCGCCGCTGCCGCCGGTGACGTAGAAGACGTCCGGGGCGTTGCCGCCCTGCAGCTGCGTGCGAATCACCTCCGCGTACTGCTCATTGGGGACCTCTTCGATCTCGAAGGTGACGTTCGGGGTCGATTCGGCGTAGCGATTGGCCATCACCGCGTACGGCGATTCGACCGCACCAGAGCGTACGGCGAGCCGCAGCGTCACCGGCTCGGCGTCGTCGCCGGGAGGCGTGGGGCTCTCCTGGGCGCAGCTCGTCAGGACGAGCGCGATGGTTGCGGCTGCGGCGAGCAGAGCGAAGTTCCGCTTGCCACTGCTGTGTGACTGTCCGGGCATCATTGACCTTTCCCTCAGTGGTGGTTACTAGAGTAGGTACTCAATCGGGCAAATACAAGACCTTCGTCTCGGCGACTCGGAGACTACGAGTGCTGAACGGCGAGAATCCGGCGATCCTCGAAGGTGAACGGCATCGGGCTGCCGTCGGGCAGGAGAGGCCCCGGGACGCGCAGATGCACCCGCACCACCACCGGCACAGGACCGGACACGGTGCCCACCCCGCCGTGCGGGAAGACGACCACGGCACGGTGCTGGATATGCCAGTAGTCCTCGCGCGAGGCCAGCTCCTCCGGGCGGTACCCGTCGATGGTCGCCTCTGCGCCTTCGACGGGCGAGCCGTCGATCTCCAGCTCGACCCCGGCGACCCCTGCCCAGGGCAGGCTGCGGTACCAGGGCAGACCGACGTGCACCTCAATGGTCTCGGCGGTCACGACGACACTGTCTGGACGGATGGCATAGGCGGCGATGCTCACCATCCGCACGTTAGGACCAACTCACACCTAAGTCAATCCTTCTCGTGCATAACTCGAGTGAATCAGCCTATGATCGGCCCCGTGCACACAGACAACGACACTGCCTCCGCGCCCGCGCCTACCTGGGCGGTCACGATGTTCTCGTTCACCAACGAGCTCCACGAACGTTCCCGCACCCCCGACCAGCTCATGCGAGAGGTCATCGACACGGGACTGTCCAGCGCGATCGAGGTGGATGCGGCGCAGCACTTCCCGAGCTTTCCGCGGATCTCCGACGACGACATCGCCGGCTTCCGGCGCCAGCTCGACGCCACCGGCGCGACGCCCACGATGATGGGTGCGTACCTGGACGCACGCCTCGATTCGCGAGGCCCACGCAACGCTGACGAGGCGCACGAGTTCCTGTCGTCGCAGATCGACGCCGCCGCGCGGATGGGCTTCTTCGCCGTGCGGGTCAGCGTCGGGGCGGTGCCTCCCGAGCTCGCCGAGCGACTGCTGCCTCAGCTCGACCGCCTCGACGTGCAGATCCTCGAGGAGGTCCAGGCCGGCGCCCTGCCCGACTCGCCAGCGATCGACCGCAGCCGGCGGGTGCGCGAGCAGCTTCAGACCGACCGCCTCGGATTCGTCTTCGACTCCAGCCTCGTCATGGCGGGCCTCCCCCGTACGTGGGTGGCCAGACTGCTCGACTCCGGGGTTCCGGCGTCCGTCATCACCGAGGTGGACGAGCTCTGGCGCAGCCACGACCCGGCGGGCTACCAGCGGATGCGGGAGCTGATCGATCCTCTCGAGCTGCCGGCGTCGGCGGTCCGCCGCCTGGAGATGCCGTTCCGGCGCTTCGGATGCACCTCGGTCGACGAGTGGACGGAGTTCCTCGGCGAGACGACCTCGGTGCACCTGAAGTACTGGGATCTCGACGACACGGACGGGATCGTGAGCGGACCGACCGGGCAGATCAAGCGCGCTCTCGCCGCGGTCGGATACAGCGGTTTCGTCTGCAGCGAGTGGGGCGGCCACGACTGGCTCGAGACGGACACCTCGTCGGCATTCGAGATGACGGCCCGCCATCGTGCGCTGTTCGATGCCGCCTAGACCAACTGCATGTCAAAACTTTCATATTCTGCAGCAAGCCGGGGTTCGAATCTCGCGAAATATTCGCGTTTATCGAAGTCAAGTAAATGTCATAATTGACATTAAGGATCACTCCGCCCTAACCTTGCGCTGAGCGGCACCACCGTGGGTGCCGCACGAACGTGGAGGGGTGCCCGATGGCCGACCGCAAAGTGATTCTGACGATCGCACCGACGGGCGGCATGGCCGATCGGTCGGTGACCCCGCACCTCCCGCTTCAGCCCGGAGAGATCGCCGACGACGTCGTCCGCTGCGCGGAAGCGGGCGCCAGCATCGTCGCGGTCCACGCACGCCGTCCCGATGGACTGGCCACGTGCGATGCCGACATCTACGCCGACATCAACCAGCGCATCCGCAGCCGCAGCGACATCATCATCAACAACAGCACCGGCGGCGGCATCAGCGGCGACATGATCACGACGCTGCCCGACGGACGGCAGGAGATCTCGTTCGACGAACGCATCAAGGGCACCATGGCCGGCGCCGAGATGTGCACCTTCGATCCTCACGTGCAGAACATGCATCGCGGTGACCTCGAGCTGCTGCTGGACACCGGCTGGAGCCGCTGTCTGCAGCTCGCCGAAGCGATGAGGGAGCGAGGCATCAAGCCGGAGTGGGAGATCATGTCGCTCTCCGATCTCAACTGGGTCAACGAGCTGATCGCACTCGGCTACGACAAGCCGCCGTACTACATCAACATCGTCCTCGGCACGCACAAGCTCATGTCGGGCGCGACGGCCTATACGCCGCGCAACCTGCAGCGGTTCGTCGAGGATCTTCCGGAAGGCTCCATCTTCTGCGTGAGCGGAGTCGGTCCGGCGCAGTTGCCGTCGTCGGTGCACAGCCTGATCCTCGGCGGCCAGGCACGGGTCGGGCTGGAGGACAACGTCTACTACTCGCGCGGCCGCCTCGCGACCAACCTCGAGCTCGTCGAGCGGATGGTGCGCATCCTCCGCGAGTTGAACCTGGAGCCGGCCACCCCCACCGAAGCACGCGAGATGCTCGGCCTGCCGACGCCCGCCGCCTGATCGATGTCGCTGAGATTCGCCCTCCTCGGCTTCCTGGACACCGCACCCGCATCCGGCTTCGAGATCGCCCGTGAGTTCGGCGAGTCGATCGGCTGGTTCTGGCACGCGTCGCACAGCCAGATCTACCCGGAGCTGCGCCGACTCGAGAACGAGGAGCTCATCGAAGGTGTCGAGGTGGCCGGCGGACCAGGCAAGCGCAAACGCGTCTACAGCCTGCTCCCCGCGGGCCGGGAGCAGTTGCGTGCCTGGCTCGAGGAGCCCACGCAGTACGCACCGGTGCGCGATGTCGAGCGCGTCAAGCTCATGTTCCTCGACGACGCGCCGATCTCGGCGATCCGCTCTCATCTCGAAGATCACGTCGTGTACTACCAGGACCTGCTCGAGGCCTACTCGGCGCAGGCGCTCGAGCTTCACGCGGGCACCTTCCCCCGCCTCGTCAAGCGCGTCGCATCGCGCACCTCGACCGAACCCGAACTCATCAAGGGGCTGAAACTGATCGCCATGCAAGGGAACATCGCGCGCGCGCGCACCGAGATCGCCTGGGCGAAGGACGCACTCGTCTGGCTGGCCGGCTGGGAGGAACGCGCATGAAGACGTGGGTGGGCACCGACGTCGGAGGAACGTTCACGGATCTGTGGGCGGCTACCGACGATGGCCGGCAGACGGTGGTCAAGTCGCCTTCGACCGCCGACATCGTCAGCGGCATCCTGGGCGCGCTGGACCTCGCCGCCGCCGAGCTGGGCATGACGACGCCCGAGTTCGCCTCGACGATCCAGCGGTTCGGGCACGGCACGACCGCCGGCCTCAACGCCCTGCTGACGCAGACCACGCCGCCCACGGCGATCGTCACCACCGCGGGCTTCGGCGATACGCTCGAGATCGGCAGGCTCAAGCGCCAGCTGGTCGGTCTGACCGACCTCGAGATCGGCGACTACCTCAATCGCGGCCGGTGGCCGGTGCTGGTGCCGCGCCCGCTCGTGCTGGAGGTCGCCGAGCGGATCGACGCCGTCGGTGAGGTGGTCGTCCCGCTCACCGAGACCGAGCTCGACCGCATCGTGACGCGCGTGCGCGAGACCGGCGTGCAGACGGTGGCCGTGGCCACCCTGTGGTCGGTCGTGAACAACACGCACGAACGGCGCATCGCCGAAGCGATCCGCACGGCACTGCCTGGCGTCTTCGTCAGCGAGTCCCATCGCGTGGCCTCCGCCGTCGGAGAGTACGCGCGCATGTCGACCACCGCCGTCAACGCGGCGCTGGCTCCGGTGATGTCGGCCTACCTCGCCCGGCTCGACGCGGCACTGGCCGACCTCGGCGTGACCTCCCCCGTGCTGGTGATGACCGGCGACGGCGGCGTGGTCGGCGCTGACGTGGTGAGCAGGGAGCCCGTCTCGGTGCTGATGTCGGGCCCGGCCGCCGGCGTGATCGCCTGTCGCGACGTCGCCCGCAGGCTCGGGCACCGCAACGTGCTCACGGTGGACATCGGCGGCACCAGCTTCGATGTCGGCACGATCGTGGACGACGAGCCGTTGATGAGGTCGCAGTTCTCTCTCGCGGGAGCCGACATAGAACGCTCCGCCCTGGATGTCTCGACGATCGGAGCGGGCGGCGGCAGCATCGCCCGGCTCCACGACGGCGGGCTCATCGTGGGTCCGGCCAGCGCCGGAGCAGACCCCGGGCCCGTGTGCTACGGACGCGGCGGGATCGAGCCGACGGCGACGGATGCCGATCTGGTGCTGGGCGTCCTCGGCGAGGACGACTTCGCCGGTGGCACGATGCGGCTCGACCGTGACGCGGCGGCGGCCGCGATCCGCGAGCGGATCGCCGAGCCCCTCGGCATCGGCGTGCTGGAGGCCGCCCAGGGCATCCGCGACATCCTCGACAACAGGATGTCCGACCTGCTGCGCAGCGTCACGATCGAACGCGGACACGACCCCCGCGACTTCGTGGTGTTCGCGTGCGGCGGGCAGGGCCCCTCACACGCGTGGGCACTGTGCCGCGAGCTCGGCGTGCGCACGTTCGTGGTCACACCGGTGGCCACCGGCCAGTCGGCCTACGGCACGGGCACCTCCGAGAACAAGCGCGCCCTCACGCGGGCGTGCTACATCCGCCTCGACGGCGACCGGAATGTCCTCAGCGGCGGCGTGGAGTCCCTCGCCACGCAGATCCGGGAGATGGTCGAGACGGTCACAGAGGCCCTGGGCACGAACGATCTGGCCGCGCAGACCTCGGTCGCCCTCCGCTATCGCGGCCAGGCCCACCATCTCGACGTTCCCGTCACCGGCGATCTCACCGTAGCCGCCGACTTCGACGCGGTGCTCGAACGCTTCGAAGGCCAGTACCAGGACCTCTTCGGCGACGGTGCGGGGTTCGGACGCGCCGGATTCGAGATCACGAGCGCGCGCGTGGTAGCCAGCTGCGTGTCCGGCGACATCGGCACCGGAGCGCCGAGCGCGTCGATCGTGCCGATCGGCACACGCGCGGTGGTCTTCGACGACGCGAAGGCTCCCGTCGAGTGCACCGTCTACCGCACCGACTTCCCCGCACCGGGGCAGCAGCTCGCGGGGCCGTGCCTCGTGATGTCGGCGGGTCAGACCCTCGTCGTGCCGCCGGGCGCCGACGTGCGAACCGACGATGCCGGCAACTTCATCGTGACTCTTCCGGAGGTCTCCCTCGCATGACCGTCGATCCCATCCGCTACGAGATCATCCGCAACCGGCTGTTGGCCGTCACCGAGGAGATGCGGGTCGCTCTGCAGAGCGTCTCCGGCTCACCCACGGTGACCGAGGCATCCGACTTCTTCACGGGGCTCTACCTGCCCGACGGCGAGTTCGCGACCATGGGCTTCCAGGTCGCGCACGAAGCTCCCCCCGTGGGCGCGTTGATCCGCCACATCAACGCGAATCGCCGAGCGCCCGCTCCGGGCGACATGTACATCGGCAACGACCCCTACGTCGGCGCGCTCCATCAGAACGACGTGCAGATGGCCGGGCCCATCTATGACGGCGATCGCCTGGTCGCCTGGGCCGGAGTCATGGCGCACGAGACGGATGTCGGGGGGATGAGCTTCGCGTCGTGGTGCCCCGAGGCGACCGAGGTGTACCAGGAGGGCATGCGGATCCCGGCGGTCAAGCTCGTGGACGGCGGCGATCTGCGCGAGGACGTGCTCGACATGATCGTCACCGCCAGCCGTCTGCCCGATGCTCTCGAACTCGACATCCGCGCGTTCATCGCGACGCTCAACGTGGCGACGGACCGACTCCAGCACCTGTTCGGCCGCTACGGCGCCGACGTCGTCATGGATGTCATGTCGCGGATGATCGACTCGACCGAACGCCAGGTGCGCGCCCGGCTGCGCCAGCTGCCGGACGGCGTCGTCCACGTGCGGGACTATCTCGAGCACGACGGCCACGAGAACCGGCTCTACACGATCGACCTCGTCGCCACCAAGCGCGGCGACGAACTGATCCTCGACTTCGGCGGATCGAGTCCGCAGGCACCGGGCTTCATCAACGCGACGCGCGCGGGTCTGCGCGGCGGCGTGGCCGGCGCCGTCATCCCGTCCTTGGCCTTCGGCATCCCCTGGAACGAGGGTGTCCTTCGCCCCCTGTCGATCGTCGCCCCCGATGGGCTGATCTGCACGGCCCAGCACCCTGCACCGGTGGGCAGCGCGACCGTCGAGACGATCTGGACGGTGACCAACACCGTCCAGCGGGCCGTGAACACGCTGCTCGCCTGCACGGACGAGTACGCGCATCGTGCGCAGGCCGTCAGCGCGGGAACGATGGCGACGTTCAACCTCGGCGGCGTCAATCAGTACTCCGAGCGATTCGGAATCCACCTGCTCGACCCGCTCGCAGCGGGTTCGGGGGCGTTCGCGAGCCAGGACGGCATCGACGCAGGCGGGCCATGTGCCGTGCCCGTGCCCTCGATCGCCGACGTGGAGCGCAACGAGCAGATCTCGCCGCTCCTGTACGTCTACCGCCGGCTCCGACCCGACACGGCCGGCGCCGGCACGCGGCGCGGCGGGCACGGCGCGGAAATGGGACTGACGCTTCGCGGCGTCCGGGAGTCGACGGCGCTCGTCATGACCCACGGCGCCGAGGTGCCCAACTCCGTCGGGCTGTTCGGCGGTCTGCCCGGCGCGACGGTGTCGCAGCGACTCGCTCGCGGCCTCGCCGACGACGCGGCCGTCCTCACCGCCGAACTGCGCGAGGACTCCGTGCCCTGGCAGGAGCTCGGACCCAAACCTGGAGAGATCCTCATGCAGCCGGGAGACTTCTTCTCCGTGTCCTGGCACGGCGGTGGGGGGTGGGGCGATCCGCTCCTGCGCGACCCCGCGGACGTCGCACTCGACGTTCGCAACGGAGTGACGTCGATCGACTACGCCGAGAGCGTCTACGGCGTGCGCCTGGCCGACGGCGAGGTCGACGTCGACGCGACCGGGCAGTTGCGCGACGGCATCCGTCGCGAACGACTGGGGCGCGCGCCCCTCACCCCATCCGCGCACACCAACACACCGGATGAGCAGAGCCTGCCGCTGGGGCCCGCGCTGCGCATCGTCGCCACCGGCGACGAGTTCGCCGTCGTCTCACGCGCCGGGGCCACGCTGTCTCGGGGGAGCACGCGGTGGCGAGCAGGAGCCGAGAGCCGTCCTCTCGATCCCGCGCAGCTGAACATCGTGCTGCACGACGAGCTCCGGATGACCGCACATTACTGCCCAATGTCGGGCGACCTCCTTGCCGTGGACGTGCACACCGCCGACCACGGCGGGTGTGACGACGACGTCGCGCTGGACACCGAAGCTGTGCGGGCGGCGCTTGCAGGCATCCCCTGACCCGCCCTCTTCACCACCCATACGACAAAGGAGATCGATGCCCTACGCCATCGGAGACACCGTCGAGCCGTTCCGCTTCCCGCGTGCGGGAGGCGGGGAGGTCGTCCTGGCCCCCGCAGAGCACGCCGCGACCGTCGTGGTCTGGACGTGCAACCACTGCCCGTATGCGCTGGCCTGGCACGACCGCATCCAGGCCGTCGCCCGCGACTACGCCGACCGTGGCGTCGCGATGATCCAGATCAACGCGAACGATCCGCAGAAGAACGCGGCGGACTCGTTCGAGGTGATGGCCGAGCGCGTGGCCGCGGGCGAGTTCGCCTCCGACTATGTCTGGGACGAAGACCAGCTCACCTCCAAGGCCTGGGGCGCCCGGGTCACGCCCGACGTGTTCGTGCTCGATCCGGGCGGGCGGGTCGTCTATCGCGGGGCGCCGGATGGCGACCACGACGACGAGCAGCTCAATGCCGCATACCTGCGCGCCGCACTCGACGACCTGCTGGCCGGCAAGCCGGTGGCCATGCCCGAGACCAAGCCCCGCGGGTGCGGGATCAAGTGGACCATCAATGATCAGCCCAACCCGCACCTCTAACCCCGGCTCGACACGCGTCGTCCTGTGGAGCTGGTCGGGATGCCCGTCGCACGGCGACGCGTTGCGCCTGCTGCACGACGCGCTGGATGAGCTCGGCCGCCCGCAGGAGCCGATCGAGGTGCGGTGGGTCGAGACCGAGGACGAAGCCGAACGCAACCGCTTCGTCGGATCGCCGACGTTCCGCGTCGACGGAGCCGATGTCGTGCCGGCCGGCGACGAGCAGTTCGCCCTGACCTGCCGCATCTACCGCTCCGCAAGCGGCCGGATCTCACCCCTGCCCGAACGCTCGACGCTCGTGGCCGCGCTCGCCGAGCGCCTCGCGCCGGGCAGGTAGCCCGGCGCGAGAGCGGTCGTCACAGGCCGGTCGTCACAGGCCGCGGGCACCGGCCAGATCGCCCGCGGTCTTGGCGGTGTAGGCCACGACCTCGGCATCCGGTCTCACCGACAGGCCCGCACCGCGCAGCAGCGCGACCAGGCGCTCGATCTCCTCCGCGCGCGGGAGCGGCATGGGCGCCCGCATGACGGGGCTGTCGATGAAGCCGCGCAGCCAGGTGGCGATCTTGTAGCGCACGTGGAGACGCCCGAAGTCGGAGAAGACGTACTCGTGGAGCTCGGCGAGGCCGTCCGCCCAGATCCGGTTCGCACGATCGATGTCGCCCGCACGCCAGGCGGAGATGTGGGCGATCATCGGCTCGATCGCGTAGTTGAACGCTCCCGAGCTCGTGCCGTCGAAGGCGTCGTTCGCGAGGTTCTCGTGCATGTACTTGCCCAGGGCCGCATAGACGCCGACCGGCCGGTCCATCCCGCGCAGCAGCCGGGTGATCTCGCGGTAGCCGTCGTAGTTGTAGGTCATTTTCCATCCCACGACCTGCGGGACCTCGCGGATGACGGCCTCGGTCATCCGCGAGGACAGGCCGGGGCCGTAGGCGGCCGAGAAGCGACCGACGGGGTGGATCACCATCGGCAGGTTCACCTTGTCGGCGATCGCATGGAGGAAGTCGATGAACACCTCCGGGTAGGCGTCGGGATCCCACGACAGCGTGATGTCGCCGGCTCCGATGGGCGGGAACACGAAGAGCCCGTCGACGCCGAGCGCGGCGGCGTCCTGAGCGCACTCCACGGCGCCCGCGGTCGTGACGTGCACGACTCCGGCGAGGATCGGGGTGCGACCGGCGACCTCCTCCTTGACGATCTCGATCACGCGCGTGCGTTCGTCGCGCTCGAGCGTGAACAGCTCTCCGGCCTCGGGGTTGGCGATGATCGCGACTCCGGCGGCGATGTTCTCGTCGGTGAGGAAGGCGCGCAGCAGGCGGCGATAGCCCTCCTCGTCGATGCTGCCGTCGTCCGAGAACGGCAGCACAGGGGTGATGAAGAGCCGGTCGAACGGCGTGTACTCGGTCATGGGTGCGGATCCTCTTCGATCTGATGTGGCGGATGCCCTCAGCGAACCACGAGCCGCATGCAACATCTACTGAATAATGATCATGTACGTGTATTCATAGAACGAATGGATGCCATGCCCCGCCATCTCACGAACATCAACCTCAATCTGCTGCTGCCGCTGCGTGCGCTCCTCCGCGAGAAGAGCGTCACCAAGGCGGCCGCGCAGACGGGGATGTCGCAGCCGGCGATGAGCCACGCGCTGCGACGTCTGCGTGCACTGCTCGACGACGACCTTCTCATCCGGCGGCGCGGCGGCGGTTCCTTCGAGCTGACGCCGCGCGCAGCCGCGCTCGTCCGGCCCCTCGATGCGATCCTGACGCTCATCGACGACGAGTTGTTCAGCGTGGCGCCGTTCGATCCGGCCGGCACGGCGCGCACCTTCACGATCGCGGCCTCGTCGGCGACGGCCTTCGTCGCGCTGCGGGAGATCGTGCAGCGACTGGACGCCGCCCACCCGCAGCTGACACTCGATCTGCGGCAGAGCTCGCGCACCGTCGACGACCTCTTCGACGACCCGCGCGTGGACCTCGCGCTCATCCCCGATGTGCTGCCGACGGTGCATCCGCGGGAGCGTCTCTACGAGGAGGAGTGGGTGTTCGTCGTCGCGCGCGACCACGGTGAGGTCGGCCAGACGCTGACGGCCCAGCAGATCGCGACCCTGCCGCACGCCGTGTACGAGCAGCAGGGACTGCGCACGCACGCCGAGCTGCTGCTCGAGTCGGTCATCGGCCGCGTCCACCGGGCTGTCGTCGGCGACGACTTCATGTCACTGTTCCACCTCGTCGCCGGCACGCGGATGATCTGTCTCGTTCAGTCGCGCGTGGCCCACGCGCTCGCCCACGCCGCGGGACTGCGCATCGTCGACAGTCCCGTCGCGCTGCCGAGCTTCGGCATCGACATGGTGTGGAATCCGCACGCGGCGGCCGACGGCGGGCACGCGTGGCTGCGACGCGCGCTGCGCGAGTCGATCGCCGACGCATGACCGCCTGCTGCTGACGCCGTCTTGCCCTTCATCGCAGGACTAACTACTCTGGTGATTACTACCGTGAAGGAGTCGACGATGACCAGATGGACCGGGGCGGAGTGACATGGCGTTCGAGACGTTCATGATCGGCGAGTCTGTGCGCAACGTGGCGGAGGGCGCAGAGATCACCGGCTTCCACGTGCCGATCCGCATTCCGTACTACCGCGGCGTCGTCCTCTCCCTCATCGAGGACGTCGAGATCTCGGTGGACGGACAGAGCTATCCCCGCGAGTCGCTGCGCTTCGGCGTGCGCGACGTCGAGCTCTCCCTCGACGATCTGGGGGCAGACGGCACCACGCGGTGGGAGTTCGGGGAATGGGCCCGCATCGTCGTCGCAAAGCCGGGCGGCCTGGCAGAAGGAGAGCATGTCGTGGATCTGGCGCAGCAGTTCCGCATCTCGTACCTGCCCTGGCCGATGCGCGCCGAAGCCTCCAAGCGCGTGAGGGTCGCGGCATGAACGCCGCAGCAGCGGTGGCGGCACCGCGCATCCGCCGGGGCGCGAGTCTCTACAGCTATCAGCAGGCATACTTCCTCGGCGAGCTCACCCTCGAACAGTGCATCGCGGAGGCCGCCAAGGTCGGAGCGCTCGGCATCGAGACGATGGCCGAGCAGATGATGCCCGGATTCCCCGACCTCGACGACGCGTTCTATGAGCAGTGGCACGGATGGATGAAGCGCTACGGGACGCACCCCACGAGTCACGTCATGATGCTCGAGATGAAGCGATGGCCCGGACGGCTGCTCGATGCCGACGAGCAACTGGACAACATGCTGCGCGACATCCGCCACGCGAGCCGACTCGGATGCGAGCTGGTCCGCGTGCAGGTGTTCACCCCGACCGATCTGCTGGAGCGCTCGATACCGCTGGCCGCCGAGCACGGCGTGAAGCTCGCCGTCGAGATCCACACCCCCTATCACCTGCACGAGCCCTCGTTCGTGGAGAAGTACGAGATGTTCCAGAAGTACGGACCGGAATGGGTGGGCTTCCTGCCCGACATGGCCAGCTACGTGCGGAGGTTCCCTCGCGTGGTCTCCGACCGCTATGTTCGCGACGGCGCCTCGCGGCGCCTCGTCGACTACATGGTCGACGTCTACGACGACCGATACGGCTCCGCCGACGACATCCAGGATCTCTCCTTCCTCATCGAGGAGATCGAGCGGCGCAACGGCACTGAGCGAGACCTGCAGGCGGCGCGGATCATGTCTCGCTTCTATCACTACGCGAACCCCGATCACCTGAGAGACTTCGCGCCCTACATCCACCACGTGCACGCGAAGTTCTACGAGATGACCGAGGAGTACGTCGAGTACAGCATCCCGTACGACGAGATCTTCGCGGTGCTGATCGACATCGGCTACGACGGACACATGTCCAGCGAGTACGAGGGGCAGCGCGCGATCCAGGACATCCACCCGGGTGACGAGATCGAGCAGGTGCGGCGACAGCATGTGATGTTCGAGCGGCTGCTGGAAGCCGCGGCGTCTTCTGATCAGAAGGAGAGACTTTCGTGAACGCCTCAGAACCGGATGCCCGCAGGATCCAAGTCCTCATCGTCACCGGACACGACCACTTCCACCATCGCTGGCGCGCGTCGACGGCACGGTTCCGCGACGTGCTGGAACAGCACCCACACTTCGAGGTGCGGGTCACCGAGGCCTTCGACGGGGCGACCGCGCGCACGCTCGAGCCCTTCGACGTCGTCCTGCTGAACTACTTCGGCGCCATCCGGCCCGCCTCGACCGAGAAGCGCTGGGGCGAGGAGACCGAGCAGGCCCTGTTCGACTACGTGCGCGGCGGCGGCGGGCTCGTAGTGATGCACGGCGCCTTCTGGATGGGCGCGACCTGGGACTCGCACGGTGACGAACTGCTGGAGCTGTTCGGCGGAGCCATGCGCGGCGTGAGCCGACGGGCGCCCGGCCAGGCGGTCGACGTCCACCTGACACAGCCCGATCACCCGATCACCCGAGGACTCGTCGTCGACTTCGTCTCGCCGGTCGACGACAAGTACGTCAACCTCGTCGTGCCGCCGGACAACGACATCACGGTGCTGGCCGATACGACCGATCCGGCAGAGGCCTATCTGGACGGCGCCTATTACGCCGTCAACGCGATGCCCGGGGAGAAGATCTACGATCTGGAGTCGGCCAGAGCACTGCCCGGCGCCGACCGGCGTCACCCCGTCAGCTGGACGAAGCAGTACGGACAGGGGCGGGTGTTCGCTCTGGCGATCGGCCACGTCGGAGCGTCCACGATTCAGGATGCCCACCGCGGCCGACGCGAAGGACGTGAGATCGGACCGACGATGGATGTCGCAACCCGCGTGCCGCAGTTCCAGACCATGCTCGTCCGCGGCACGGAGTGGGCAGCGACCGGAGCGGTTGCAGATCGTCTCGTCGAGCCACTCGACGACTCACACTGAGTAGCTCGCGCCGAACGGCGCCGAACACGGGACTCGCCTGACGGAGACTTCCACGAAGATCGAGATTGCGGCTGTCCTGCTCACGCCGGGCCGCCCATGTGCTAGCTGTGCTGCCGCACCCGCCCCGACCGGCATGTGATTCATGACTCGCGCGCGTCGGTCAGCTGGCGCGCCGAGAGGATGCCGGGGAGCCCGCGTCCGCGCGCGGTCGTGACGGTGAGCACCAGCGCCGTGACGGCGAAGACCCAGCTCAGCGACGACCACCCGCGCCCGACCCGCCCCGTCCCCGCTCGCGAGGCGTAGCCTGGAGGGGTGAGTTCTTCAGCCGCGCCCGCCACGACCGCGCTCGACCCCGTCGCGCTGCGCGCGGACTTCCCGATCCTGGCCGAGCACGTCAACGGGCAGCGACTCGTCTACCTCGACTCGGCCGCGACCAGCCAGAAGCCGCGCCAGGTCCTCGACGCCGAGCTCGACTTCCTCACGCACGCCAACGCCGCCGTCCACCGCGGCGCCCACACCCTCGCCGCCGACGCGACGGAGCTGTTCGAGGACGCCCGCGCGACCGTCGCCGGTTTCGTCGGCGCGCAGCCCGAGCAGCTCGTCTGGACCAGCGGGGCGACCATGGGGCTCAACCTCGTGGCGTACGCGATCGGCAATGCGACCATCGGCCGCGGGGCACCGGCATCCACCCGACTCGCTCTGCGGCCGGGCGACGAGATCGTCACGACCGCCGTCGAGCACCATGCGAACCTCATCCCGTGGCAGGAGCTGGCGGCGCGCACGGGCGCGGTGCTGCGACACATCCCGGCGCACGGGGACGGCACTCTCGACCTGGATGCCGCGGCATCCCTCATCGGGGAACGCACGAGGATCGTGGCGTTCACCCATGTCTCCAACGTCCTCGGCATCGTCAATCCGGTCGCCGAGCTCGTCCGGCTCGCGCAGGGCGTGGGCGCCGTCACCGTCATGGACGCCTGCCAGTCCGCGCCGCACCTGCCGCTGGACCTGCCCGCGCTGGGTGTCGACCTCGCCGTCTTCAGCGGCCACAAGATGCTCGGCCCCTACGGCGTCGGCGGTCTCTACGGCCGCAGCGAGATCCTCGAGGCGCTGCCGCCGTTCCTCACCGGCGGCTCGATGATCACGACGGTGACCCTCGATCGGGCCGAATACCTGCCCCCGCCGCAGCGCTTCGAGGCCGGCACGCAGCCGGTCGGTCCGGCGATCGGGCTCGCCGCCGCCGTGCGCTACCTCGACGCCGTCGGCCTCGACGCGATCCACGCGCACGAGCGTGCGCTGGCCGACCGCATGGCCGAGGGGCTGCGGGAGATCCCCGGCATCCGCCTCCTGGGCGATGCCCCGGGCGCCGAGCGCGTCGGCCTGTGGTCCTTCGACGTCGCCGGCGTGCATGCGCACGACGCCGGCCAGCTCCTCGACTCCCGCGGCATCGCCGTGCGGGTCGGGCACCATTGCGCCGCCCCCCTGCACGCGCGCTACGGGATCACGGCCTCGGTCCGGGCCAGTGCGGCCCTCTACAACACGGCGGAGGAGATCGACGCGTTCCTCGACGCCGTCCGCGGCATCCGCGCCTACTTCGGAGCAGACGCATGAGCGACCTCGACGCCCTGTACCGCGAGCTCATCCTCGACCACTCGAAGCACCCGCACGGCAAGGGGCTCGCGCCCGAGGAGGGTGCGTCGGCGACCTCGTTCCAGAAGAACCCGGTGTGCGGCGACGAGGTCACGCTGCGCGTGCGCGTCGACGGCGACGGCATCCGCGACGTCACGTGGGACGGCAGCGGCTGTTCCATCTCGCAGGCGTCCGCGTCGATGCTCGCCGCGATCATCGACGAAGAGGGCGGGATGCCGCGGGCCCAGGCCGAGCACCTCATCGCGGGGTTCCGCGACGCGCTGCGCTCGCGGGGCAAGGTCGAGCTCGACGAGGAGGAGTTCGGCGACGCCGCCGCCCTGTCGGGGGTCTCGAAGTTCTCGGCGCGCGTCAAGTGCGCCATGCTCGCGTGGGTCGCCCTCGAGGACGCCCTGACCCGCGCCTGATCGCCGGCGGGCGCCGCGCCCGTGCGGCGGGAGACTGCGCGCGTTGCAGCTTCCGCCCCTGTGCAGCAGGCGCCGCGGCCACCCTCAGGCCGCGCGCACGGCCTCCTCGAGCCGGGCGTACGAGGCCTCCATGCCGTCGGTCATGCCGGTCGCGAGGATCTGGTCGCGCAGGTCCTTGCTCGGGTACTCGATGAGCAGCGTCAGCAGCGTCGCGCCGTCCTCCTCGTAGAGCTGCATGTCGTTGAGCGTGCCGGGGCCCTCCATGCCGATCATGGCCTCGGTCGTCACCGCCCGGCGCGGCGCCTCGCTGAGCACCGTCTCGCCCTCGAACCCGAACCGGGTCGACTCGTCGTCGCCCTGCTGCCACACGTACCGGTAGGTGTCGCCGACCTCGCACTCGACCATGCTCCAGCCGTCCGGGCCGAGCAGCCACTTCTGGAGCAGCTCCGGCTCGTGATGCGCGCGCCAGACGAGCTCGCGCGGCCCCTCGATGAGACGGGTGATGCGCACGTGCGTGTCGTCGAGCAGCTCGGTCCGCGTGCCTTTGCCCTGCGCGTAGTCGCGCAGATCCTGCAGGACGGCGTCGAGCTGGTCCATCGCCATGCGCGAGCCCTCGACGGCGCCCATCTCCACGGCCTGCTCGAGTGCCTCGAGCGACGCGAAGTACGTCATGTTGACCAGTCGCGACCCGTCGTCGGTCGCCTCGAAGACGTACGACATCCGCATCGCCGGGAAGTCCTCGAAGACGGTGCCCTCGGCGTCGGTGAAGCTGTCGAGCACCTCGAATCCGGTGGGCTCGTGAATGGCGACGAACTCCCAGGCGCCGCGCGACGGCTCACCCTGCGGGCTGGTCATGTGGTACCTGGCGCGACCGCCGACCGTGAAGTCGAACTCGGTGAAGGTCGCCGGCCATCCGGGAGGCCCCCAGAACCGCTCGAGCTGGCGCGGGTCGGTGAACGCGCGCCAGAGGCGGTCGACGGGCGCCGCGAACTCGGCCGTGAGCCGCATCGTGAGCGCCTCGGGGTCGGTGGTGATGTCGGTGACGGGCATCTCATGCTCCTTCGGTGAGAGGTTCGGCCAGCAGCGCGTCGAGACGATCGACGCGCGCACGCCAGAGGTCTTCGTAGCGGGACAGCAGTGCCCGGGCGCGCGCGATCATGACGGGATCCGCCCGCACGAGTCGCTCGCGCCCCTCAGCGCGCTTGATGATGAGCCGCGCCGCTTCGAGAACGGCGACGTGCTTCTGCACCGCTGCGAATGACATGTCGTAGACGGCGGCGAGCGCAGAGACCGACTGCTCGCGCTCGAGGGTGCGACGCAGGATGTCGCGCCGCGTCGCGGCGGCCAGTGCCTGGAACACACGATCGATCTCGTCATCGGTCAGCTCATTTTGTACAACCATTTGGTTGTACGTTACGACCGTGGATGCCGGGTGTCAACCCCCAACGAGTCCGCCGCGGCGCTCGTCGCCGCCGGCTACGACCCGGCGTCGGAGTTCAGCTTCGGCCTCGACCTCGTCCTCGCCGCCCTCGAACCGCTGAGAGCATCCGCGTAGCCACGCCCCCGGACCGTCGCGCGGCCTGTGCACCGCGGTTCCGATCCGTGACACCCCGGCACCCCCGCCGGCCGGCCCTCACGTCTTCGACGCGCAGTCCACGCACATCCGCGCCATCGGCCGCGCCTCGAGCCGCGCCGCGGGGATCGGGCGGGCACAGCTCTCGCAGACGCCGTAGGTACCGGCATCCACTCGCACGAGAGCCGCGGCGACGTCGGCGCGCTCGGCGAGCGTCGAGCGCCGCAGCGCGTCGATGCGCAGCCATTCGCCCGACAGGGTCGACCCCTCCGGGTCGTGCTCGTCGTCCGCTGTCGCGTCGGCGCGGTCCGCGCGGATGCTCTGCGCGTCCGCATCGAGCCGGGCGAGCAGGTCGTCGAGCTCGCGCGCTCGATCCCGCAGGCGGCGTGCGGGATCGGCCGTTCCGGTCATGGCCCGAGGCTACTCCCCCGGCCAGGAGGTGGGGTCGTCAGCGCGCGGCACCCTTGAGCGTTCCGGTGACCGGCCCGGCGGGGTCGACGATGACGCAGCTGACGAGGCGGTCGTCGAGCTCGGTCCAGGTCTCCTCGGTCGGGGCGTAGTACGAGTAGTCGAGCGTCGACTCGTCCCAGCCGACCCCGACGAACTCGCCGAACGCGGCGTCGCAGCCGTCGAGCGCCGCGTCGGTGACGGTCTCGTCGCCGGGGAACTCGCCGGCCGGCAGCAGGAAGTCGTGGAAGACCTCGCCGTCGTGCTCCTCGGCGCAGGGCACGGCGCCGACGCTCGAGGTCTCGCCCTCGGGGACGACCGCGAGGCAGTCGCCGACCTGGATCGTGAAGATGTCGACCTGACCGCCCTCGGCGATCTCACCGGCGTCGTCGCGCACGGCGTCGTTGAACGCCCCGAACGGATTCGAGCAGCCGGCCAGCGGCAGGGTGACGGCGAGAGCGGCAGCGGCGAGCAGGCCAGCGCGACGGCGACGGGACATGGATGCTCCTAGAGAGAGGCGCCGCGATCGGTGCGGTCGCTGTGAGCGCCGAAGGAAGTCTACGGCGCGCCGGTGTCCGGGTTCGGGATGCCGGTACCGCGCGCCGCGCGCCGCGTCAACCCCGTGGTCTGGCCTGGTTGCGCGGGGGACGCTGGGTCGACACGAGAGGAGCCGAGCCATGGGTGACGAGACCCGCGAGCACGACCCGGACGACGAGCCGACCACCGAGGAACTGGAGGAGCCGAGCACCGAGAAGGACCCCGCCGAGGCCCCGCGCGCGCCGGAGGACAACGACGCGGAACCCAGCCACGAGGCCGTCGGCATCGGCGTGATCGGAGAGCCGCCGCCCGACGCGTGAGCGCGGCGGGCCGCGAGGTCCGGCCGCGCTTTCTGTGACACCCCCCGGGACCGCGTCACAGAAAGCGCGGGATGCCGGATCGCCAGGTCGCATCTTCTGTGACACTCTCCGGGACCGCGTCACAGAAGGTGCGGGATGCCGGGCCGCGAGGCCGCGAGTTCTGTGACACGCCCCGGCGACGGGCGGTGGCGACCCCGCCAACCCCGGCACCGCACCGGCATCCGCGGGACGGGCCCGAGCGCCCCGCGCGCCCCGCGAACGCGCGGCTGCACACTCACCGGCCGCCGGTAGGATGGGAGGGTCCCCCGGCATCCCGAGTCTTGGAGTCCAGCCGCGTGAGCACCCCAGTCACCTCTCCCGTTGCGGACACCGTCGCGAACGCCCTCGCCACGCCGGAGAAGGAGCAGCCGTACGCGGCGCTCGGCCTCAAGGAGGACGAGTACGAGCAGATCAAGACGATCCTCGGCCGCCGCCCCACCAGCGGCGAGCTCGCGATGTACTCGGTCATGTGGAGCGAGCACTGCTCGTCCAAGTCCTCCAAGATCTATCTG
>PJUD01000265.1_pt1 | contig 37291 bp, 26 predicted proteins | sample 1512341 | NCBI WGS metagenome assembly PJUD01 (sample SAMN08177675, study PRJNA422409) | Feces metagenome, whole genome shotgun sequencing project. | isolation source: Chicken feces (3) enriched on wood chips: beechwood xylan treatment | host: Gallus gallus | place: USA: Madison | collected 2015-01-15 | reverse complement strand
TGGCCCTGCAAATGGGTCGAAAGCTCCGAAATCTCGACCCCGGCCTCGCGGCAGCGACCGATCAGATCGTCGCAATAATCCTGGCTTTCCGCCGCCAGCTTGAGGTCCATGCAGCGCGGATCGTTGCTGGGCACCTGAATGCCCTTATAGCCCGCCTGCGCCATCCAGCGCGCGGCATTGTCCAGATTGTCGAATGGGGCGGCATCGCCCATGAACTGCGCCAGGAAGATGGCCGGGCCGCGCATCGCGCCCTTCGCCGCCGTCATTTCACGCTCTTGAGATAGGTGATGATCGCGGCGCGCTTGGCCGGATCGGGCGTGGAAATGGGCATGCGACTGCCGGGCACCTTCTTGGTCGGCGCGGCGAGATATTCGTCCAGCGCCTTCTCGTCCCATTTCAGCTTCGACGCCTTGAGCGCGGGGGAATAGTTGAAGCCGGCCAGGGTGCCGGCGGTGCGGCCGACGACGCCGACCAGATTGGGGCCAAGACCGCTCTTGCCGCCGGGCTGCACGCTGTGACAGGCGCGGCAGGCGTTGAAGGCCGGCGGTGCCGCTGGTGCGGTCTGCGCCTGGCTCGATATGGCGGGGATCATCACTGCGCCCGTTGCGAGCGCTACCAGGCCGAAGCCCATTACCCTTTGCACCCTCGACTCTCCGTCTTGTCTATTGGTGTTATTTACCGGTAAACTGTTCCAATATGATCGGAAGATCAAGAGGCAGAATGAACGGTCTGTCGACTAATTACGAAGGAGAAGAGGATGGCAGGAAAAGCGTTGCGTCTGGGCATGGTCGGCGGTGGCGAAGGCGCCTTTATTGGGGCGATCCACCGCGCTGCCGCAGCACTGGATGGTGATTGGCGACTGGTGGCCGGCGCCTTCAGCGGCGACACGGATCGCAACCGGCGCTCGGGCGCAGCATTGGGAATCGATCCGGCGCGCACCTATGATTCGCTCGACGCGCTGCTGGCGGGCGAGCAGGCGCTGCCGGCGGACGAGCGGATCGATGCCCTGTCGATCGTGACGCCCAATCATCTCCACGCGCCGATGGCGATCGCCGCGCTCGACGCGGGTTTTCATGTCTTCTGCGAAAAGCCGATGGCGCTGGACCTCGCCGAAGCGCGCCAGATCGCCGCCGCCGCCGAGCGCTCCGGCCGGCATTTCGGCCTCGCCTTCACCTATAGCGGCTATCCGCTGGTGGAAGAGGCGCGGGCGCGTGTCGCGCGTGGCGACCTCGGCAGGATCAGGCTGGTGCAGGTCGAATATTCGCAAGGCTGGCTCAGCCAGGCGATCGACCGCGACGGCAACAAGCAGGCCGAATGGCGCACCGATCCGGCCCGTGCGGGCCTCGGCGGTTGCCTGGGCGACATCGGCACCCATGCCTTTCACCTGGCCGAACATGTGTCGGGTCTGCGCGTCAGCGAAATCTGCGCCGACCTCAGCATCCATGTCGAGGGACGGCGGCTCGACGACGATGTCAATGTGCTGCTGCGCCTCGACAATGGCGCGCGCGGCATCCTCAAGGCGACGCAGGTCGCGGCCGGCGACGAAAATGGCCTGAAACTGCGCATCCATGGCGAACATGGCGGGCTGGAATGGGCGCAGATGGAGCCCAACACGCTGACCCTGCGCTGGCTGGACCGGCCCACTGAAGTGCTACGCGCGGCCGGACCGGGCCTATTGCCCTCGACCCTGCCGCTGCTGCGCACGCCCAGCGGCCATCCCGAAGGCTATATCGAGGCGTTCGCCAATCTCTACCGCGCCTTCGCCGCGCGCATCCGGGGCGGCGAAGCCTGGTTCCCGTCGGTCGGAGACGGTCTGCAAACCATGGGCTTCGTCGAAACCGTCATCGCCAATGCGGCGGGCGATGAAAAATGGACGGCCTTGCCGACAGAAGGGGATGCGCCGGCTCAATAACCCACCGCATAGCCCATGCGTCGGGGGTCGGCACCCGCCATGCGGGCGCCCGATGGGTCGGCCAAAATGCCCTGCACGCTGCCGATCGCATAGGGGCCGACCAGCTCGACCTTGTGCCCCATCGCGGTCAGGCGCTGGATCATGGCATCGGGGAAGCGCCGTTCCGCCTGCACGGTGATCGCCGCGCCGGGCCTGTAGAAATTGGGATCGGCGTCGAGCGCGAAGCGTGGCGCCTCGATCGCGGCCTGGATCGGCAGGCCGCGATCGACGATATTGACCAGGAACTGGAACTGGGTCTGGCCGATCGTCTCGCCGCCGGGTGAGCCGAAGACCAGTTTCAGCCGGCCCTTGTCGAGGATGATGGTCGGGCCATTGCCGAGCAGGGCGACCTTGCCCGGCGCGACCTTGTTGGGATGGCCGGCATAGGGGGCGGACGAGCCGAGGCGCAGGCCGTTGTTGAACAATATGCCGGTATTGCCCATCACCAGGAAGGTGCCGAAGCCGCCGCCGACGGTGGTCGTGACCGCGATGGCATTGCCGTCGGCATCGACCGCCGACAGGCTGGTGGTGTCGCCGCCGCGCGTGTGGTCGTCGCCCTGATGGGCGAAATCCTGCCGTGCCCGCTCCAGCGCGGCACGGTCGAAGGCGGCGGCATTGCCGCCTTCGGGATAGAGGCCTGCGCGGGCCGCATCGATCAGTTGGCGCCGCTCGGCGGCGAAGCGCTTGGACAGCAGTCCCTCGACCGGCGTCTTGGCGAATTTGGGATCGGCGGCATATTTATAGACATCGGCCTTCGCGACCTTGATCGCCTCGATCAGATAATGGGTGAAGAGCGGATCGTCGGCGGGCAGCGCGGCAAGGTCGAACCCCTCGACCAGATTGAGCTGTTCGCACAATTCGAGTCCCGTGCGCGAGGTGAGCGGGCTGCAATAGACGTCTAGCCCGCGATAATTGGTCGTCACCGGATCGTCCCAGCGCGGCTGATAGGCCTTGAGGTCATCGAGCCGCAGCCAGCCGCCGGTCTGTGTCGAGAAGCGGGCAAATTCCTGCGCGATCGGGCCGGTGTAGAAATAGTCATGCGCCGCCTGCAACGCGCGATCCCGATCGGCGCCACCCTTGAGCGCCTGGCTCTCTGCATCGGCAAGGGCCTGAAAGCTGCGGGCCAGATCGGGATTGCGGAAGATGGAACGCGGGGCGGGCGGCTGGCCACCGGGCAGGAAGATCGCCGCGCTGGTCGGATAAAGCGCCAGCGTCTTCTGCGCCCGCGTGATGAACATGGCGATGGAGGCATCGAGCGGGTGGCCATCGCGCGCATAGCCGATCGCCGGTTCGAGCAGGGTCGAGAGCGGCAATTTGCCGAACCGGCGGGCCAGCGCGATCCAGCCGCCAAAGGCGCCCGGCACGGTCAATGCCTTGGGGCCATGGTCCAGCGCCTTGGGATCGCCATCGGGATCGAGCAGGCGCGGCGCGCCGCCGGTGAAGGCCAGTGACTGGACCTTGCCCGTCTTGCGATCAAGGCAGGTGGCAAAGCCGTTGCCGCCCGCGCTGGATGCCCAGGGTTCGACCACGTTCATGACCGCCATCGCCGCGACCACGGCATCGGCTGCGGTGCCGCCCTGCATCAGCATGCGGGTGCCGGCCATGGCGGCCAGCGGATGGCCGGCGGTCACGCCGCCATGCGGCATGGGCACTTCGACCCGGTGCGCGGCGACGCTGGCGCTGCCGGTGCGGGGCGCGTCGGGCGCGCGTGCGCCCGATTGGGCGAAGGCACGGGCGGGCAGGGTGGCGAGCGCCATGCCGGCAAGGCCGGCGGCCAGCATTTCGCGGCGATCCAGGAAGGATGGGGGCGTATCGGACATGGCGGGGCGACCTTGCAGGGGAAAGGAAAAGGAGAAAATGGGCACGGCAGCATCGCGCCGTGCCCATGTCTTGCAAGCCTTTAGAAGACCTTCTTCAGGCTGGTGTACCAGTAGCGCGCCTGCGGCTGGTAGAGGCTCGACAGATAGCCGGCGGACGAGAGCGGCGGATCCTTGTCGAAGATGTTGCGCGCGCCGATCTGAACGGTGGTGCCGTTCAACGGTCCGTCATTCTTGAACGTATATTGGCCATAGAGATTGACCGTCGTCTGGCCCTTCACCGTCCAGGGATTGGCGGACGCATCGCGCACGCCATTTTCATAGACGCTGTCGATATACTGCGTGAACGCGCCGATCTTCCACGGGCCGAGCGACCAGTCGAAGGTTGCCGAAAGCCGCCAGCGCGGCTGGCCATCTCGGCCGATGACGTCGCCGCCGCCCTGGATCGGCACGCCGGCATTGATCTCGCCAGCGGCCTGTCCCGCGATCACCTGCTGCACGCCCGCCGGGGCGTCGACATAATAGCTGATCAGGCGCGAGGCATTCACGTTGAGCGAGAAGGTGCCGACCGACGTCGTGGGCAGGAAATAGTCCAGATTGAAGTCGATGCCCTGAACGGTGACCGGCAGCAGATTCTGGAAATTGGCGACGACGTAGAGCAGTTCACCGACCGGCGCGAGGCCGGTGCCGGCGACGCGGGCGATATCGTCCGCCGTCGGATCGCGGCGGATGACGTTGGGGTTGCTGCTGCCCTGGGTGCGCAGCAGATAGTCGAGGTTGAGCGCATTCTGATAGTCGAGCAGGCCCACGACATTCTTCTGCTGGATCTTCCAGCGGTCGACGGTGAAGGTGACCTTGCCCAGGCCATCGCCCAGTTTCGGCGACAGCACGGCGCCGAAGCTCCAACTGGTCGATTCTTCCGGCTTCAGGTTCGGGTTGCCGCCGCTGCGACGCAGCACCGACACGTTGCAGACCGCGCTGGAGAAGTTGGTCGCGCGCCCGGATCGGACATCGGCGTCGCACAGCACATAGTCGAAGCCGCCATTGACGCGGTCGAGCGTGGAGGTGTTGATGACCTCCAGGTTTGGCGCACGGAAGCCCTGCGACCAGGAGCCGCGCAGCATCATGCCCTCCAGCAATTCCCACGATCCCGCGATCTTGGGCTTCGCCACAGACCCGACGTCGCTATAATCCTCGTAACGGCCCGCGACTTGGAAATTCAGGCGACGGAACATGGGGATTTCCATTTCCGGGCTGAAGATCGGAATGGCGAGTTCGGCATAGGCGGACTTCACATTGCGCTTGCCGCGCACGTCAGGGCTGGGGCTGGCGCCGCCAAGGTCGGAGCCATAGAAGACGCCGGTGACTGCGTCGGTATAGGTGGTGTCGACCCCGGCAATGCCGCCCTGATAGGTGGAGCGATTGTCATGATAGGTCTCGCGCCGCCATTCGATGCCGGCTGCCAAGCCGATGCTGTTGTCGGCCCACAGGCCCAGCAGATTGGCGTTCGACACCTTGAAGTCCCACAGGGCCAGCGATGTGCGGGTCTTGCGGGTCGCCTCGATCATGAAGCTGTCGATCGTGGACTGGCTGTTGGGCGTGCAGTCGCCGATCGACGGCGTGTCGACGCAGCCGCCGTTGAACGGATTATAGGCGTCGGGCGTGGTCTTGTTGATCGCCTGTTGCAGCAGCGTGTTGGAGAAATTCTCCTGCGTGTCCTTGGCCGTGGCCCAGGTGTAGAGGCCGGCCGATTCCCAGTCGAAATCGCCGATACTGCCGCGCAGGCCGCCCAGGAAACGATATTGGTAATTGGTCACGTCGACCTTGCGTGATCCCACGTCGACATAGCTGAGCGAGGTGATCTGCACCGGCAGGCCCTCGGCCGGGACCACCGAAAGATCGAGGCCGGGCAGGCGGTTGGGTGATCCGACCGGGCCGAGCGGGTTCCAATAGGCATTGGCCGCCACGGTGATCGGGATGTTGGCGAGCGAGCCGGGCGCGCCGATCGTCGAACTGGTCTTGCCGCGATAGAAGCCGAGTTCGCCGAAGAAGGAGAGGGCGTCCGACAGTTCATAGTTGATGTAGGAGAAGACATTGATGCGCTTGACCGAAGGCTGGGCGGTCAGGTCGTCGAAGGTCGCCGGCGAATTGAAGCGCAGGTTGGAATCCGCGCCAGACATTTCCGTCGCGCCATTGCCGTCATCATAGCAGGTGTCGGGCGTGCCCGATGCGATCCGGCAACCGGCATTGGTGTCAGGCTGGATGTGGAACTGGCCCGAACTGTTGGTGAAGGCAGTGCCGTTGCTGGTGAGCGTCTGGTTGAGGAAATTGGCGCCGCCGCCGGGACGGACGACGCGGAACGTGCCCCAGGGCGTGCTGGTGCTGGTGCCGTTCCAGGCCGCGACATTGGCGAAGGAGGTGCCGGCGACATAGCCGCGCCGATCGACGCTGGCGGTATAGTCCTGATCGCTGAGATAGAGTTTCGATTTCTGCGCATAGCCGCCGAAGATCGAGATATTGCCGCGGCCTTCGTTGAAGTCGAAGCCAACCAGGCCATTGGCGGCAAATTCGCGCAGATTGGTGCCTTCCGCGCCGCCATATTGGACGTCGAACTTGGCGCCCTTGTAATCGGACTGGAGCACATTGTTGACGACGCCGGCGACCGCGTCCGAGCCATAGAGCGCCGCCGCGCCGTCGCGCAGCACTTCGACGCGCTCGATATTGCCGACGGGAATGGTGTTGGCGTTGTAGCCGAAGGTCGGGACGCCGGAATCGACCACGCCGGTGATCGCCTGCGATGTCGGGTGCAGCACGGTGCGACGGCCGTTGATCAGCAGCAACGTATTGCCCTGGCCCAGGCCACGCAGCGAAACGGTCGATACGTCGCCGCGCGCGGCATTGGCGTTGCCGCCGCCCAGCACCTGTTCATTGAAGGTGACGCCACCCAGTTGCGGGATGGAGCGATAGAGGTCAGCGCCCGAAACGGCGGCCACGGCCTCGATCTGCTCTTCGCCGACCAGGCTGACCGGCAGGGCGCCGGCGGTATTGGCGCCCTTGATCTGGGAACCGATGACGACAATTTCCGCAGCGGCCGGTTCACCGGCCTGCGGGGCGGCTTCTGTGCTGGACTGGGCCTGGGCCATGCCGGCCGTCAACGCCCAGAGACTGGCACTGGTTAGGGCGGTGGTTAAGGCGAAAAGCGTCTTTCCTCTTTCTTTCGTCATTATTGTTCCCCTGTGATGAAGCCTGAAGCTTCGCGCCGTTAGGCAAAGGTGCCTTTCCGGTTCAGAGATTGGGGAGGTCGGCAAATGTCGGCGCCGCACGACGCGTGCAGCGACCTATGTTTATTGATGACCGTTCAGATAGTGCATTTGCAGGCCCTCCCGAAAAACTGGAGTTCCGGCATCATCCCTTGCGTGGGAAATCGTTGCTGCTGTCGCCCTCACGACGGCAAGGCTTTTTCCGGGCACAACACCCACCATTGTGCGCGTTCATTGCGCTAGAACTGATGGGCGTGAAATTTCCGCCATATGTTTCGAAATATTTTTGAAATAAAATCGGATTTACCGGCATATAGCGGAAAAATCGGGTTGGCTCGTTGTTGCGCGTATCGGCCGGCAAACGCCTTCCCTCGGGTGATGCCGGACAGGCCGAAAACAGGGGATTCCATCGATGAGCGATAACGCAAAGCAGGGGGTGACCCGGCGGGAGTTCGCGGCGTCAGCCATGGCCGGTGCGGCCTTGGTCGCGGGTGCCGGGCCGGCCTCCGCCCAGGCGGGCAATGCGCCGGCAAAGCCCGGCAAGGCGGCGATCGAGCCAACCAGATTGGTTAGCGCAGGCGAAACGCTGCGGCCGGAGATCGTCGGCCAGTTCGGCATCGTCGCGGCAGGGCGCCATTATGCCGTGGCGGCGGGGACGCGCATCCTGCTGGCCGGCGGCAATGCGACCGATGCCGGTGTGGCGGCGGTCTTTGCCGCGGCCGTGACCGAGATTTCGCATTTCGGCTTTGGCGGGGAAGCGCCGACCATCATCTATGACGGCAAGACGAAGAAGGTGTCGCTGATCAGCGGCCAGGGCGTCGCGCCGGGGCTGGCCACGCCCGACAAGTTCGCCGATGCCGGCGTCATTCCAGGGAATGGCCCCAATGGCGGCACCGTGCCGGCGATGGTCGATGCGATGGCGCTCGCGCTCCAGCTCAACGGCACGATGGGCCTGCATGAAGTGATGCAGCCGGCGATCGAGCTGGCCGACGGTTTCGTCATGTATAATTTCCTGGCCGAAGTGTTCGTCAGCCAGCAGAAGGCCACGTCCAAATATAAGGACGCCTACGACGCCTATTATCCCGGTGGCCAATTGCCCAGGACCGGGGAGATCTTCCGCCAGCCCAACCTCGCCCGCACGATGCGGATCATTGCCGACGCCGATGCCGCCGCGTTCAAGAAGAGCGGCGATCGCAAGGCGGCGATCCAGGCCGGGCGTGATGCCTTCTACAAGGGCGACATCGCCCGCCGGATCGGCGCCGCGATGGAGCGGGACGGCGGCCTGATGCGCTATGAGGATCTGGCCAAATATAAGGGCAAGGTCGAGGCGCCGGCGATGACCAGCGTCTTTGGCTATCAGGTCTGCAAGGCGGGTTTCTGGAGCCAGGGGCCGGCCATGCTGATGGCGCTCAACATTGCCGAGGCGGCCGGGATCGCGACGATGGAGCCGGGCTCGGCGCCCTACCACCACACCGTTGCCGAGGCGATCAAGCTCGCCTTCGACGATCGCAACATGTATTTTGGCGACCCCGATTTCGCGACGGTACCGATGAAGGGGCTGTTGTCGAAGGACTATGCGGCGCAGCGGGCGAAGCAGATCGGTCCGCGCGCCTCGCTGGAGCATCGCTTCGGCAATCCCTGGGCGTTCGAGGGCAGGGCGCGAACCACGCCCCAATTCACGCCGCATATGCTGAAAGCCCCGCCCAAGCCGACCGCCGACACGACGGCGATCGAAGTGGTGGACAAGGATGGCAACCTCTTTTCCTGCACGCCCAGTTCCGGCTGGATGCTGGGCGGCGCCTATATTGCGGGCGATACCGGCGTGCCGATGAGCAACCGCCTGACCGTGTTCGATCTTGATCCGGAAAGCCCCAATGTCCTGGTGCCGGGCAAGCGGCCGCGCACGACCCTGTCGCCGTCCATGGTGCTCAAGGATGGCCAGCCCTATCTGGCGATCGGGACGCCGGGCGGCGACAATCAGGATCAGCAGATCATGAATGTGCTGCTGCGGGTGCTGGCCTTCAACCAGCCGCTTCAGGCCGCGATCGAGGCACCGCGCATCAATTCCAATCATTTCCACGGCTCCTTCGGCATCAAGAAGGATGAGCCGGGCGTCCTGGAAATCGAGGATCGCGTGCCCCAGGCGGTGCGGAACGATCTGACCGCGCGCGGTCACAAGCTGGACGTACTGGGGCCGTTCGCGGTGTCGACCGGCATCGTCGCGACCGGCGTGGTGCCCGGCAGCGGCACGCTGCGCGGTGGCGCGGATGTGCGTCGCGAACGCTATATATTTGGTTGGTAAGGGGATCGATCCGATGAAATCTGCCTTCAAGCTTCTGTCGCTGGCCCTGTTGTCGGCCGGCGCCGTCCAGGCCTATGCCCAGCCCGCCAATCTGCCCCCGCCCGGTGGCGAGGCCCCGATCGCCTTCGATGTGCATGAAGGCACCTCCATGGCGGTGTCGGTGTCGCCCGACGGCAAATGGCTGGCGGTCGACCTGCAGGGCAGCCTGTGGATCATCCCGACCAGCGGCGGCAAGGCGAAGCGGATCACCGACTATTTCAACGACGCCCGTCAGCCGGTCTGGTCGCCCGACGGTTCGCGCCTCGCCTATTTTTCCTATCGCGACGGCAATTATGATCTCTGGACGATCAAGCCGGACGGCAGCGACATGCGCAAGCTGACCGAGGGCGCCTATGATGATCGCGAGCCGGCCTGGTCGCCCGATGGCCGGACGATCGCCTTCTCGTCCGATCGCAGCGGCAATTACGACATCTGGACGCTGGACATCGCCAGCGGCGCGATGAAGCAGGTCAGCAGCAACGGGCGCGAGGATCGCATGCCCAGTTGGTCGCCCGACGGCGCGCGCATCGCCTATTCCGGGACGGATGGCGCCAAGACCGCCCTTTATGTCACGGCCCTTGCCGATGGGCAGGAAAGCCTGTTGAAGCAGGTGCAGGGCAAGATAGATGCGCCGTCCTTCGGCCCCGGCGGCGAGCTTGCCTATGTGGTGCAAGACGCGCAGGGGAGCCGTCTCGAAGTCGATGGCAAGGCCGTCAGCGGCGCCGAGAATGTCTTCCCCTTCCGTGTGTCCTGGGGGAAGGGCGGTTACTATTATGTGTCCGACGGCAAGATCCGCAGCCGCAAGGGCGCGAGCCTGTCGACCGTCAACTTCGCCGCCACGCTGGAGGTAGTGAAGCCAAGCTATACCCGCGCCAAGCGCGACTGGGATTCGACCGCGCCGCGCAAGGCGCTGGGCATCGTCCACCCGACCCTGTCGCCCGACGGCAGCCGCATCGCCTTTGCCGCGCTCGGCGATCTCTATGTCATGTCGTCAAAGGGCGGGGTGCCGGAGAATCTGACCAAGGACGGCGCGCTGGACACCGATCCGGCCTGGTCACCCGATGGCCAGAGCCTGGTCTACACCTCCGACAAGGGCGGTGGCCTGCCACAGCTGTGGATCCGCGACCTGAAGACCGGCAAGGATCGACGGCTGACCGATATCGACACCCAGCCGCTGGGTGCCGCCTGGTCGCATGACGGCACGCGGATCGCCTATATCGATGTCGACGGCCGCTGGGGCGTCGCCGGCCTGTGCGTGATCGATGTCGCGACCGGCAAGATCACCCGCCTTCAGGGATCGCTGGGCCAGCCCGGCAGCCCCACTTGGTCGCCCGACGGCAAATATGTCGCCATCCCGCTATCCTACAAATATTCCAACAGCTTCCGCGAGGGCACCAACCAGGTCTACATGGTGCCGACCGATGGCGTAGGCAAACCCTTCTGGCAACTGCCCGAACCCAATATGTCGATGGATACCCGCGCCGGTGGTGGCCCTGCCTGGTCGCCCGACGGGACGAAGATGGCCGCCATCTATGAGGGTCTGCTGAAGATCTGGCCGGTGGCCGCCGACGGCAAGCCGCTGGGGCCGCCGCGCTCCTACACGTCCGACATCTCCTATTTCCCGAGCTGGGCGGGCGACAACAAGACGATCCTGTTCCAGTCGGCCGACAAGCTGAAGTCGCTCGATACCGAAACCGGCGCGATCACCGATATTCCGCTGGACCTGACCTATCGCATCGCCAACCCGACCGGGCGCACGATCATCCATGTCAGCAACCTGGTTGACTCCGTCCATGACGTGACCCAGCATGACAAGGACATCATCGTCGACGGCCATCGCATCGCCGAAATCCGCGACCATGATCCCGCGCTTCATCAGGCGGAGCATTTCGTCGACGGCACTGGCCTCACCGCCATTCCCGGCCTGATCGAACATCATTCCCACGCCCAGAAGGATTTCGGCTCCAATCTGGAACGGGCCTGGCTTGCCTATGGCATCACCACGGTGCGCGATCCGGGCACGCAAATCTATGATGCGGTGGAGGATCGCGAGGCGGCGGAATCGGGCGTGCGCCTGTCGCCGCGCCTCTATGTCGCCGGGCCGCTGCTCGAATGGCAGCGCGTCTATTACAAGATGGGCGTGGCGGTCTCCAGCCCGGCCCATCTGGAGCGGGAATTCACCCGCATGCGCGCGCTCCATTATGACATGATCAAGAGCTATGTGCGCATGCCCGACCTGTTCCAGCGGCAGATCGTGCGCGCCGCCCATGAAATGGGCATACCGGTCAGCGGTCATGAAATCTTCCCGGCGGCCTTTTCCGGCGTGGATGGCACCGAGCATATGGGCGCGACCAGCCGGCGCGGTTATTCGCCCAAGCAGGGACCGCAGGGCATGGCCTATGAGGATGTGATCCAGCTTTTCGGCCGCAGCGGCCGGACCCTGACGCCGACCCATTTCGGCGCTATGACGCCTTATCTGGCCAAGCATCCCGGCTACAAGGACGACGCGCGCCTCAATCTCTATCCGGTCTGGGCACGGGAAACGATCACCGAAGCCGATCCGATGGCCAGCATGCTGCGCCCGTTGCTGGAGGGGCAATATAAGAGCCTGAAGAAGATGTATGACGCCGGCACGCTGGTGACGGCGGGCACCGACACGATGATCGCCAACAATCTCCATGCGGAGATCTCCTCCTATGTCGACGCGGGCCTGACGCCGTTCCAGGCGCTCCAGACCGCGACCGTCAACTCTGCGAAGGATCTGAACCTGGATGCGGGCACGCTGGAGGCCGGGAAGCTGGCCGACATCGTGTTGGTCGACGGCGATCCGCGCGCCGACATCGCCAACACCTTCAAGGTGAAGAAGGTGATGATGAACGGCGTCATCCATGATGTGGACGACATCGTCGCCGGCGGCATGCGGAAAAACTGACGTTCGCCCGGATGGAAGCGTTCAGCGGCGCTTCCATCCCTAACTGCCAGATAAGTATCGCGATTTTTCTTGTGCCCGGCACATGCGCAAGATGGTGCGTGCGCCGGCATGTCGTTCGTCGGTGCTGGTGGCCGGTTGGTCGAAAGCGTTGCCGCCACGCCCTGCCGTCCGGAAAAGCCGTTTGACCTCACCTGTCCGGCTCGCAATGATCCGCGCCATCCACGCGGGGGGTGCCAAGGGGGTGGCCTTCGCGACAAGACAGACCCGCGATCTGCGGGCATTCCAGTGGAGGCTATCTTGCATAGACGCGACTTCCTGGCCTTTGGCACCATGGGTGTCGGCGGGCTCGTCCTGCCGTCCTTTTTCGGCAAGGTCATTGCAGCAGAGGATCTGAACAGTGCGCTTGACGTCGGCTTCAAGAAGGGGCTGGCCGACGCCGCGATGAACGCGGCCAAGAGCGCCGGCGCCAGCTATTGCGACGTGCGCGTCGGCCGCTACCTGCGCCAGTTCGTCATCACCCGCGAAAAGAATGTCGAGAATATCGTCAACACCGAATCCACCGGTGTCGGCATCCGCGTTCTGGCCAATGGCGCCTGGGGCTTTGCCGCCACCAATGAGCTGAGCAAGGAAGCGGTCGCCAAGGCCGCGCAGCAGGCGGTCGCCATCGCCAAGGCCAATGCACCGCAGCAGAGCGCCCCGGTCCAGCTCGCCCCGGTCAAGGGCGCGGGCGAGGTCAGCTGGAAGACGCCGATCGTCAAGAACAGCATGGCCGTGCCGATCAAGGACAAGGTCGAGCTGCTGATGGGCGTGAACGCCGCCGCGATGGAGGCGGGCGCCGACTTCGTCAATTCGATCCTGTTCCTGGTCAATGAGCAGAAATATTTCGCCAGCACCGATGGCAGCTATATCGATCAGGATGTCCACCGCATCTGGGCGCCGATGACGGTCACCGCGGTCGACAAGACCAGCGGCAAGTTCCGCACGCGTGAGGGGCTGTCCTCGCCGATGGGGCTGGGCTTTGAATATCTCGACGGCGCCGCCAGCGGCAAGACCGTGCTGCCCAATGGCGTCACCGTCTATGGCAACAGCTATGACATGAAGGAAGACGCGATCGCCTCCGCCAAGCAGGCGCGCGCCAAGCTCAAGGCACCGTCGGTCAAGCCGGGCAAATATGATCTGGTGCTCGATCCGTCGCACACCTGGCTCACCATCCACGAATCCGTCGGCCATCCGCTCGAGCTGGACCGTGTGCTGGGCTATGAAGCGAACTATGCCGGCACCAGCTTCGCTACGATGGACAAGCTGCAGGCCCATTTCCAATATGGCAGCGACAAGGTGAACATCGTCGCCGACAAGGTCCAGCCCGGCAGCCTGGGCGCGGTCGCCTATGATGACGAGGGCGTGAAGACCAAGAAGTGGGATCTGATCCGCGACGGCAAGCTGGTCGGCTATCAGGCGATCCGTGACCAGGCCCATATCGAGGGCAAGAAGGAATCGGATGGCTGTGCCTATGCGGACAGCTGGTCCAATGTGCAGTTCCAGCGCATGGCCAATGTCAGCCTGGAACCGGGCAAGACCAAGCAGAGCGTCGCGGACATGATTTCCGGCGTCGAGGACGGCATCTACATCATCGGCGACGGCAGCTTCTCGATCGACCAGCAGCGCTACAACGCCCAGTTTGGCGGTCAGCTCTTCTACGAGATCAAGAACGGCAAGATCACCCAGCAGATCGAGGATGTCGCCTACCAGATCCGCACCCCGGAATTCTGGAATGCCTGTGTCGGCGTCTGCGACCAGAGCGACTATCGTCTGGGCGGCTCCTTCTTCGACGGCAAGGGCCAGCCGGCCCAGGTCTCCGCCGTGTCGCACGGGTCTTCGACCGCGCGCTTCAACGGTATCAACGTCATCAACACCGCGCGTTCGCTCGGCTGATCGCTTAGGGAGACAAGAACATGAGCATCCTTACCGAAGCGCAGGCCAAGGCCATCCTGACCAAGGTCGTCGCCCTGTCGAAGGCTGACGAATGCACCGCGCAACTGACCGGCAAGATCCAGGGCAATATCCGTTTTGCCCGCAACGACGTGTCGACCGCAGGCCTGACCGACGATATCGAGCTGGCGGTCCAGGTCGCCTATGGCAAGAAGGTCGGCACCGCCACCATCAACCAGTTTGACGACGCCTCGCTGGAACGGGTGGTGCGCCGGGCCGAAACGCTGGCCAATCTGGCCCCGGACAATCCGGAATTCATGCCGGCGGTGGACAGGCAGGCCTATAAGGCCAGCCCGACCTTCGCCCAGTCGACCGCCGACATCACGCCTGAATATCGCGCCCAGGTGGCGTCCACCTCGATCACCGCCTGCAAGTCGCAGAAGCTGATCGCGGCCGGCTATCTGGAGGATAATCAGAGCTTCGTCGCGATCGCCAACAGCAAGGGCAATTTCGGCTATCAGCGCTCGACCATGCTGGATTATACCTGCACCGTCCGCACCGAGGATGGCCGGGGGTCCGGCTGGGTCGGCACCGACACGCAGGACGCCACCCGCTTCAAGGCGGATAGCGACATCCAGATCGCGATGCGCAAGGCATCGGCCTCGTCCGAGGCCAAGGCGCTGGAGCCGGGCAAATATACCGTGATCCTGGAACCGATGGCGGCCGCGGGCCTGATCGGCTTCATGTTCTACTTCTTCGGCGCGCGCGAGGCGGACGAGGGCCGCAGCTTCCTGTCGAAGAAGGGCGGTGGCAACAAGCTGGGCGAACAGGTGTTCGGGCCGCAGGTCAATTTCTACACCGACCCGTGGGATCCGGTCGCGCCCTGCCTGCCCTGGGACGATGATGGCCTCGCTCGCCAGCGCGTCGACATGGTCAAGGACGGCAAGGTCACCAACCTAAATTACAGCCGCTACTGGGCCAGCAAGCAGGGCAAGCCTGCGATCGGCCAGATGGGCAATATATTGATGACCGGTGGCACCAAGACCACCGCCGATCTGGTCCGCTCGACCGAGCGCGGCGTGCTCGTCACCCGCACCTGGTATATCCGCATGGTCGACCCGCAGACCGTGCTGCTGACCGGCCTGACCCGCGACGGCACCTTCTATGTCGAGAACGGTCAGATCAAATATCCGATCAAGAATTTCCGGTTCAACGAGAGCCCGGTGATCATGCTCAACAATGTCGAAGAGCTGGGTCGCCCGGTCCGCGTGCCGCCGGACGAAGTGTCGATGAACATCGTCGTGCCGCCGATGAAGCTGCGCGACTTCACCTTCACCTCGCTCTCGGACGCGGTGTGACGGTTTGAGCTGCGCATGATCCTCCCCTGTGAAGGGGAGGATCATGCAAATCCCTATGTGATTGGAAGTGATGACACGCGGCGAGTTTCTTCGGTTGATGGCGGGCGGTCTGGCTGGCGCGATGCTGGCCCGTCCCCTGGCCGCCGCGGGAGGCTATGATTTCTGGTTCACGCGGCTGCGCTATGACTCGGGCGACTGGGATGTCGACCAGCGCATGCCGTCCAACCTCATCACCTCGCTGATCGATTATACGACGCTGCGGGTCGATCCGAAGGAGCATGTCATCGCCCTTTCGGACCCGAAAATGCTGACCGCGCCCTTCTGCTACATGGCGGGACACAAGCTGGTCGAATTTTCGGAGGCCGAGCGGCGCAATTTCGAGCGCTATGTCCGCAATGGCGGCTTCGTCCTGGTGGACGATTGCAACCATGACATAGACGGCCTGTTCGCCCGCTCCTTCGAGGCGCAGATGGCCAAGATTTTCGGCCCCAAGGGCTTGAAGGCGCTGCCCAGGACCCATCCGGTCTATCGCAGCTTCTTCAAGTTTGACGGGCCGCCCAATACCGCGCTGGAACTGAATGGCTGGGGCGACGATCTGGTCCACGACTATCTCAAGGGGATAGAGGTGAACGGGCGCCTGGGCGTTCTCTACAGCAACAAGGATTATGGCTGCGAGTGGGACTATGACTGGCGCAACAAGCGCTTCCTGGCCGAGGATAATACCAAGTTCGCGGTCAATATCGTGATGTATGCGCTGTCGTCGTGACGGCGCTTTCCCACCCGATGATTTGCCCAGCAAGGGACATGAAATGACCGATATCAGCGAAGCGGAAATCCAGCAGAAACTGGCGCGCCTGGGCGAATTGCGCGCGGCGATCGGCCAGGCGATCGTGGGGCAGGGGGCGGTGGTCGAACAATTGCTGATCGGCCTGCTCGCCGGCGGCCATTGCCTGCTGGAAGGGGTGCCGGGCCTGGGCAAGACCTTGCTGGTCCGTTCGCTCGGCGAAGCACTCAAGCTCGATTTCCGCCGGGTGCAGTTCACCCCCGACCTGATGCCCAGCGACATTCTCGGCACCGAATTGCTGGAGGAGGATCATGGCACCGGCCATCGCAGCTTCCGATTCCAGAAGGGACCGATCTTCACCAACCTGCTGCTGGCCGATGAACTCAACCGGACCCCGCCCAAGACCCAGGCGGCGCTGCTGGAGGCGATGCAGGAGAGGACCGTCAGCTATGGCGGCACCACCTATCAGCTGCCTTCGCCCTTCTTTGTGCTGGCGACGCAGAACCCGCTGGAACAGGCCGGCACCTATCCGCTGCCCGAGGCGCAGCTCGATCGTTTCCTCCTCCATATCCGCGTCGATTATCCGACCGAGCAGGAAGAGCATGACATCCTCGCCCAGACCACCGGCGCCAAGCCGGGCGCGGTGCCGGCGGTGATGCAGGGCGAGGAGGTGCTGGCGCTGCAGAAACTGGTGCGCGACGTGCATTTCGGTGAGGATCTGCTGCGCTGGGTGACGCGCATCGTGCGGGCGAGCCGTCCGGGCGAGGGTGCGCCGGACGATATCCGCAAATATGTGAAATGGGGCGCCGGCCCGCGCGCCGGCCAGTCGCTGATCCTGGCGGCCAAGGCGCGGGCGCTGCTGCAGGGCCGTCTGGCGGCGACGCGCGAGGATATCGTTGCGCTGGCCGGGCCGGTGATGCGCCACCGCCTGCTGCTATCCTTCGCCGCCGAGGCGGAAGGGAAGAGTGCCGATGATGTCGTTGCCGCGCTCGTCCGCGCCGTGCCGCTCGGCTGATCCGGACGCGCAGCCATGGCCGATTTCATCCCCCCAGACGTGCGGAGCCGGCTCAAAAGCCTGCGCCTGCTCACGCGCCGGGCGGTGGGATCGCATGGGCTGGGCCTGCATCACAGCCATAGCCGAGGAGCGGGCCTGGAGTTCGCGCAATATCGCGCCTATGAGCCGGGCGACGAGTTGCGCCAGATCGACTGGAAACTCTATGCCCGGTCGGACAAATTCTTCGTCCGCGAGGCCGAACGGGAAAGCCCGGTCGCAGTCTGGATCCTGATGGATGCCAGCGCCTCGATGGCGCAGACCGATGCGATCCGGCCCGATTATAGCCGGCTCGACGCGGCCAAGGGGATCGTCGCCAGTATCGCCGAACTGGCGATGCAGCAGGGCGATCGCTTCGGCTGGATGGCGCTCTCCGACACCGGGCTGCGGCTGCTCCCGCCTGCGACCGGCCTGCGCCAGCGCGACCGGCTGCTGCTCGACATGCTGCCGCTGGGGGCCGAAGGGGGCTTTGCCGCCGAAGCGCAATTGGGGCCGCTCTGGGAGCGGATCGGCGCGCATGATCTGGTGATCCTGCTGAGCGATTGTTTCGAACCCGGAGCGATCGAGTTGGTCGAGAAGCTGTCGGCGGCCGGGCGCGAGGTTCTGGTGATAGAGATGCTGACGGTCGGTGAGCGCGATTTCCCGTTCGACGGCGGCTATCGCTTTCGTGATCCGGAGACGGGCGAGGAGCTGCTGGGGGATGGCGCCGCGCTGCGCGCCGAATTTCTGCGCCGCTTCGGCGAGGCACGGGCGGAGCTGCATGCCCGGCTCGATGCGGTCGGCATCCGCCGCGCGACCCATGTGCTGGACGAGCCGATCGACCTGCCGCTGCGCCGCCTGTTCGGCGCCCATGACGCGGCCGAATATTCATGACGCCCGCCTTGCTGCTCCCCGCTGCGCTGGCCGGCCTGCTGGCACTGCTGCTCCCGCTCGCGATCCATATCGCCCGGCGCAGCGAGCAGTTGCCGACCGATTTCGCCGCGCTGCGCTGGCTGCGGCAGAAGCCCAAGCCCCGGTCCCGGTTACGGTTCGACGAATGGCTGCTGCTTGCCATGCGCCTCGCCCTGCTGGCGCTGGTCGTGCTGTGGCTCTCCCATCCGGTGCTGTTCGGCACGGCGAGCAAGCAGGCTTATGTGGCGCTGACGCCCGGCGTCGATCCGGCGGTGGTGGATGACAAGGTGATGGCCGATGGCAGGGCACATTGGCTGGCGCCCGGCTATCCGCGCGTTGATGCGGGCAAGCCGATCGCGGCCGACGCTATCCCGTTCGCCAGCCTGGTGCGCCAGTTGGACTCGGACCTGCCGCAGGGCGCGCCGCTGACCATCATCGTGCCGCAGATCCTCCAGGGCGCCGATGCGGAGCGGCCGCATCTGTCGCGCAAGGTCGACTGGCGCATCGTCCCCGGCGCGATGCCGGCGGGCAAGCCTGTGCCGGTGAAGCCGCCATCGATCGCGCTCCGCGCCGATGGCGCTCACGCGAGTGGGCTACGTTATCTCAATGCGGCCGCGCTCGCCTGGCAGCCTGTAGGCAAGCCGGCCGATGTCGACAGCGGCCCACTGACCGCGTCGTTACCCTCGCTCGACAAGACTCTCTTCTGGATGAGCGCCGGCAGTCTGCCCGAAGCGCTGCAACGCTGGATCGCGCAAGGCGGGCAGGCGATCGTCGCGTCGGACGCCTTGCTGCCACAGGGCGCGACGCCCGCACCCCTGTGGCAGGATGATCTTGCCCGGCCGCAGGTGGAGGCGATGCCGATTGGCAAGGGCCGCCTGCTCCGCTTCACCCGCCCGTTGCAGCCGGCACAGATTCCGCAATTGCTGGAGGCGGATTTCCCCGTTCGCCTGCGCGCGCTGATCCAGCCGCCCAGCATGGCGCCGCAGCGTGTCGATGCCGCCGCCTATGCGCCACTCACCGGCGGACGCGGTTATTCGCAACCGCCGGCCGAGGTGCGGCCCTGGCTGGCGCTGCTGATCGCGGCGCTGCTGCTGGTCGAACGCTGGTTCGCCACCAGCCGCAAACGGGCGATCGCGCCATGAGCGCTGACGCCCTGCTCTCCACCTGGCTGACGCCCAGCCGCCGACGCGTGCGGCTTGATACGCTGCTGCTCGGCCTGCCGATCCTGCTGCTGGCAAGCGCGCTGGTCTGGCGCCTGGCCGGACTGGTGCCGGCGGTGATCCTGCCGCTGCTCGGTGCCGGCCTGCTTGGCGCCCTCATCATCCGCCGCGCCCAGCGCTTCGATCAGGCCTGGCTGGTCCGCCGTCTCGATGCCAGTCGCGCCGATCTGGAGGATAGCAGCGGACTGCTGTTCGCCGATCCGCAGGGCTTGGGGCCGCTGCAACGGCTGCAACGCGCCCGCCTTGATCAGCGGCTCGGGCAGGGCATGCCGGAGGAACTGGCGCCGGACTGGTCGCGTCGCGCGATCCCTATCCTCTGGATCATTGCCTTGCTCGGCATCGCCGCCCTCCTGCTCTGGCCGCGCGGCAGCGACAAACCCGTCATCCTCGCCCCCGCCGCCGAGGGCATAGCCGCCAAGCCCGGCATTCCGCGCCTTGTCGCCCAGAATCTGCGTATCATCCCGCCCGCCTACACCGGCCTGCCGCTGCGCGACGAGGCCAAGCTCGACGCCCGCGCGCCGCTCGGATCACGGCTCGAATGGACCTTCCGCTTCGATCCGCAGGCGCGCGCGCCCGCGCTGTTGCCGCTTGGCGGCGCGGGCGTGGCGCTGCGCCGTGACGGCGAGCACTGGATCGCCAGCCGCACGCTGGATGCCTCCTTCCTCTACCGCGTCGACCCTGCCTCCGGGCGCGGCCCGCTGCCGCCGCTGCACCGGATCGACGGCGTGGCCGATGCGCCGCCGCAGGTGAAGTTGATCGCGCCCGCCGCGAGCCTTACCATGGTAACGCCCGGCCAGCGTAGCTGGACGCCCGTTTTCGCCGCGACCGATGATTATGGCGTCGCCGCCACCGCCCGGCTGCGCGTCACATTGGCGATCGGCGAGGGTGAGAATATCCGCTTCACCGAACGCGAGATCGCGGTGTCCGGCACCGGCCCGGCGCGCGACCGGCGCTTCGCCCCGCGCCTCGACTTCGGTGCGCTCGGCTTTTCGGCCGGCGGCGACATGGTGGTGCAGATCATCGTGCGCGACAATCGCGCGCCGTCGCCGCAGGAGGTGCGCGGCCCCAGCGTCATCCTGCGCTGGCCCGCGGCCAAGGCCCCCGAGAGCAGCGGTCTTCAGGGCATGGTGAACACGACCCTGCCGGCCTATTTCCGCAGCCAGCGTCAGATCATCATCGATGCCGAGGCGCTGCTGAAGCGCAAGCGCAGCCTGCCGTCCGACAAATATCTCTCGCAATCCAACGGCATCGGTAACGATCAGAAAATCCTGCGCGGCCGTTACAGCCAGTTTCTGGGGGGCGAGAGCGAAGGCGAGCCCAGCCTGCCTACCGCCGATGCGGATGGCCATGGCGAGGGCGACGGCCATGACCATGGTCCGCCGGTCGCGACCCCCAATGTCTTTGGCGAGAAGGAGGATGTGCTCGCCGAGTTCGGCCATCCGCACGATGAATCGCCCGCCTCCAGCCTGGACCCGGAAACCCGCGCGATCCTGAAACAGGCGGTCGATGAAATGTGGCAGTCGGAAATGCAGTTGAAGCAGGGGCGACCCGACCTGGCCTTGCCCTTCGCCTACAAGGCGCTGCGCTTCATCAAGGAAGTGCAGCAGGCGACCCGCATCTTCCTGTCGCGGGTCGGCCCGGAATTGCCGCCGATCGACCCCGCCCGGCGCATGACCGGCAAGCGCGAGGGGATAGCCGGCCATTTCGAGCCGCTGGTCGCGGTCGAGGGCGACGATGGCCCGGCCGCCGCCGCCTGGCGCGGGCTGGCGCAGGGACCGGTGCCGCTCGACGCGCTGGAGGGCTGGTCTCGGGCCAACGCCGCGCGCCTGCCCGATCCGCTGGCATTGAGTGGCGCGATCGACGCCGTGCGGCGCGAACCGGGCTGCGCTTCCTGTCGCGACAAGCTACGCGCGCAATTGTGGATGGCGATGGAGCGGCCGCAGGGCGGCGTGGCGCGGCGGCGTCCGGCCGACGCTGCCGGCGCCCGCTATCTCGGCGCGATCGGGGGGCGTCCATGAACATACAGCTCATCACCGCGCTGCTCCTCGGCGTCGCCGTGCTGGTCGGTTGGGCGAGGCTGCTGCTGTGGCAGCGCACGGCCGGCGATCTGGGTGCGCACCTCTGGCGGCTTGCGGCCCTGTTGCTGCTCCAGCCGGTCGTCGCGCTGCTTCTCTATTTCGGCCTGTTCCCGCCCGCGTTGCGGGTTGCGGGCGGCACGCTGACCGTCGCCACCCAGGGCAGTTCGCGCTTCGCCCCGGCCGGCAAGGGCGCGCATCTGGTCGCGCTGCCCGAAGCGCCGGATGTGGCGGGCGCGCAGGCGGTGCCCGATCTGGCGACCGCATTGCGTCGCTATCCCGACACGCGCCGCCTCGTCATCCTGGGGCAGGGCCTCGTCGCCCGCGACCGCGATGCGGCGAGGGGGCTTGCGATCGACTATACGCCGCCGGCCGCCGCCGCAGGACTGATCGTGCTAGCCCGGCCTGACCGGATCGCGCCGGGCGCAACCTTCGCCGTCGGCGGACAGGTGGCCGGCCTGCCCAAGGCGCAGGTCGAACTGCTCGACCCCGCCGGACGCGTCACAGACGCCGCCCCGGTGGATACCGATGGCCGCTTCAGCCTGACCGGCACCGCCCGCGCCGCCGGCACCGCCGAATTCACCCTGCGCCTGCGCCGCGCCGATGGCGGGCTGGTCGAACAGGCGGTGGTGCCGCTGCTGGTCGAGGGCGATGCCGCGCCGCGCCTGCTGATCCTCGCCGGGGCGCCGGGGCCGGAGGTCAAATATCTGCGCCGCTGGGCGACCGACGCCGGCTATGCCGTCACCGTCAACATGAGCGCGGGTGGTGGCGTTGCGCTGGGCGACGCACCGGTGGCGATCAACGCCTCCAGCCTGCGCCGCTATGACCTGCTGGTCGCCGATGACCGCGCCTGGGCCGGCCTAGGCGGCGCACGCGGCGCGGTGCTGGAAACGGTGCGCGGCGGCATGGGCCTGCTGCTACGAAGCAGCGGCCCGGCCGACGGCGCGCTGCGCGGCCAATGGCGCGCGCTGGGTTTCGATCTGTCCGGTGGCAATGGAGTCGCGCCGATCGCCCTGCCGGCGCTGCTTGCCGCCGATCGCGCCCGCACCCGTGCCGGCATTGGCAGCGCCGACCTCCCCGCCGACCTCAATATCGGCGACGATCTTCTGCCCGAAGCGACCCGCATGGATGGCGTCCTGGCCGGCCGCGACGTGGTTCCGCTGGTGCAGGATGCTGCCGGCACGTCACTCGCCGCCTGGCATGCGCTGGGTGCGGGGCGGGTCGCGGTCTGGACCGGGCTCGACAGTTTCGGTCTGGTGCTGAGCGGCCGGGGCGATCTTTACGGCGACTGGTGGGGGCGGATGATGACCGCCGTCGTGCGCCCGGCAGCGGGGGCTGGTCCCGCTTTCACAGGCCCGGCCTGGGTGGGCGAACGGATCAGCCTGTGCGGCCTGAAGCCCGGTGCCCGTGTCGATGGCGCGCCCTTGGCGATCGATCCGGCGACCGGCGATTGCGCTGCCTGGTGGCCCGATCGGGCGGGCTGGCATCAGTTGCGCCCGGCGGATGGCGCATCCGCAGCCTTCTACATTTATCCCGCCAACGCCCTGCCGGCCCTGCGCATCGCCCAGATGCATCAGGCCATGACCCTGCTGCAGGGCGCCGATCAGAAGAGCGATTTTGCCACTGCCGGGCGCGCCGTTCCCGGCCCGTCCTGGCCCTGGCTCATCGGCTGGTTGGTTGCTAGCGCCCTGCTCTGGTGGTTCGAGCGATCCCGGATCAGCCGCACGGCGATCCCGCAGGCCTAACCCACGCCCAGCATCACCGGTCGCAGCCTCTCGCTGGTCGCGACCAGCCAGCCGACAAACTGGTCGATCCGGGCGATGCCGCGCAGATCGCGAGGCACCACCAGCCAGAAGCTGCGCTGGATATCGACTGCTTCGGGCAGGACACGGACCAGCCCCGGCATGGCGTCGCCGATGAAGCAGGGCAGGATGCCGCAGCCCGCTTCGCTGGCGATGATCTCCGCCTGGGCATTGATGCTGCTCGACCGGATCGCCGGTTCCAGCCGGGCATCGACTTCCGCCAGATAGCGCAGTTCGGGCGCGTAAATCTGGTCGGGGACATAGCCGACCAGCACATGACGCAGCAGGTCGCCCTTGGCCTTTAATGGCGGCGCACCCTCCAGATAGGCGGGCGTGGCATAAAGCCCCAGATGATAGTCGGTCAGCTTGCGGGTGATCAGCGGGCCGGTCTTGGGCCGGGCCAGCATCACCGCAATATCGGCCTCGCGCCGCGAGGGGTTGAGGAAGCCGCTTGACGCCACCAGATCGATCTCGATCCGGGGATGGTCGGCGGTGAAGCTGCGCAGATGCGGCGCGATCACCCGGCTGCCAAAGCCTTCCGAAGCGCTCAGCCGGATCGTCCCGGCCATCTGCGCGCCCGCCGCGCTGCCGCTCCGCTGCACGCCGAGCGCCGCCGCCTCCATCCGCTCGGCCTGTTCCAGCAGGCGGGTGCCATGGTCGGTCAGCACATGGCCGGCCGGCGTATGCTCGAACAGACGTTGCTCCAGCGCCTGCTCCAGCCGCTTGATCCGCCGCGATATGGTGGTGGCGTCCATCCTGGTCATCGCCGCCGCCGCGCTCAGCCGCTCGGTGCGCGCCACCGCCAGGAACAGGCGCAGATCGTCCCAGTTCATGGATGCGGCATTTTTGCAGGGTGGATATGCATATCCGTCAGCTTGCCTGCATTTCTGATATCCTGCAAGGCGGGGTGAAACTATATTGGAGAGGATGGGCCATGCGTATCATCGATCATGTCATCAGCGGTCATTCGGCAGGTGATGGCGGCCGCACCAGCGACGTCTTCGACCCCAATAATGGCATCGTGCAGGCACAGGTCTGCCTTGGCACCCAGGCAGATCTCGATGTTGCCATGGCCGCCGCGCTTGCCGCCCAGCCGGCCTGGGCCGCGACCAACCCGCAACGCCGCGCCCGTGTCATGTTCGCCTTCAAGACGCTGGTCGAACAGAATATGGACGAACTCGCCCATCTGCTCAGCTCCGAACATGGCAAGGTGATCGCCGACTCAAAGGGCGATATCCAGCGCGGGCTGGAGGTGATCGAGTTCGCCTGCGGCATCCCCCATGTGCTCAAGGGCGAATATACCCAGGGCGCCGGCCCCGGCATCGACGTCTATTCGATGCGCCAGCCGCTCGGCGTGGTCGCCGGCATCACCCCGTTCAACTTCCCGGCTATGATCCCGATGTGGATGTTCGGCGTCGCCATCGCCTGCGGCAATGCCTTCATCCTCAAGCCCAGCGAGCGCGACCCCAGCGTGCCCGTGCGCCTGGCCGAACTGATGCGGGAGGCGGGCTTGCCCGACGGCGTGCTGCAGGTCGTCCATGGCGACAAGGAAATGGTCGATGCGATCCTCGACCATCCCGAGATCCGGGCGGTCAGCTTCGTCGGATCGTCCGACATCGCCCATTATGTCTATCGCCGCGGCGTCGAGGCGGGCAAGCGCGTCCAGGCGATGGGCGGCGCCAAGAATCATGGCATCGTCATGCCCGATGCCGATCTCGACCAGGTGGTGAACGACCTGGCCGGTGCGGCCTTCGGTTCGGCGGGCGAGCGCTGCATGGCGCTGCCGGTGGTGGTGCCGGTGGGCGAAGCGACGGCGATCGCCCTGCGCGAGAAACTGATCCCGGCGATCGACGCGTTGCGGGTCGGAGTCTCGACCGATGCCGACGCCCATTATGGCCCGGTCGTCACCGCCGCGCACAAGGCAAAGATTGAATCCTATATCCAGATGGGCGTCGATGAAGGCGCCGAACTGGTGGTCGACGGGCGCGGCTTCACGCTGCAGGGGCATGAACAGGGCTTCTTCGTCGGCCCGACCCTTTTCGACCGGGTGACGCCGCAGATGCGCAGCTATCAGGAGGAGATTTTCGGCCCCGTGCTCCAGATGGTGCGCGCCGACAGCTTCGAGGATGCGCTGCGTCTGCCGAGCGACCATCAATATGGCAATGGCGTCGCCATCTTCACCCGCAACGGCCATGCCGCGCGCGAATTTGCCGCACGGGTCAATGTCGGCATGGTCGGCATCAATGTGCCGATCCCGGTGCCGGTCGCCTATCATACGTTTGGCGGCTGGAAGCGCAGCGCCTTTGGCGACACCAACCAGCATGGCATGGAAGGGGTGAAATTCTTCACCAAGGTCAAGACCGTCACCCAGCGCTGGCCCGACGGCGGCGCCACCGGTGACAGCGCCTTCGTCATCCCGACTATGGGGTGAAGGCGCGCGCCTCCTCTCCTGCCGTCATGCCGGACTTGGTCCGGCATCCATTGCCTCTACTTTGGAGGCAAGGGCGGCAGGCCGAGAGATAGCGCCCGATCTTCCCAGAAAGGATTATCCTGTTCAATGAGCCGCACCTTCCACTCCCGTCGCCATTTTTTGAGCTTCTTCTCAAGCGCGATGGCCGTTGGAAAGTCGGGCTGATGTTCGAACCAGACCAGCCTGTTGACGCCATATTGCTTGGAAAAGCCATCGACAGCGCCGGTGCGATGCTGATGGATACGCTCTATCAGATGGCCGGTGACACCGACATACAAGGTGCCATGTCGTCCGCTCGCAAGGATATAGACGCATGGCTGGTTGGGCATGATGCCAGTATGAAGAGCGAATGGATGCCGGATCAAGTCCGGCATGACGCCAATAAGGAAAAGACCGTCCCATGACCCAGTTCGACCTCACCGACGAGCAGCGCGCCGTGCAGGAACTGGCGCAACGCTTCACCGCCGATGCGATCACGCCCCATGCGGCCAAGTGGGACGAGGAGCATCATTTCCCCCGCGACACCATCCGCCAGGCGGCCGAACTGGGCTTCGGCGCCATCTATGTGTCGGAAGACAGCGGCGGCATCGGTCTTGGCCGGCTTGAATCCGCGCTCATCATGGAAGCGATGGCCTATGGCTGCCCCTCCACATCGGCTTTCATCTCGATCCACAATATGGCCGCCTGGATGATCGACCGCTTCGGCGACGATGCGGTGAAGCAGCGCTATCTCCCCGCGCTCGTCACCTGCGAGATGATCGCTTCCTACTGCCTGACCGAGCCCTCCGCCGGGTCCGACGCGGCCTCGCTGCGCACCCGCGCCGTGCTCGACGGTGACCATTATGTCGTCACCGGCTCCAAGGCGTTCATTTCGGGCGGCGGCGAAAATGACATCTATGTCGTGATGGTCCGCACCGGCGAGGATGGCCCCAAGGGCATCAGCTGCCTGGTGATCGAAAAGGACATGGAAGGCGTCAGCTTCGGCGCGCAGGAACGCAAGCTCGGCTGGCATTCGCAGCCCACCGCCCAGGTCAATTTCGACGGCGTCCGCGTGCCGGTCGCCAACCGCGTCGGTGCGGAAGGTCAGGGCTTCGCCATCGCCATGGCCGGGCTTGACGGCGGCCGGCTCAATATCGGCGCCTGCTCGCTCGGCGGTGCCCAGCGTGCGCTGGACGAGGCGGTTGGCTATACCCGCGAGCGGCGCCAGTTCGACCGCGCCATCGCCGATTTCCAGAATACCCAATTCACCCTGGCCGACATGGAGACCGAGCTGCAGGCTGCCCGCGCGCTGCTCTATCTCGCCGCCGCCAAGGTGAGCGAGGGCGCGCCGGACAAGACCAAATTCGCCGCCATGGCCAAGCGCTTCGCGACCGACACCGGATCGGCCGTGGCCGACCGCGCGCTGCAACTCCATGGCGGCTATGGCTATCTAATGGACTATCCGGTCGAGCGCATCTGGCGCGACCTGCGCGTCCACCGCATCCTGGAGGGCACGAACGAGATCATGCGCATGATCACCGCCCGCGAACTGCTGAAGGCCTGAAGGGGATGACCATGACCGACGATGTGCTGATTGCGGTGGAGGGCGGCGTCGGCCGCCTGCGGTTGAACCGGCCCAAGGCGATCCATGCGCTGACCCGCGCGATGTGCGCGACCATGACCGACGCACTGCTCGCCTGGCAGGATGATCCGGCGATCCGCGCGGTGATGATCGACCATGCCGAAGGGCGCGGCTTCTGTGCCGGCGGCGACATTCGCCTGATCGCGGAAAGCGCGGCGGGTGACAATCTCGCCGCGCGCGATTTCTTCGCGACCGAATATCGCCTCAATCATCTGCTCTTCACCTATGGCAAGCCGGTGATCGCCTTCATGGACGGCATCACCATGGGCGGCGGCGTCGGCATCGCCCAGCCGGCGCGCTATCGCGTCGCGACCGAACGCACCGTCTATGCCATGCCCGAAACCGGCATCGGTCTGTTCCCCGATGTCGGCGGCGGCTGGTATCTCTCGCGCCTGCCGGGTCGGTCGGGCCGCTATCTCGCCGTCACCGGCGCGCGGATCGACGGGGCGGACGCGATCGCGCTCGGCCTTGCCACCGACTATCTGCCAAGCGATCGGCTGGAAGAGGCGAAGGCGGCGATCATCGCCGACCCGTCCGATATCGGCGCCGTGCTGGCGCGCTTCGCCGTCACTCCGCCCGATAGCCATTTCGCCGCCCGCCTGCCTGATATCGACCGGCTGTTCGCCAGCGACCGGCTGGAGGATATCTATGCCGCCCTGCGCGCCGACGGATCGGACTGGGCGCAGGCGCAGCTTGCCGCGCTCGACACCAAATCGCCCCAGACGATGAAGGTCGCGCTGCGGCAACTGGCGCAGGCCAGCCGCCTGACCCGCTTCGTCGACAATATGGCGATGGAATATGATCTGGCCTGTCGCATCATCGCCCGGCCCGACATTGTCGAAGGCGTGCGCGCGCTGATCGTCGACAAGGACAACCGGCCGCGCTGGAATCCACCGACGGTCGAGGCGGTCACTGACCAGCTGGTCGACGCGATCTTCGCGCCGCTGCCGGACGGCGAGCGCTGGACGCCGCTGCCCCAGGCGGCGGTCGACGCCTGAGAGTGTACTTGGAAATGCGCCGCTGGCGCATCCGCACCAGCCCGCGCCCCCACCCGACCACCCATCAGGGTACCATGTCTGGGCGGTCGGGTGGGGGTGCGGGCCGGTGCGGCTCTGAAAATGCGCTCTTCCGCGCATTTTCCAAACAGGTTCTGACATAATAAAAGGAGAGGATGGACATGAGCAGCATCGGCTTCATCGGCCTGGGCAACATGGGCGGCGGCATGGCCGCCAATCTGGTGAAGGCGGGCCATATCGTCACCGCCTTCGACCTGTCCGAAACCGCGCTGGCCCGCGCCGAAGCAGCCGGTTGCACCCGAGCCGCGTCTGCCGCGGAAGCGGTTAAAGATGTCAACATCGTTGTCACCATGTTGCCCGCCGGCAAGCATGTCCGCGCGGTCTATGGCGAGCAATTGCTGGGCGCGGTCGGGCCGGACACGCTGCTGATCGACTGCTCGACCATCGACGTTGCCTCCGCCCGCGCCGTCATCGAACAGGCGGGCGAACGCGGTCTCTCCATGGTCGATGCGCCGGTGTCGGGCGGCATTGCCGCGGCCAATGCCGGGACGCTGACCTTCATGGTTGGTGGTGAGGATGCTGCCTTTGCGCGCGCCGAACCGATCTTGCAGGCAATGGGCAAGGCGGTGATCCATGCCGGTGCAGCCGGGGCGGGGCAGGCGGCGAAGATCGTCAACAACATGCTGCTGGGCGCCACAATGGTCGCCACCTGCGAGGCCTTCGCCCTCGCCGAAAAACTGGGTCTCGATCTCCAGACCTTCTTCGACATTTCATCCAAGGCGTCGGGGCAGAGCTGGTCGATGACCAGCTATTGCCCGGTGCCGGGCGTCGGTCCGGAAACGCCGGCCGACCGCGACTATGAAGGCGGCTTCGCCAATGCGCTGATGCTCAAGGATCTGAAGCTCGCGGTGGAGGCCGCCCATGGCGTCGACGCCAGCGTGCCGATGGGCGCGGCGGCGGAATCGCTCTACCAGGCGCTGGTCAATACGGGCGCCGAGGGCAAGGATTTCTCGTCCATGATCCGCTTCCTCCAGGGCGCGACGGCCTGACATCGCCGACTTGACGGCAACCACATATGATCTACTGTGTATCATATGTGGTTGCGCGATCGCTCCTGCGCGCGTGACGGCAGCATGGGAGAAAGATGATGGTGGCACTGGAGGCGCGCGACTATTTCACCGATCGCGGCATATTGCAGGATCCCTATGCCTTTTTCGAGGCGGTCCGGGCGCATGGCCCGGTCTATCAACCGCCGGGGCGGGACTATCTGATCGTCACGGGCTTTGAGGAAACGCTCGAAGTCCTCGCCAATGCCCAGGATTTTTCCGCCGTCAACGCGTTGCAGGGGGCGGCGGCGCCCTTGCCCTTTGACCCGCAAGGCAGCGACATCAGCGCGCAGCTTGAAGTGCATCGGCCCGATTTTCCCGGCGGCACGATGCTGGTCGGGCTGGACGACATGCCTCACACAATGTTGCGCGGGCTGGTCAACCGGCTGTTCACGCCTTCCCGCCTGAAGGCGAATGAGCGTTTCATATCGGACTATTCGGACCATCTGGTGCGCCAGGCGGTGGCGCAGGGGCACACCGAACTGATCAGGGACATCGCCACGCCCTTCGTCACGCTGGTGATCGCCGACCTGCTGGGCGTGCCGGCGGAGGATCGCCAGCGCTTCATGGATGTGATCGATGCCGCGCCGCCGCCCGGCAGCCTGGACGCGGCGGACAATGACTATGCGGGGGAAGGGCATCCGCTGATCGTCATGGGTTCCTATTTCGCCGCCTATGTCGAGGATCGGCGGCGTCATCCGCGCGAGGATATATTGACCGAACTGGCGTTGGCCAAATATGCCGACGGGACGACGCCCAGCGTAGCGGAGATCGTCAACCTCGCCACCTTCCTGTTCGGCGCCGGGCAGGACACCAGCGCCAAGTTGCTGGGCAACGCCATGCGCCATATTGTCGATCAGCCGGGGCTACAGGACCAACTGCGCGCCGACCCGGCGCTGATCCCGGCCTTGATCGAGGAAGTGCTGCGGATCGAGGGATCGAGCAAGCAGACGGCGCGGGTCGCGCGGCGCGATACCCGGATCGGCGATCGGGCGGTGCCGGCGGGCACCTGTATATTGCTGGCGCTGGCGGCGGCCAATCGCGATCCTGCGCGCTGGGACGCGCCTGCGGAACTCAAACTGGATCGTCCCCGCATTCGCGAGCATGTCGCCTTCGGCCGGGGCAAGCATGTCTGCGCCGGCGCGCCGCTCGCCCGTGTCGAGGTACGGATCATCCTGGAGAAGTTTCTGGAGCATAGCAGCGCGATCGAACTCGACCCGGCCCGCCATGGCCCGCCCGGTGCCCGCGACCTGCATTTCGAGCCGAGCTTCATCATTCGCGGACTGGCCGACCTGCACCTGACGCTGACGCCATCGGCCGCCGCATTGGCCGATCGGGGTGAGGCGGGCGCCTTCCCCGTGGCAGGGCAGACGCCGCGAGCGCAGGCGGAACCACAGGATCAAACGCTGTCGACCGCTCGCACGAAGATCGGCGTGCTGCTGGCCGATCCGCAGACGCGCAGCCTGCTCGATCGCTATTTTCCTGGTGTGGCGGATGACCAGCGCATTGCGATGGCAAGGGGCATGACGCTCCGCGCGATCCAGCCCTTTGCCCCGTCGCAGTTCACCGATGCGGCGCTCGACGCGCTGGACGCGGATCTGGCGGCGCTTGCCGCTTGAGGCGTCGGCGCGGGTCGATGGCCCGCGCCGCGCCGGTCTCAGTTATTGACGAAGGTCAGCGTGGCGATGTTGTAGAGTGTCGCCACCTTGGCCCCGCGCAGGCTGAGGTCGCCCTTTTCCTCCTGCGTCGCGGTCAGGATATAGCGGCCCTTTTCCTTGATCGGCAGGGTCACGCGGCCCTGGGCGTCGGTGACGAAGCCCTTCGACCATTTGTCGGGCGAGATCGCGGTTACCTTGACCCCGGCAAGCGGCTTGCCGTCGCGAACCAGGGTGAAGCTGCTGGCGCCCGCAGCGGTCGGCACGATTTCCAGCGGCATCCCGGCCTTGGCCTCGCTGCGGCCGGCGCGCGCATAATAGATCACGCCTTCCTTCTTGCCTTCCTCGCCCCAGGGATCGAACACGCTGTCGTCGATCACGCGCACGTCGCCGGCGGGCACGGCGACCTCGATATAGCCGGCCTTGCGCACCTGCGCGGCGGAGGATGCGGGCACCAGCTTGGGTGCCTTCAGCTTCTCGAACTCGGGATCGCCACCCTCGGGCAGCGGATCGCCCGGTTCGCCCAGATAGATGCGCGCCGGGCCGGCGCCGTCACGCTCGACCCACACTTCATGCGCCTGCGCCATCGCGGGCAGACAGGCGATCGCCAGCAGCGCACTAGTCCATTTCAGCATAGTCTCTCTCCTCAGAAACGGAAGCCGACCGTGCCCATGACGTTGCGCGGCGCGCCCATGAAGCAGTCGCCACGCGCCAGGCAGGACGCGTAATATTTCTTGTTGAGCAGGTTGGTCGCGTTGAGCGCGAAGCGCCAGTCCTGCCAGGTGATTTCCGCCAGCGCGTCGACGGTGGTGCGCGATGGCGTGACGATCGACCAGATCGCGCTGGTCGACACGCTCTTGCCGCTATAGACGACGCCGCCGCCCAGCCGCAGCTGCGCCTCGTCGGCCAGGCCGAAGGTCTTGGTGGACCAGAGCGACGCAGTGTGGCGCGGCATATAGTCGAGGCTGGTGTTGGTTTCCGACTTCAGCTTCGAATAGCCATAATTGGCCAGCAGTTCGAAATTGCCGGGCAGGGTATGGCTCGCCTCGATCTCGAAGCCCTTGGTGTTGAGCACGCCCGACTGTTCGGTGCCGCCCGCCGCGAGATAGAGGACGCGGTTGCGCTCCTTGATCTTGAACACGGTGGCGGTGACCAGGGTGCTGGGGGCGGGCTGCCACTTCACGCCGGCTTCATATTGGGTGCCGGTCTGCGGCTTGTAGGCATCGCCATAGCTGCCATCGCCATTGTCGATCCGGCCGGCGACTGGCAGGAAGCTTTCGGTGTAGCTGAAGAAGGGTGAGATACCGGCGCCGATTTCGCCGATGATGCCGGCGCGGAAGGTGGTGGCATTGTCCTTCTGGCCCGAAGAACCGGTCACGCGGTCGCGGCGGGCGCCCAGCACGACCGATACCCGGTCATAGAAGCGGATCTGGTCCTGGACATAGACGCCCAGCTGCTTCTGACTGTCGCTGGTGAAGGGGCCGGTCGGGTCATAGGTTGCCAGCGAGTCATAATCGATGTCGTACAGGTCGACGATCTCCGACCCGCCAGCATATCGCTTGGACACCTTGTTCCAGCTATAGTCGATGCCGACCAGCAGCTTGTGCTCGATATTGGCGCCGGTGTTGAAATTGAACTGGACGTTGTTGTCGGTTGAAAAGACGTTCATCCGTGCGTCGCTGGCGTCGGCCGTCAGGCCAATGGTGCGCCCGTCGGTGCCATAGACCGAGAAGGGATCCTGCGGGTTGGAATAGCTGTCGGCATAATGGGTGTTATATTCCAGGTCGCTGTCGATATAGCGCGCCTTGAGGCTCAGCTTCACATTGTCGGAGAAGCGATGGGTGATGGAGCCGCCACCCTGCAGCGACCGGCCATCATAGCGATCCCAGCCGGCCTTGCCGACGAAGGTGTAGCGATCCAGCTGCTCGCCCGCGACATTGTTGGGCATGAAGGTGCCCACGATCGGCAGGAACTGCGACGTCGAGCCGGTATCATCCTCCTGATAGAGGCCGGTCAGCACGATGTCGGTATCCGGGGTCGGCTGCCAGCGGATCGAGGGCGCGAACATCACGCGGTCGTCGGGGACATGGTCGACATAGGTGTCGGCGTCGCGGACGCGCCCCACGAAGCGCACCGCCAGATTGTCGGCCAGCGCGACATTGACGTCGCCCATCGCTTCCTTGCGGTCATAGCTGCCATAGACGAGGTTGAGTTCGCCGCGCGTGGTGAAATCGGGCGTCTTGCTGACCAGGTTGACCAGGCCGCCGATCGACCCCTGGCCGAACAGCACCGATGCCGGGCCGCGCAGGATTTCCACGCGCGAGAAATTATAGGGATCCGACGTGATCGACGCATAATAGCTGAAGATGTCGCGCATGCCGTCGCGGAACTGCAGCGCGTCCAGACCACGCACATTGAAGCCATCGACGCGGGTATCGCGGCCATAGGGGTTGGCCAGCACGCCGGCGGCATATTTTACCGTGTCGCTGATGCTGATCGCGCCCTGCGACAGATATTGTTCGGACGTGATGACCTTGATCGGCTGGGGCAGCTCGACCAGCGCCGTGTCGGTCTTGGACCCGGTGGTCGCGGCGGTGACGACGATGCTGTCTTCGTCAGTGCGGGGGGCGTCCGCAGCGGCATCTTCCGCCGACCAGGCGGTGCCATGGCACAGCGCGATCAGGGCCGCGCCGCTCAATGCGATGAACTTCTTCATATGGGATCCCCCGTGATGTGGTTATCGGGCGCCCATAGCGATATTGATATTCGTTCGCAATTATATTGATACGCATTTGCGGAGTGGTGTTGCGCAACTGCAACCGGCCGCCCTGATGGCGCGGCCGGTCCTGTGTAGAAACGGGCTGTGGCCTTATAATTCCTCGGGCCAGTAGAGCCGCATCGGATTGTCGATCAGCAGCTTGCGCTGCAATGCCTCGGTCGGGGCGATGCGCGGGATCATGTCGACCAGATGGCCGTCATCGGGGACCGCATCCTGCATGTTCGGGTGCGGCCAGTCGGTGCCCCACAACACGCGATCCTGATAGTCGGCGACCAGCGGCGCGACCGCATCGGCAAAGGCGTTCCACGGGTCACCTGTGGGGTCCAGACGATCCGGGCAGGTCGCCTTGAACCAGATGTCGTCGCGGCTGTCGAGGAAGGCGCGGAACGCCTTCATATCGGCGCCATCCGGCCCCTGGGTCACGTCCGGGCGGCCCATATGGTCGATCACCAGCGGCACCGGGATCGCGTCCATGAAGGGGCGCAGTTCCTCCAATATGTCGGCCTCGAAATAGATCACCACATGCCAGCCCTTGGGCAGGCGCTTGGCCACTTCCAGGAACTTGTCCTTGGGCGCGTCATCGACCAGGCGCTTGAGGAAGTTGAAGCGGATGCCGCGCATCCCGCCCTCATGCAGGGCGGCGAGATCGGCTTCCGAAATGGCCGGATCGACCACGGCGACGCCGCGCGCCTTCCCGTTCGACTTGGCCATGGCGTCCAGCGTCGCGGCATTGTCGGTGCCGTGGCAGCTTGCCTGCACGATGACGTTGCGGGCGAAGCCCAGATGGTCGCGCAGCGCGAACAGCATGTCCGGGCCGGCATCCTCGGGCAGATATTTTGCCTTCGCGCTGAAGGGGAATTGCGCCATCGGGCCGAACACATGGCAATGGGCGTCGATCGCGCCGGCCGGCGGCGTGTAGCGCGGTTTGGACGGATTGCCGTGCCAGCTGATGATGCGGCCAAGTTCGAGGGCGGTCATGCGAAAATCTCTCCATCCATCAGCTTGCGCGCGGTGCGCAGCATGGCGGCGCTAGTGACCGCGCCATTCTCATCCAGTTCCATCACGCAGGTCGTCTCGCCGGTGGGATGCTCGACCGACAGTGTCTTGCGATTGCCGTCGGGGATCGACGCGACTTCGGCCGCAGGCGATCCGTCAATCAGGCAGGCGGTGGCGACGCTGACCGCGCCGAGCACGCCGATCGAGGCATGGGCGCGATGCGGAATGAAGCTGCGCACCGTGACCGCGCCGCCATCGCGCGGCGGGGCGACCAGCATCATCTTGGGCACGGACTTTTCCTTGACGTCGCCCAGGTTCATCCGTTCGCCGACGGCGAGGCGGATCGCCTCGATCCGGGCTTTGAGCGCCACGTCCTTGTCCAGCGTGTCGCGGTCCTCATAGCCGGTGATGCCGACATCCTGTGCCTTCATCACGACGCAGGGCATGCCATTGTCGATCAGGGTGACGCGCACGCCCTCGACCTCGTCAAAGGCGTTGCCAGTCGGCAGCAGCGCACCGCAGGAGGAGCCGGCGGTATCGCGAAATTCCAGCGGGATCGGGGCGGCGCTACCGGGCACGCCGTCAATCTTCGCCGCGCCATCATAGCGGACTTTGCCGCCCGGCGTCTGCACCGTGGCGATCGCGATCTGTCCGGTATTTTCCATGAAGATGGCGACGCGGGTCTCGCCGTCCTGCGCGGCGACGAGGCCACGCTCGATCGCGAAGGGGCCGATGCCGGCGAGGATATTGCCGCAATTTTGCGCGTCGCTGACGATCGCCTGATCGACGAACACCTGGAGGAAGAGATAGTCGACATCGACGCCCTCCCGATCGGATTTCCTGACGACCGCGACCTTGCTGGTCAGCGGATCGGCGCCGCCCATGCCATCGATCTGACGCGGATCGGGCGATCCCATGACCCGCAGCAGGAAGGCGTCGCGCGCGGCGCTGTCGGCAGGCAGGTCTTCGGCCAGAAAATAGCCGCCTTTGGACGTGCCGCCGCGCATCCACATGACGCGGGTGCTGGTCTGGCCATCAGACATATTTCAGGCCCATTTCCTGGAGGCGCGGGCGCATATTATAGATGTCGAGCCCCAGTTCCCCGGCGGCCAGGCGGACGCGCTTGGCTTCCTCAGCGGCTTCGCGGGCCTGCGCCTTTTCCAGCACGGCGGCGGCGTCGGCGCGCGGCACGATGCACACGCCATCATCGTCGGCGATGATCACGTCGCCCGGATTGACCAGCGCATTGGCGCACACGACCGGGATATTGACCGATCCCAGCGTGCCCTTGATCGTGCCCTGGGCATGGACCGCCTTGGACCAGACCGGGAAGTTCATCTGCTTGAGGTCGCGCACGTCGCGGACGCCCGCGTCGATGATGAGGCCACGACAACCCCGTGCCTGGGCGGAGGTGGCGAGCAGGTCGCCGAAATAGCCGTCGGTGCAGGGGCTGGTCGGGGCGAGCAGCAATATGTCGCCTTCCTTCAGCTGTTCGATCGCGACATGGACCATCCAGTTGTCGCCCGGCGGGGCGGAGATCGTCACCGCGCTGCCGGCGATGCGGGCGCCCGGATAGATGGGGCGCATATAGGGGGCGAGCAGGCCCTTGCGGCCCTGGGCTTCATGGACGGTGGCGACGCCCGCCTTGGCGAGGCCATCGATGACGGCGAGGTCCGCCCGTTCGATATTCTGGACGACAATGCCGGACATCAAGCCTTCTCCTAGCGCATAAGTTGACAGCGATGTGGACAGGTGCAGCGCGATGCTCAAATCCGAACTGGAACCAGTGCATAAATTTTTGCTAAGTGTTGGACATGAACCCCGACCAGTTCAATGTCCGTCATCTCGCTGCAATGGCGGCCGTGGTGGAGCTTGGCAGCGTCAGCCTGGCGGCGCGCGCGGTCAACCTGACCCAGCCGGCGGTAACCCAGGGGATCGCCAAGCTGGAGGCGCAACTGGGCCTGCCGCTGTTCGCGCGCCAGCCCGGCGGCATGGTCGCGCTGGAGCCGGCGGAGCGGCTGAAACCCCGGATCGATGCGGCGCTGCGGCTGATTGGCAGCAATCGGGTGACGGCGGCGCAGGTGCGCGCCTTCGTCGCCCTGGCGCGCGGCGGCAGTTATGCCGCAGCGGCGGTGGCGACCGGGGTAGCCGAACCCTCGCTGCATCGGGCGGTCGGTGATCTGGGGCTGGCGCTGGGGCAAAGGCTGGTCGACCGGCGCGGGCGCGGCGTGATGCTG
>PJUD01000264.1_pt1 | contig 37486 bp, 40 predicted proteins | sample 1512341 | NCBI WGS metagenome assembly PJUD01 (sample SAMN08177675, study PRJNA422409) | Feces metagenome, whole genome shotgun sequencing project. | isolation source: Chicken feces (3) enriched on wood chips: beechwood xylan treatment | host: Gallus gallus | place: USA: Madison | collected 2015-01-15 | reverse complement strand
CTCATATTGAAGGAGCCGAAAAGGTCCGCCCGTTACGGGCACTGCTCAATCCAGGCGGGACGTTCTCGTTGTCACGGATAGCTCACCACGGGCACCACTCCCGCGCAGCGGGTTCGTGCAACGGCCAGTTTTGAAAGGCGCTGTCAGGTTAGCTGACCGTCCGCTCTTGGGGCGCGTAAATTTGCGATTGGGTGTCTTAAAAGGGTCGACGTCGGTAAAACAGCACCTGTGATGAAGCGGACGTTCGCTTACGGCGCCGGGAATGGCAGGTCCTCGTCCCACACCCTCCATTCCTGAAGCACTGATCACCGATTTTTGGAATGGGCGCCATTGGCCCGTGGGAGAGCGGCTGATTTCTATTCTGGCGAAAGCTATAACTGCCATCGTGGTCTGCCGGAAAAAACTTGGATGTCCATAGTTCCAGATTTGTCTGCATGAGAGGGGCTTTGTTGCATAGGTATCGATGGATGCGGACCCCAGAATACTTATAATTATTATGCGAGCCTAGCGGTATTTGGCGTCCTATCTCGAAGAAGCGATTGAGGATCGCTGCGCGCCTCGAGCTAAGTAACTTGACGCTTGAAGGTGCGCGCAGAAACGCGCTGCCTCAGCAACTCGAAGCCGTACAGGTTGGTCTCGACCAGGCTGCGTTGGTCATATTCGCTCCATTTCTTCCAGATGTTGCGGCCAAGCCGCGTCATCGCGCACTGCGCTTCATTGCGGGCCTCGACGCCAAAAAGGAACCGATGAGCATATCATTCGTCCAAGCCGCATGGATTCCCAGACTCAACAAAAAGGTGCTCCATTGCCTCGCCGGCTGACAGAAGCAGGCGAGCGTCTGGTAGCTGAGGCTGCTGCAAAACACGGCGTAAGCGTTGATGCGACATCCGCTCTGCTTCAGGCGATCATTGAGGGCAATGGCCACCAGGCACAGTTCAATCATCCAGATCTTGGAGGCATGGGCCAATGGTTGACAGGGGGCATGCTCATGATCGGCGACATGTTCAACAATAGCCTAAAGGCGAAAATCAGCGCTCTCGCCGATGACTTGGCCCGGGGTGCCATCCAGGAACCTATGTTGATAGAGCCTGCTAGACCACCCTCCCTTTCTACCAATTCCAGCACGTCTTCTCGTTGGCCCGAAGACCTCGGCACGCCATCCACCACCGGATCGCAGAACCAGATGCACTATGCCTTTTTTCCGGCAAGCCGGCGGCTAGCAATTGTCACCGACGGTCATATGACCATTTACGATACGCAAACCCATGTGATTTCCGGACTCGCCCAGCAGCAGGGAAGCGTTCAGAGCCTGACCCTGACGAGCCAACATGGTCCGGTACCATTGTCTAGCCTCCAGCGGGTCCACCATATTGATCCCCAGCGAAGCCCGCCGGAACCGGTTTCGAAGGAGCGTGACGTCGTTCGGAAGGAACCGGGCAGTGAGGTGTCCACCGCAGTTCCGGCGCAGAATCGACCGTCCCGAGCTCGGATAGAAGATGATCACGCAGCTATCTTCGCCAAAATAGAAGGTCTGTCTGACCTTTACGAAAAAAAGATTATCACAGCCGAGGAATATGCTGTCAGGAAAGCCGAACTGCTTGACCGACTGTAGGATCGCCAACACCCTAGCTATCTTGAATAGCAGGCATCTAACGATACTGTAACGGAGGCATCGAACCGGCAAATTTTATAGCCAGCTTCATACATACTTTTCGCTATTCATCTAAGTCGCGCCGACACTACGAGATCCGTACGTTGGATCGATTCCCCGATCGCAATCTATTCTGCCATTTCGTCTTCAAAGGTGCATCCATCATGAAAATGAATATCCATGCCCATCTCGACTATGAACTGGACGAACCCACCGACGTACTTCTGCAACTCGAAGCAGCTGCCATACCCGAGCAGACCGTAGAGTGGTCAGACTTAATCCTGCCTAATGCCGAGCACGTCGCGCGTGTACCTGCTCAGGACTGCATAGGTGAGCGCATCTGGCTGCGCCTTTCGGGCAAGATGGTCGTCGACTATCGGGCATCCGTGACCGTCAATCGCCTGCTAGCTGATTGCAGAACGCTTCCCAAAGTGCCACCGCATCAGCTCCCAGGCGAGACCGTGCCCTACCTTCTGTCGTCGCGCTATTGCGAGTCCGATCGCTTTCAAACGTTCGTAGATGCCGAATTCGGCAAGATTGAAGGCGGCGAGCTCATAATGGCGATGCGGGATTGGGTACACGGCCATCTGAGCTATGTGCCAGGTTCAAGCAACGTCATGACGACAGCGGGCGACACATTCATCTCGCGGCAGGGAATTTGTCGCGACTACGCCCACCTTATGATCTGCCTGGCGCGTGCGGCAGGCGTCCCTGCCAGAATCGCAAGCGTCTACGCGTTGGGCGTAAATCCTCCGGACTTCCATGCGGTGGCAGAGATATTCCTAGGCGGTGAGTGGCACCTCGTGGATCCGACGGGAATGGCGAAGGAAGCTGCGATGGTAAAAATTGGGGTTGGCAGGGATGCAGCGGATATTGCGTTCCTTACCACATTCGGCAATGCGCGGCTGATTGCACAATCGGTGTCGGTCGAGCCCAATCTTGATTGAGTCTCAGCGGGTTCCAGCCAACAGATTCGCTAGGTAAGCAGAATGCCCATGAAGCGCTAAGGGGCCAGTCTTCTGGATCCGTAAAACGGCAGTCGTGAATCCCACAAAATGTCTCCTACACTGAGGAACGAGCGTTTCTCCCAAGGGTTGGTGCAGCATGAAAACGACGACAATGCTCATGACAGCCGCAGCGTTCTGCACGATTGCCGCTTGCGACGGACCAAAGGAAAAGGCGGGGGCAGCAAAGGATGAGGCCGCAGCCAATGCTTCTGGCGTCCCTTATCAGGGAGATGGCCCTGCCGAGCGTGCTGGTCGAGCAGCAGATCGTGTAGATCGGGCCGCAGCGAAAGCCCTCGATTCCCGTGCTGATGCGCTAGAAGACCAGGGACGCGCCATTGAAGCGCAGGCGGATGCGGAAGCTGACAAACTGGAACAACAGGCGCAATCCATTCGCGACGCAGCCAAAGCCAAAGCTAAGAAATTGAATCAGCAGGCAGAAAGCCTAAAATCCTCCTCTTGATTGCCCTATTTTTGTTAAACGATCATGCGTCGAACGCTTGGACTTTTTGCGCCAGCGAATCCGGACGTAGAGTTTCGCTCTATTTACCGGATCCGTCATTGGATAGGACGCGATCAGGTTCGGATTACGCGTCAACGACTTCTTGGTCACGACTTCGGCGATCCAGCACGCGCACGGCCTAGTGTCGCTTCCCCGCCCCTTCACTGCAATCTTCTGGCAAGGCGCAACAATATAGGCGTCATGGAAGGTAGCCGGCCAGTGTCCTATACACGTTGAGGTTCTGCCAGCGTACCCCGCCCTCCCTACAACCTGCGTAGGTGCCAAATAGCTCGCGGGTCAGCCGTCGGGACGCTATAGAAAGGTTTATCTGCGCGCGACCCTCAGATCGCTCGCGCTGCGATGTCCGACGACGAATTAGCCGCGCTACACGCCCTCATCGTTGACACCAACAATCTGACCGTTGGGCACTAAGCAGCATAGGCAAGATCATGCGGCGCAGTTTCACGTCCATATAGCTGTTTGATTTCACCCATAAAGGCAAGAGACTCCCTCAGCGTCGGGATGCGCAATGGCGGCCTCGCGGTGGGCGATCGGCGTGCCGAGCTGGAGGAAGTAAAGCTCAGTCCTCACAGGTGACGCCCCCCGCCCCACCTCTGCCCGGCCTCGCGTCTCGGCTCCATGAAGCGGGCGCGGTTATCGGTACATTCCGCACCCGACATGTCGTAGGACTACGCGCCAGGATCATGTCGACGAGCAGCCAGTAAGGAGCCTGCCTTTGGCTCCCCGCCCGCTAAACATGATAGTTGAAAATGCTGAGCGCCAGCCCTTTGCATCTGAGACACCGCGCGGAACGCCCTGCAAATCATTGCGCGACTTATACCAAGATGCATTGATCACGACCCACGCGCCCATTTACGGCGCCCGATAGTCATGATGCGCCACGGCTGATCGACCAGCTTGTTTCAGGCTTCGCAGCAAAGGTCGATGATGTTGTCGTGGGATATGAAGATCCGGTTGGACAGCCAGTTAGCCCGCATGAACTGCCAGATATTTTCGACCGGGTTGAGTTCGGGGCATTTCGGGGGCAGCGGAATGATGCTGATATTCTCTGGCACTTCCAGCTTTCCGGTCATGTGCCACCCGGCTTGATCCATCAACACAACACCGTGGGCACCTGGCTCGATAGCGAGCGATATCTCCGTCAGGTGCAGCGACATGGTCTGGGTGTTGCAGAACGGGAGGATCAGGCCCGCCCCCTTGCCGAGTTCGGGGCAGATGGCACCGAAGATGTAGGCCGATTTCGTCCTCTGGTCCTTGGGTGCCGACGGCCGGGTGCCACGCCTGGCCCAGCGCCGGGTGATCTTGTTTTTCTGGCCGATCCGGGCCTCGTCCTGGAACCAGACCTCTATCGGCGTGCCACGCGGGAGGGCGGCTTTGATCTTTGCCAGCTCGGCTGCAAAGCCCCCTTTTTAAAGTCCTCCATCGCATATTCGTTCTGGGCATGGTGACGCGGGCGTGCCGTCAGTTTGACATAGCCCAGCTTCTTCAGCTCCCGCCCCACAGTCGTTTCCGTCAGGGACACACCAAACTCGCCATGGAGCCACCGCACCAGATCAATCAGCCGCCAGCGAACAACTCCATGGATCGCCGGGATCGGGCCGCTTTCAACGATCTCCGCAAGAGCCCGACGCTGGGCATCGTTCAACAACGGGGACTTGCCCGGCGCCTTCCCGTCGAGGAGTCCGTCCGGCCCCCGGGCATTGAAGCGCACCACCCAGTCGCGCACGATCTGCAACGTCACGCCACCAATCCGCGCGGCATCGCTGCGGCTCCCACCATCATAAATTTCCGCCAAGGCCAGCAGCCGCCGTCCCTGGTTCGCGCTCCTGGTCGCACGCGCCAGTCGCCTCAAGCCCACCGCGTCAAAGTCGTCCCGCAATCCGATCGCTGCACCCATAGCCATGCCCTCCAACGGGAAGCCATAGATTCAGAAATTCAGCGCCTTGGGAATCCCCCTCGTGAGTCAGCATCACTGGAGGTCGGTATTATGCCGCGGATGCGCCCAATGCCTGGCACTAACGGAAGCAGTAGCAAGCCATCAGCTCCTGCAGTCCCTAATAACAATTCCTCGCTACGTCCCAATTGAATGCGTTAGGATGAATGAATGTTTAAGTCTTCTGGAACGAAAAGACCGCAGAGTGGTTGTCCTGGCGCACTAAAGGAGCTCCCATGATTCAAGACGTCAATTTTTGCTGGGATCAGGCTCAACTAAATCAAGATAGAGCAGATGCGACCGACCTTCCAAATGTCCGGGCGGTCGCGCTGGCAGCAGCGCTCAGCTGGCGTAAAGAGGCTGAAATAGCCCAGCGCATGGCCGATCGCCGCGATCGTCAAATTAAGGGTTCACCTTTGATTTATTAAAAATCTCGCCACCGTTTTATAGCGAGCGTTCCAAGGCTCATTAGTTAACCGTGGCTGGAGCTGCACTCAACCAGCCAGCCGCCCAGCCACCCAGCTTCAGCGTCATCGACCGCCTCAAAGCTACCAGCTCTCGTTCATCGCCGATAGGGGCGATATCGGCGCATTGAAAGCAGTGTGCTGCAATTCAACGACCGTGTGGAGTTCATTCTCCGGGGCAACCGTTCAAGGCGAACTATCTCCCGATTTATAAACGCTTGTAGACTGGGTATTGTTTACGATGACGTTACGAGATCAGGGTTAAGAATGTCGTCATATGGTGAAGCGGAAGGCCGCCCCACGAGATACCCCTGGACCTGATGGCACCCCAAATCCTGCATCAAATTAAAGTGCGCCAAGGTTTCCACCCCTTCCGCCACCGTAGCCACGCCCAGTCTATTCCCCAGGTCGATCACAGCCGCAACGATCGACGCGCAATCGGCGCGGTCGAGCGCGTCGCGCACGAAACTGCCGTCTATCTTGATTTTGTCAAAAGGAAAGAGTCGAAGATGCGCCAGTGAAGAATAGCCGGTGCCAAAGTCATCCAAGGAAATGCGAACGCCAAGTGCCCGGATCTGCTCCAGCTCTGCGACGGATGCTGCCTCGTTTCTCAAAAGAGCTGTTTCGGTGATTTCGAGTTCGAGCCTTTCGGGGGGCAATCCAGACTGATCAAGGGCCGAACGGACGACTGATAGCAATTCCGACCGCCCCATCTGCGAAGCAGAAATATTAACCGCCACCGTCTCGCCTCCATCCCATGACATGGCCTCACGGCACGCTTCATGGAGCACGTGGTGGCCCAGTTTGAGGATTAAGTCGCTGCGCTCGGCGGCCACAATGAACGTGGCGGGGGACACCCAGCCCAACTCGTCGTGATACCATCGTGCCAAGGCCTCTCTGGAAACGACTTTACGATGCCGCAAGTCGATAATCGGCTGATAGAATATGCTCAATCCTTTTCCCGACGAAAGAGCAATGCGCAGTTCATTCTCCAGGCGGTTGGCTGCAACAAACTCGTCCTGCATCTCCGTGGTGAAGTAGCGCACGCCCCCTTTTCCAGCAGCCTTCGCGACGTAAAGTGCCATATCGGCGCGAACCATCACCTCTTCCGCCGACGTCGCATGCTTCGGGAAGAGCGCAACACCAATTGATGCGCCAATCTGCGCAACGCGCTTCCGCTCGAGAACGAAAGGCTCTGAAAGGCGTGTTAGAATGTCGCTTGTAATTGTATCGCATTGCGAAGTCGAAACATTGGTCAGCACGATCGCGAATTCATCGCCTCCCTGCCTAGCAATGACGGCAGAGTGGCGGTCACAGGATTCAGAAAGGCGCTTGGCAACAGCGACAAGGAGTTCGTCGCCAAATTTGTGCCCGAGCGTGTCATTGATTACTTTGAAACCATCCAGGTCAATCAGCAGCAACGCCCCCGGGGTTAGCGCATCCGACGTGAGCTTTAGCAGCGCGTCGTTGAGAGTGACCCTGTTTGCCAGACCGGTCAGAGCGTCATGATGGGCAAGATAGCGGATCTTTTTTTCTGCTTCCACTTCGCTGGTGACGATCGCCCAAGTCAGCATCGGCCCCAGATAATTGCCATCATCGGCGTGTATGGCCGAAGCGTTGAGGTCCAGTACTTCGTTTCCGAGATTTATGCGGATGCGATGCGGTAAGCGCGTCGGATCCGAGAGGAGCCGGCGCTGTCGGTCAGGGACTAGGTGAAATATGTCAATGCTGGCTCCAATCATGGCTTCAGCGTCAATGGGAAGAAGATGCTCAATGCGCTTCAAAAGTTTGCGAGAGGCGTCGTTGAGATAGGTAATCTTGAAATCGATCGGGTCAGCGGTCATGACCGCGACTGGCATATCATCGATCATTCGCATCAATCGGGCTTGCCCTGCTTGCTTTGCCGATGCATCGGCTTCGGCCGCTATCCTCCTTGCAAAATCATCATAGTTTATCGATAAAACGACCAACATGCCGATCGAGACGAGTGCAGTATTAAGCGCCATGGCAAGGAAAGTTGGTTGCCCGGCCCAAGCGAAGAATCCAATAAATGCGCCGTTGACGATCAAGGTCACGATCAGTGCTGCCTCACGGACATGCATCAAGCAGAAGATGCACACAACTACGGTATTAGCCATATAAAAAGCCAGATAGGATTTGGTGTATGGCGTACCGTATGAGAAAAGAAGGAAAGACCAAACGGTAAAGGATGAAGCAATTATCGGCGCCAGTAGCATTGTCGCCCTGAATGCCTTGGCTGCTTCTTCAGGTGATGGTATCGTCTCGTATGCCTTCAACCAATGAAGCATTCGAAGGACGCAGGCAGCGGTAAAAAGTGAGGGAATTGCGACGGTCAGCCACAAAGGCGCGATATCTGTATGAACGTACGCGACGATCCAAGTGCTCGAAAGCAGGATGGGATACATCAGCGGCATCTGTCGCGAATACGCTCGATACTGAGCGCCAGCGAGACTTGGAGTCGATCTAGAAAATGATTTGATGAGTGTCGACAGCATCCCGCGTGGCGCCTTCTAAAAGTTACGAGGGTGCTGAAAGGTCGTTTCAATCCTCGCTCCTCTATCAAAGCGGCGGAAAAGTCAGATTGTTCCGGGTTTAAATTTTCGGACTGGACATGCCCCCATTTTCCTCACCGCTTAGTTAAAATTTGATTTAATAGTTAACTCCCCCGAAGAAGGTTTTGCGTTTTTTGTTAGGCTCTTGACGTAATATGGACGAGCTTAATAGAAGCGGCCAGTGCGGGAATGGCGATTTTTTCACTTTGCTCTTGTCAACAAGAGTGAATGGCCGGATCTAGCGATATGCGATGCCCCGACAAGCGTAAGTATTAGGCGCGTCGCAGCCCGGCAGCTGGATGTTCGCCGAACAACGGGTCTTTGGCACAAGTCAACGTTTCCGCATCCCCCGACGAACGGATTAGGTTTTCGGCGGGCACCTTTAAGAGACTGTCCTCGAGCCTCATGCGTGACCAGCGATACACCTGATGAGGACGATGGCAGCGGCGGCATAAATTAGAGCAATTGCAGATATATCGGTTAGCTCGAGATCGTTGGCGACGAGGTCGCCTCCTGCGGCGTGCCCCCCCCCTGATCAACAAATCCCCAGGGGCCGAGGAGATGAACGCGGCCCACGATGGGATGGCTCGGCATTTGCTGAACTGAGATGGCCTGGCGCAAATGGCTGTGCTGGTGTAATCGGCGGTAATGGATCCTATATCGCAATCCGAAGCATGGGCTCCGCTCGCCTGCTGCACCAACACGCGATGGCTTGGATGAAGACGACGCTAGATCTGTTCGATATGCCCGTGGTTCCTGGTCTTGCGATGCGTGACGATATGCTGACCAAAGTACAGGAAGCGGAGCTAATCGATAAGATCAATGGCTGTAACTTAACCCCGTTCCGTTTCCAGCGGTGGACAGGCAAGCGCCTGACCTACAGCTACGGCTGGAACTATGATTTCGAGCATATGCGCTTCGCGCCGTCCGAACCAATGCCGGACTGGCTTCTCGAAGTGCGAAGCCGCACCGCTTCTGTTGTCGGGCTTGCTGCGGACGATCTCGCCCAGGCTCTGCTGATCCGCTATGATCCGGGCGCCGGCATTGGCTGGCATAAGGACAGGCCAGTATTCGAGCATGTCGTGGGCATTTCGCTTGGCAATGAAGCCGTGCTGCGTCTGCGCCGCCGAACGAGTGCCGGGTTCGACCGCGCCAAAGTCTCGCTGCCGCGGCGCTCAATCTATCATTTGTCTGGTGAAGTGCGTCACATTTGGGAACATAGTATCGCACCTATCGAGGTGCCGCGCTGGTCGATCACCTTCCGAAGCATGTCTGAAAAGGTTCGCACAGCGTGAGCAGTCGCCCCTACCCCGTCACGCCGGATGGACGCTACTTCGTAGTGCGCGGGCAGCTCTGGCGCATGAGTAACCCTGCTCTAAAGCCTGACGAGCGTCAGCGCTTGGTGAAGGAACTGATGGACGCCCGCCGTGCCGTCGGCGCGGCCAGGCGCACGGCCGATCATGTAGCCGAGACAATCGCGCATGAAGCGGTTCATCAAGCCAAGGTGGCGCTCGGCGAACGTGGCCCGGTCTGGTGGGACGATGGCACGCCCGACCTTAACCGCCATCTCGCACGCACAGGCCCCTATGCACAATGGTATGCTAGCCTCCCCGAAGGAATTGATTAGCGCATTCGTTTGCGTTTCGTCTTGTCAGGCAATTTAATGATAACCGGCGCATGGTCGCTGGTCCTGTCCCCGCCCGCGTGTACGGCGATCGACCTCCGCCGATATCAGCCGCGTCACCGCCTCTTCGTTCAAAAGGTCGTGATCGATCCGAAGGCCTGCGTTGCGCTCGAACGAATTGCGCCAATATTTCCCGAAGGTGTAGATGCGCTCGTCAGGGTGAAGATGGCGCAACGCATCGGTCCACCCCAGCTCTAGCAGCCGCGCATAAGCCTCGCGAACTTCGGCGGCAAACAGCGCATCGTCGCGCCAGTGATCAGGTACATAGACGTCGAAATCGGTCGGCATAACGTTGAAGTGGCCAGCAACCACCACCGGAGAATCAAGGGCCACAAGCGTCGAAAGATGATCATGCAGCCAGTCGGACCAGCGCAAGTTATAATCGAATTTGGGACCGGGTCTTGGGTTGCCGTTTGGGAGATAGAGGCCGACGATCAGCACACCGTCCACTGCGGCCCCGATGTAGCGGCTCTGCACATCCTCCGGTTCGCCCGGAAGCCCCCGGCGCGTATCGTGAATCTCGCCAACCCGGCTCAATATCGCCACACCATGCCAGCTTTTCTGCCCCAGCCAAATCGCTTCATAGCCATGGTCGAGGATAGCGCGCTCGGGAAAGCGCTCATCAGACGCCTTGAACTCCTGCAGACATACCACGTCCGGCTCGGCAAGGGCGAGCCAGCGCAAAAGCAGCGCAACCCGCCCGTTGATGCCATTGAGGTTGTAGGTTGGGATCTTCATGGCGTGAGCAGGCGGAACAGATATGCCTCGGCCTGACCCCCTCAAATATCCGACCGATCTCGACCGGGTAGCCGCGCTCATTCAAGGAAGCGAGTGCGAAGTCGGGCAGCATGAGTATAATTTCATAACGTCTATACGCGACTTTTCGTCGCACATATTCCTCTCCTGAGCGCACGGGCTCCGCAGTGCAGGCTTTCACAGGGTGGAACCACGAAATCGATCATGTCGGAACATTTTCTGGGGGAACCGCGCAGCTTTTCATACTGAGCCAGGTTAAGTTCCGACTTTTGTTTGGAACATTGGTAGCTTGAACGCGTCTCCGTACAGCCGCCCTTTTAAGATTGTTGCGTTTCCTGGAGACTGGGATGTCAGATTGCCGGATATTGGAATGGCTGTCGCTGAACACCGAAAATTTCCGGCTTTGGCATAATGCGCAACGAGAAAGCGCAATAAGCGTGGAGCGATATTTGCTGCATCGCGAACATATCCAGGAGCCAATCTCATTTGTCGACGGTGAGATGCGCCGATGCGCGATCCGGTCGGACAGCCTGTGGGAAATAAGCGTCCGACATCTCGATGGCTCGCAGAGCCACATCGGTGGTCCGACATTCGAGCTATGCCTCAAGGCTGCGCGCGAGATGCTTCTCTTGAGCTTTGCAGGTGCAGTTGCCGCCTGAACTGTGCATTGCGTCGATTGGTGTTTAGCCGATCGTCCAGACGTTTGAGCATAGAGGTTTGTGCCACGTCCTCGCCTTCATACCCCGGCGCAATCAACGAACGATAAAAATTAGCCCCGTCAGGCCAGTATTATAGCAGAAGGGGAAACTGGCTCGCGCTTCGCCAATTGGGAATCCGTCGAAGCCAGTGATCCCGATTCGGCAAAGATAACTTGAGAAAAAGAAGACTTCGCCGTTTCCCCCCTTGCCGCGACCGCGACGGATATCTTCACCTTCGATGCCGCGAGAGTTGGTTATACTCATAGAAAGCTCGCCCAAGCTTTAGCATGGGCTCGGCGCGGGCTTTGTGCCCCTTGCTTCCAGCTTACTTTGACGGGGGCGTGCAGAGAGCCAACTTCTCTGCGGGAAGATAGGTTTATGGAATAATCAATTCGTGCGCCGGTTGAAGCGAAATGACCGCCTGGTTATCATGGTTCGATAGTCGTTGACCATCTTGCCGGGCGTACGCAACCATATCCGCCTCTCATTGCGATCCTGCGCAGGGAGACAAGCGACATGCTCGGCCCGGAGAAGGATGGGATCCCTCCATTCGATCGCCTGCTCAGGAGTATCAGCGGCCTCGATCTGCGAGAGCACGTCCGTCGGACCAGCCAGCTCATAATCAAGATGGGCATGGACGCAAAGTTCCATGCAAACTGCCAGCCCTCAAAAAACCGACCCAACTTGAATATAAACTTTGCTATATTCCACAAATATCACTCTTTTCCTCTATGCAACACGGTCCACGATCGAAGATATCAATTCGAATAAAGATATATTTCGAAATTTGCATATAAATATTTGCGATAATCAAATTATGCTACACCCACCTATCAATACTGATCCAGTTTATAAATTGATCCAGATTATAACGATTTCCTGTCATTTGCAGCTAAATCTGAGGAAATTTATCAAAACATGTGGGTTGAACAGCTGCCGATCGCATTCCTAGCGCATCGTCGCCGGGAGAGTGTGGAGTGCGTATCGCGATCATAGCCCATTTGAAATATGCTATTGGCGAGCCATTCGCCGGCGGTCTGGAAATGCATACGCATATCCTCGCCCGGTCGCTTCGGGAACGTGGCCATGATGTCACCCTTTTTGCCTCGACGCGATCCGACCCAAGCCTGGGACTAGAAGCAATCTGTGAGGAAACCTCACTTCTCGAGACAGGTACTGCTGAGGCAAATGATGTCGCCTTCTTTCGCGAACATCACGCTTATCTGGGCCTCATGACCGCATTGCGGACACGCTCGTTTGACATCATACACAACAATTCCCTGCACTATCTTCCGGTCAGCATGTCCGACACGCTGGCGGCTCCTGTCTTGACAACCTTCCATACACCGCCCTTCTGTTGGCTCGAGAGCGGGATCAGGCTCAATCGCGGATCGATGACCTATGTGGCGGTCTCTGAAGCCACAGCCGCGATGTGGCGCCATGTAGCGAATGCCGAGTATGTCATTCCCAATGGTATCGACCTCAGGCACTTTCCCTATCAGCCCATCGCCAACCGCGAGCCTTATCTCGTTTGGTATGGCCGGATTGTTCCTGAAAAAGGGCTGGACTATGCGATCAACGCTTCGCGGCTAGCGGGGTTGCCCTTAAAGATCGCCGGCCCGATCTCGAACCAAGGCTATTTCGAAAAGCTCATCGCACCCCGATTGGGAGGTGATATCGAATATGTCGGGCATCTTTCTCACATCGAGTTGTCGAAGCTTGTAGGCGGTGCTGTCGCCGCCCTTTGCACGCCGCGCTGGGAAGAACCTTACGGTCTGGTCGTGGCTGAAGCGCTTGCCTGTGGGACCCCTGTCGCCGCATTCGCGCGTGGTGGCGTACCATCGCTCCTGAAGCCTGACTGCGGCGTTCTCGCCGAGCCGGACAATGTTTCCTCTCTCGCATCGGCAGCACTTGCCGCCTCGGCGCTCGAGCGGAGCGCTTGCAGAGCATATGCCGAGCGATATTGCTGCTCGCGGCGCATGGTCGACGAGTATGAGGCTTTGTATCGACGCCTTGCAATGGCGCAGGTCGCGATCCCGAACGAGTCGGATATTGGGCTCCTGCCTGTCGCGGATGTCGCATGAGGCAGGTCTGTATCTGCGTGCCGGCGCGCAACGAGGCAGAGCATATCGGCCGCCTAATCGAAGCCTTAGCCTTGCAGGGAACGCGGACGCCCTTCGCTGTCGCAATCTGCGTCAATAACAGTAGCGATGCCACATACACCGTCGCTCTCGATGCCGCGCAGCGCTTCAACGCACGCTTCCCGCTCAAAATGATCCAGCGAAAGTTCGCCCCCGTCTTTGCGCACGTCGGGTCTGCTCGTCGCGCCGCGATGGATTTTGGCGCCGAATTAGTGGGCCCGCGCGGCTTACTGATTTCCACTGATGCTGACTGCCGGCCCCCGGTAGACTGGGTGGACGCCATCCTTGCGCATTTCACTCTGGATCGGATCATTGGCGGCCGGATCGAGCTGGATGAGTTGGAAGCCGCCCAATCACCGGAGATATTTTCGCTGCGTCGTCGCTTTGACGCCTATTGGGGTACGGTGCGCGCGATCGAGGATGCGATCGATCCGGTTGATTGGGACATGCCGCCCCGGCATGGCGATCATACGGGCGCGAGCCTCGCGCTATCGTCAGATCTTTACATCCGCGCAGGCCGCGTGCCACTCCTTCGCACAGGCGAGGACCGTGCCCTGGTCGAAGCAGCGATCGAAGTGGGCGGCAAACTAGTTCACCCCAATGCCGTATGGACGCGGGCATCATCCCGTACCGCGGGGCGCGCCGATGGCGGCATGTCGGCTGACATGCGGCGGTGGCTGGGCTGCACACAGAGGGGGGACACTCCTTTCGTTCCGGCTCTATCGCATTGGGAGGCGCGCGCACGATGGCGGTTTAAGGCCAGGCGCGAAATGAGCGCAGCAGCTTTTGTAGATGCGGAACGCGCCCTCCCCCCATTGCCCTGTGACATGCCGCTTCCAGAGCCGGCCGCTATCTCATGAGCCGCCCGATCGGCTATTATGTCCATCATCATGGAGACGGTCACCGTCAACGCGCTATCGCGCTTTGTCGGTCGCTCGGGGGCGTCACGTTGCTGGGGACCGGGCTGACGGCACGGACTGAGGGCCTTCCCTGCCTCGACCTGCCTGATGACCGTCTCGATGATGAGTTCTGGGGTATCGACGGTTCCGAGCGGCCTTCGTCTCTCCATTATGCGCCGCTGGACCATGAGGGGATCCGGCAGCGCACCGCATTGATGGCAGCCTGGATCGCGCAGGCGCGCCCGCGTCTGATGGTAGTAGACGTATCGGCCGAGGTGGCGATGCTTGCCCGTCTCGCATCTGTGCCCACTGTCTATGTCCGTTTGAACGGTAGAAGACTTGATGCTGCGCATCTTGAAGCTTTCCGCGGAGCAACTGCTCTACTTGCCCCCTTCCACGAAGCCCTGGACAATGATGAAATTCCCAGCTGGGTTCGCAAAAAAACCTTCTATGCCCCTGGCGTCGTCCGATCAGCGTGCAGCCAGGCAATTGAGTGCGATGGCATCGTACTAATTGTCCTCGGGCGCGGGGGCGGCATTTCTGACGGGAATAGATGGGCCGAAATTGCTCTCGCGACCCCCGAGCGCAAGTTTCGCATTATTGGTCCCTGCACGGTGCCTGCATTCTTTCCAGACAATCTAGAATTACGCGGATGGGTCGATGATGCCGATGCGCAGATCGCAGCTTCAGCGGTCGTTATCGGCGGTGGGGGAGACGGCGTTGTCAGCGCGGTATTGAGGGCGCGTCGTCCTTTCATCTGTGTGCCGGAACCACGCCCCTTTGACGAACAGGTATCGAAGGCGGGAAAGCTTGCGGCTGTAGGCGGCGCGATCGCATGCTTTGAATGGCCGCCAGCCGGCAAATGGCCAGGAATGATCAATCAGGCGATCAAGCGCGCTAGATGTTGGCCTGACTGCCTGATGGACACAGGTGGAGCGGAACCCGTCGCCCGCTGGTTGGACGACCTTGCCGGCGCATCGGTGGCAGACAGGAGCCGTGCTACGTGATCCCCGATATCCAAGGTCAGGTCCCCGGAACGATCGACATTGTCGATCGACTGGCAATGTTCGGCGCGCGCTATGACGCGGCACCCAACTTCCCCAGCGAGAGCATGTCGGCCCTTATCGAAAGCGGTCACCATCGCTGGTTTGCCCCCCAAATATGCGGGGGCCTCCCTTTCGAAGACGAAGCCGCGCGCTGCCGCACGATGGCGAGAGCCTTGCGCGAAATAGGTCGCGGCGATCTCAGCATTGCTCGGCTCTACGAAGGTCATGTTAACGCTATGTCCCTGTTCGAGTGCTTTGGGGTGCCCGATCAGTTACACTGGCTGGCAAAAGCCCTCGATCGCGGAGCATGGTTCGGAGTTTGGGCGACCGAGCCATCTCCCGGCGTGCAATTGACGCGAGAGGCTGTCCCATCACTATTTGGCGAGAAGATATTTGCCAGCGGGGCCGGAGGGCTGGATTACGCGCTTGTAACGGCCGCGAGTGAAGGCGAGCACCGTCGGCTCGTCATTGTTCGCGCTAATGAGAAAGTCCGCGCCGACCTATCAGGATGGCGGGTCCGAGGCATGCGCGCGAGCGTGAGCGGACGCTATGTGCTGGACGATGTAAAGGTTGAACCTGACATGCTGCTGGGCAAGCCAGGTGACTATGATCGGGATCCCCGTTTTACCGCCGGGGCCTGGCGCTTTTGCGCTGCACAGCTTGGCGGAATTGAAGCGCTCGTCACAGAAATTCGGCGCTCCATGCGCGACGCGGCGCGCGACGATCCTGTCCAGCGCGCGCGGTTCGCCGATGCCACCGTTGCCGTGCGAACCGCTGGCTTCTGGGTGGCGGAAGCCGCACATCGTTTCGCATCTGGTCATGACGATGCCGTAGCCGTGGCTCGGATGACACGCGGTGTCGTCGAGGATGCCGGGTTCATTGTGATGGAGGCCGCCGCGAGGATCCTCGGGACACAAAGTGCCCTTGACGGGCAACGTGCTGACAAAATCGTCCGCGACCTATCTCTCTATCTTCGGCAGGCAGGTCCAGATCATGCCCGCGACGAGGCCGCCAAGGCGCTTCTTGACCATGATATCTGGGTTGAGGGCGAACGCTTGTGGTGAACGCTGAGACTCTTTCGCGCAGCCGCTGGTCGCAAGCGCGTTGGCTCATATTGGCACCCCACCCTGATGATGAAACGCTAGGGGCGGGCGCGCTGATAGCGCATTGTGCCACCCGCGATCGATTAGGCGCTATCGTCTTCCTAACCAACGGCGCGGGATCGCATCCCGAAGGTACGCCGCGCATAGCGATCACCCGACGCAAGGAAGCCCGGCACGCCATTGGCAGATTAAATGCTGCCGCCGCCCCGGCGATTTGGATGGGGTGGCGCGACGCCCACCCCCATCCTATCGACAGCCAAGCTTTCAGCCGAGACGCTGATCGACTTGCGGCTTTCATCCGCCGGAGCCGGATCGATGCGATTGCAGTGTCCGACTACAGCGAGACGCATTGCGACCATGTCGCCGCCTATCGACTTGCGAAGGCCGCTACGCGCCGGGCAAAGCGGCCAGTTACGTTATTCGCGTTTCATGTGTGGAGCGATCCGCCACCCTTTGCCCGACGGATTGCGACGCCAGCCATGCCCGTTGGACGCAGGCGACACGCGCTTTTGGCGCATCGCAGCCAGATGTCACCGATAATGGGCAATGGCTTCAGGCTCCCGCGCGAAATGCTGCGCATGCCCGCCCGGGACATACTGACATTGAGAAGGGATCGACAATGAATGTCACGAGCCTCAACGCAGAATATTTCGATGATATATTCGCCTCAAATGATGATCCGTGGGATCTGGCATCCAGCCACTATGAAGCAGCCAAATTCGCCCATACCCATGATGTCCTGGCGGACCGCCGATATGCCCGTGCGCTTGAGATCGGCTGTGCACATGGTGTTCTCACCAGCCATTTGACCCCAATTTGCGATAGCTTGCTGGCAATTGATATCAGCACTAAGGCGCTCACGAAGGCGCGAGAACGGGTGGGCGACCGTCCTGGCGTAACGCTCGCACAGATGGCGTTCCCGCGCGAGACACCGGATGGCGAAGGCTACGACCTCATCATTCTGTCCGAGGTCGCCTATTATTGGGACCTTGTAGATTTGGATCGGGCAAGTGAATGGTTGCGCGATCAGGTTGTTTCCGGCGGCCGAATAATCCTTGTCCACTATACCGAAGAGACTGATTACCCTCATAGCGGCGACGAGGCGGTCGAGGCTCTTTGGAGCGAACTAGGTTCGGATTTCGAGGTGGAGCTGGCCGAACGGCAGGACAAGTACCGACTCGACCTGTGGAACCGCCGATAATGGGCATTTCCGTACTCACTATCGTTCGCAACCGTAGCCTGCATCTGGCGCAGCTTGTAGAGGGCTTGCAGCGGAGTGATCGTCAACCCGATGAACTGATTGTCGTTGATATGAGCGATGATCCGGTCACATTGCCACCGGCTCAGTTCCGCGTGCATATCGACCAATTCGAGGCCAGAGGCCTTCCGCTGGCAGCAGCCCGAAATCGAGCAGCTTCGCTGGCCAGTAATGACAAGCTCGTATTTCTGGATGTCGATTGCATCCCCATGCGACAGTGCATCGGGCTCCTGGCTGATACCCTGAGCGAACATGATGCTATTCTATGCGCGGATATCCGTTATCTTGGCCCAGATGATGCCCGCAGCTCCTGGACCGAGACAGAATTGCTGAAGCGCGGTCGGGCCCATCCGGTGCGCTCATTTCCGGACAAAGGCGTAAGAGAAGAGGCAAATGCCGGGCTGTTCTGGTCGCTAGCCTTCGCGCTGCGGCGCAAGACGTTCCAAGCGCTGTGTGGGTTCGACGAAGAATTCATCGGCTACGGCGCTGAAGACACAGATTTCGGGTTCAGAGCGGCGGCAACTGGCCTAAAGCTGCTTTTTGTCGGGCAGGCCATAGCCTGCCACCAATATCACGACAGTTACGATCCACCGCTGCAGCATCTCGATGATATTGTGCGAAATGCACGGCGCTTCCATACGCGCTGGAAGCAGTGGCCGATGGAGGGCTGGCTCGGAGCGTTTGAGCGTCTCGGCATCGTGCAGCGCCAAGGAGATAAGCTTGTCCAGCTTCGCGTACCGACACGAGCCGAGATGATAGGCGCAAAGGTTGAACCGGCAAACTGGACATCAGATCAAAGCTAGCAGGATAACCACGTTGAACAGGCGGCTGACATTTGAAACAAGCGATTAGCGGTCCCCCTGCGTAGGCGTGGATTGGCACCAAAGCCACCTCCCCACCATACGAGACAGAGTTTGCATAGTCGGTGCTTGGTGCGCGGGGTCGCGGACCGTGTCAGGCTCCCGCTCGCTCATATCTCAAGCGCTTTGTGACTTACGTCGCATGACGCGCCTCCATGAATTCCCGACAGATATATTTCTCTCGATATCATGAAGATCACAGCATCGCGCCTTGCGGGCTGGCCGAACCACCCCCATATTGTGCAGTGCAGCATAAGCAAATTATCGAGGGTGGACGGCTGCTGTTGTAGGATAGGAGTTTTTTGCGTGTCCAAATTATCCGCTACAATCGCCCGACTGGCAGCCATGCGCGCCAGCCACTCGCCCCCGACATCATTCGATGGTCCAAATCGCTTGGCAGACCTCGATGCTTTTGGGACAAACCCAGGCGCATTGAAGGCAAAAATCTATGTGCCAGAGCAGATTGCTGAGAAGCCTGCGCTCGTCGCGGTATTGCATGGCTGCACGCAAACTGCCGGAGGCTATGATCGCGGCGCGGGCTGGTCTCAGTTAGCAGATGAGCATGGTTTCATTCTGCTGTTTCCAGAGCAGCAGCGCGCAAACAACCCTAATCTCTGTTTCAACTGGTTCTCACCCACTGACAATGGCCGCGATCTGGGCGAGGCGCTGTCCATCCGACAGATGATCATGGCGATGGTACATAGCCATGGTGTCGCCCCGTCGCGCATATTCGTGACAGGTCTTTCCGCAGGGGGCGCAATGGCCTCTGTCATGCTTGCCAGCTACCCGGAACTGTTTGCAGGCGGCGCGATCATCGCCGGCCTGCCGTACGGATTGGCGTCGAATATCCCGCAGGCGCTTGAAGCCATGCGGGGATGTGGAGCTTTCGAAGCGGAGGATCTAGGTGATCGGGTCCGTCGCGCGTCAGACCATAACGGACCCTGGCCACGCATTTCGATATGGCATGGCAGCGCCGATGCGACGGTCCACAGTTCCAATGCGGAGGCAATTCTTGCTCAATGGCGCTCGGTCCACGGTCTGGAGGCGGCACCAAATGTTTCAGAGCAGATAGCCGGACACCGCCGGCGCTCCTGGAACGATGCAGCTGGACGCCCGCTTATCGAGGATTATCGCATTGCCAATATGGGCCACGGAACGCCACTCTCCACAACTGGGCAGGATGCTTGCGGCATGGCAATGCCGCATATGCTCGAAGCGGGCATCTCATCCACTCGCCGGATCGCATCGTCCTGGGGCCTGTTAAAGGCAGGCTCGGAGCGCAATTTCGTGCAATCGGATGGAGAAGCTCATAAGGGCACTCCGAGTGTGCCGGTATCAAAGGGAAGCCGGTTGGACGCGTTGCCCTCCGAACTCTCACGACCGATTATATCAGGGAATGCAGGCGTAGAAAAAGTCATCCACGATGCACTCCGTGCCGCGGGCCTCATCCGCTGAGCAGACTTCACCTTGTAGATTGAATACGGCCGATCCGGTAGGGACCATAGCGCGACGCCATGACCTTTCTTTTCCAACTCAACTCGACCACCCCCTCCGCCACTAGCTGATCGATTGCGGCGTGGATGACCGGCATCACTTGACGCCACGAGGGGCCTTCCGGATCAGCGCTCACTTTACCGGCAATCATTCGTGCGACCTCGCTTGGACAGATTGTCGCTTGGTCTGTGCGGCGGGCGAGCAACTGCAAAATCGTCCTTCGCGCATCCGCTATCCGCTCGAGGGCAATGTCAGATGTCATTGGCCTAGGGAAGGATGGGCGCCGGGTTCAATGTGGTCACCTCCGCAATTGCCAGTGCCGTCTTGCCTGCGGCAGCGCTCGGAACAAATTTCACCTGCTCCCAATCCATCGTCCATCTTCTGCGCCAGATGAATCGGCGTCCGCGACCAATGCCGATTTTCAAGAGACGCTTCAGCTTGTGGTGGGTCATGACAGGATCAGGATCAGAGCCCGATCTTCTCGAGTGCCGATGCTACCTCAGGATCCAAGGCTTGGTCGGATTTGGGCGTCAGGCGGTTTAGCGCAGTATGCAGCCGCTGTTGTGCGACCTGCAATGTCTTATGTCGCACCTCCCGCGTCACGTTGGTTCGCCACGATCGGCTCTCGCCCAGCAGAACTGCCCATTTTGCCTCCTCTGCCGCTAGGATCGACAGTGCCAGCCGTAAACCATCTCGGCGGCCATGCGCGTAATCCTGTTCCATGACCACCACCTTGCATATTTCACATTCGGTGCATCGGTAACGCGTGCCAACGAGTGGCTGAGCGATACACTGTTGCCAAGTTATCGGTATTTTGCACCATTTCCTGCGACACCTTGAACAGCTTTCACAACGCCGTACCCAACGGCGGCCAGCAGACCGAACTTTACCACCGTACCGACAATTCGAGGCATGAAATAGCCGATGACGGCTCCCTTCGCGCCGCTGTCGCCGTCCTGCTGGTCCAGCTTGGATCCTACGAGCGCACCGATGATTTCCGTGATCATAACTTGTTCCCTTGTTGAGACCAGAGGAGCGCACGACACCGGTTGAGGTTCCGCTGTTATCGTCTGATCCTTATGTTGGGCAGCATCCACCTAAGCGAACTAGCCGGGAATTTTGCGGATATATTCGGGTGTAGCGGACCGGCAGCACTTAGAGAGCCGGAACTGCGTGCTGAGTTAGCGACAATGCGCAGCTTGTTGTAGAGCCGCCTTACCGGCCGGCTATCGCATCGCGAACACTCTGGGCGAGGCATCAAACTGACAGGACCACCAGCAAGGCGGATTTAATTGCAATTTTGTAAAGGCGGCGCATCAATGCGTCCGCTATCGGCTATACGGACAGCCTGATCGAGATAGGCTATAAAGGTTTGCCACTTCGCGATGGCATCTTCCCCACCCGTTTTCGCCAACTCCCCTGTCTGACGAGCGACAATCAGCGGCGCGCATCGGCGCCTTGCCGCTCGAAGAGCATGGAGGCTCCCCAAGCGGCATGCTCCGGTTTTATTATTCAGCAGCAGCTACCTCGGTGCCCCTCTTGGCTCGCCCCTTGGGAGCAGCAGCCTTAGACGTTGCAGCCTTCTTGCCCTGGCCCGGCTTTCGCCCCAGGCCAATCTTGTGAGCAAGCTCCTTTCGCTGGGCAGCATAATTGGGTGCGGTCATCGGATAATCGGAAGGAAGGCCCCACTTGGCGCGATAATCGTCTGGAGTCATCTGGTAATGGGTCATCAGATGGCGCTTCAGCATCTTCAGCTTCCTGCCATCTTCAAGACAGACGATGTAATCCGCCTTCACAGACGAACGAATGGAAACGGCGGGCAGCAACGGTTCCGGCGTCGGCTCAGCAGGGACAGACAGTCCCGCAAGCGCGCGATGCACGTTAGCGATAAGGTTGGATACGTCACCGACCGATACCGAATTATTGCTAACATGCGCAGCAACAATATCGGCGGTGAGCGTGATCATAAGCTCGTTGTTATCGGCCTGCTCAGTCATTTCTATGCGTCCCGTTTAGATTTATCGGAATGCTCTATCTATGATCATCTATTCCGAATGTCACCCTAGTACCGATGAATTTCTGAAAGATATCATCAATATGAGATGGATTGTTGTGGTTCTCTTTTTGTAACTTCTGGCAAGCTGGCTAACGCCCCCGATAAGGCTCGCAGCCTATGCCATCAACGTCCCTATCCAGATGAGGGCCATACCCTGGCTGACCAGCATAAACAGGTGCAGCCCCATCCGCTCTTGCTTGGGTGCATCTGCGACAGGACCAGGAAGATCGGCTATCAGTTGAAGCGGTAAACCGCCTTTCCGGGTCGGTCCTGCCGGCAGGCGACGATGACTGCTGATCACCCACATCGGCAGCACTTATGTACGACTGAGAAGCTACCGAGCCCTGCGGTCGCCGGGAATCCTCTTCAGCAATAGGGGGGCTCGATGAGGAGGAAGGCAGCGGAGAGCTGCCCACTCCACCGAAAGAACCAATCACGATCGCCACACCAATGATAGCGATCGAAAGGGGACTTCCCTTTTGCCTACGATGTTTGGCGTGCCGATGATGGTGCCGCTTCATTCCGACAGGATGGCGAGGGAGGTAAAGGAGCGGTTGCTGGCTCATTAGCGCGATGATTCAAAATTTGCCTCGTCGGCCGCTCAACAGAGGCAGAATGCCCCCCCCACCCCATGGAGCGGCCATCCGATGGTCGGCCAGCGAACGGATTGAATAGGCCGCAAACGGCCTGAAAAACGCAAGGCCCGCACTCCAACGATCCGGACTCTGGTTTTGAGCGTCAGGCTTGAGCGGAATCTGCGCGGCCTCCTTAACTTGAAGAAGGGGAGCCCTCAGGCTCCCCATCAACATCACCCCAAGGCCTTCGCCATCAAACGCTCCAGCCGCTCGGCAAACGCGCGCGGATCAGTCGGTGCTTCGCCTTCAGCAATTCGGGCCTCATCAAGCAGAAGGAAAGCCAGATCCCTTCGTCCTTCTTCATCGCTATTGGCCTGTCCCAGCTTCGTGATGAGCGCATGACCGGCGTTGACCTCCAGAATGGGCTTAGCTCGCTCCGGCGCACGGCCGGCCGAAGCCAACATCTTTTCCAGTTGAAGGTCCATGGCATTGTCTGCGGCGACAATGCAGACGGCGCTGCTCGTCAATCGGTCTGAAATGCGCACATCTGACACCTGATCTGCCAGAGCCTCCTTTGCAAAAGCGATAAAACTATTGGCTTCATCGCTGGGCGCGGCAGCGGTGGCGTTCCCGTCGGCCAAGGGGATAAGACTCAGGTCAGCAGCCCCCTGCGTGACGGACTTGAAGGGCTTACCCTCATAATCGACGCCCATCGTCGTCCAGAAACTATCGACCTGATCGGGGAGGAGCAGAACCTCGATGCCGCGCGCCCTGAAACCCTCGAGCTGCGGGGACTGCGCGATCCGATCCAGATCATGGCCGGTCGCATAGTAAATCGCTGTCTGATTTTCTTTCAGGGCACTGACATAGTCCTCAAGCGAACGCCATGCGCCCTCGGAAGTCGTACTCTTGAACCGAGCCAGACCCAACAATGTTTCGCGGCGATCAAAATCTTCGTAAAGGCCTTCCTTTAAGACCGGTCCGAAATTTTCCCAGATCGCGGCATATCGCTCAGGTTCACTTACTGAAAGTTTCTCCAGGTCGGAAAGTATGCGGTTGCCCACACCCTTTTGGATGGCAGACAGAACCGGGCTGTCTTGGATCATCTCGCGCGACATGTTGAGAGGCAGATCGGCGGAATCGACCAAACCGCGAACGAAACGTAGGTATCGCGGTAATATTTCCGCTTCGTCCGTGATGAATACGCGGCGCACATAGAGCTTGATGCGGCCCTTGCGGTCCGCGTCGAATAGATCGAACGGCTTGGTTTCGGGGATGAAGGTCAGAACCGAATATTCATGACGCCCTTCAGCACGATAATGCAGCGTCAGCGCCGGCTTGTCGAACTGACCTGCGACACTTCGATAGAAGTCAGCATAATCTTCCTCGCTGATGTCGGACTTCGCCTTGGTCCACAGCGCCAGGCCATCGGCGACCTGCTTTGGCTCATCTTCGCTGCCGGCTTCCTTAAGAAAGATCGGAATGGGGACATGGCCTGATTGCGCCTTGACAACCCGCTCCACGATGAAGCGCTCGGTGTAAACTTTGGCATCGTCGAGCAGGTGCAACGTGACGCGCGTTCCGCGTGCAGGCGCGGCGCCAGGTTCGGCCGGCGCAATCGTGTAAGTGCCCAACCCATCGGAGGACCAGATGGCTGCATCAGGCTCTCCCGCCCGGCGAGAAGTAACCTCGACCTTACCCGCCACCATGAATGCAGAATAAAAGCCGACGCCAAACTGGCCGATCAGTTGCTGCCCTTCGCCATTTTTGTCCGCAGCAAGCTTGTCCATGAAGGCCTTGGTGCCCGACCGCGCAATAGTGCCCAGTGTTTCACCCATATCCGCAGCAGTCATGCCGATGCCATTATCCTCGATCACGAGAGTGCCGGCTTCCTTGTCCAGCCTAAGCGTGATGCGCAATTGAGGATCATCCCCAAGCAGTATCGGGCTGGAAATCGCCTCATAGCGCAGCTTTTCGCAAGCGTCCGCGGCATTGGATATCAGTTCGCGCAGGAAAACCTCACGGTCGGAATAGACCGAGTGGACCATCATGTGCAGGAGCTTGGAAACATCTGCCTCGAAGGCCCGTGTTTCAGGGGCGGTAACGGTGTCCATTGTCATCGTCTCTCTGGCTCGCATCCTAGAATTGCGGGCGACAGATGGATCGAACGGTTTTGTCGTTCAAGAGGCGGGGCAAGGAAAGCATGGGTCGCGCATTTGAAAATGGTAGATTCTCGTTTGGATGGGCAGCTGAAGCTCCAGCCCAGCCATTCGCCTAAGGCGCATGTCGCTTGACGCAGCGCAATGCGGTTATTCGTGCAAGCCGACCAACGGCTTGCGTAGAAGTGCCAGAGCATTGGACTGAAAAATCCTTCGCCCGAGCATCACCCATTTTGCCCGATCGACACGCCAGTGAGCGCTTGCAGCGCCGTGAGCAGGCAATCTCCATGATCGGCGCTGGCTGCGGGAACTGCCGGCTCTTCGCGTCGCATGGCATGCCAATAGCCGCCGCTGGTCTGCGCTGCCTTATCGTTGCTTGCGGCGAGCCAGCTCTGCGTCGCCTGTCCGGTCGCGATGTCGACCGGCGCGGACGCGCCGCCCATGCGTGTGCGCACCCAGCCTGGATCGACGGCGTTACTCAGCACGTCAGGCCATCGCCGTGTCATCGCCATAGCAAACGCGACGATTTGAAGCTTGCTATCGGCGTAGGCCTGTTCCGGGTGCCAGCGACGCCGGGTCCAGTCGAGATCATCCAGACCGGCATTGCCGCCCCGGTGAAGCCCGCTGCTCATGTAGACAAGGCGCTCGGGCCGTTCGATGCAGGCGGTCAGGACATAAGGCGCCAGCAGATTGACCGCGGTCATAACACTGTGGCCTTCCGCCGTCCGACCGCTGCCACTCGCGCCATATAGTGCGGCATTGTGGATCACTGCGTCCATGCGACCGATTGCATTCACCGCATCGGCCAAATCTCGTGTTTCCGACAGCAGGCTGAGATCGCCGGTCACTATTGCCAAAGCTTGCGGCATTTGCGCTGCCAGAGCCGCAGCCCGTTCGGCATTGCGGGCGTGGAGAACGACATCATGTCCGCCGGCAAGCAACGACTGCGCAGCGGCCAGCCCAAGGCCGGTCGAACTGCCAGTGATGAAAATTCTCGCCATATCGACTCCTTGCTCGGCGCATGGCCAGCGCCCAGAGGGCCAAAACGCATCGGGTCTATCTACGCTGCCAACCTTCGCGTTCGGCGAAGATCCTCTGCATTTCCACCATATTCTCGGTGCCCCAGCTGCATAAAGGCTCGAGCGCCTGAGCGAGGCTTTGGCCGAGGGGCGTCAGCGTATAGTCCACGCGCGGCGGCACTTCCTTGTAATCGGTGCGCAGCAGGATCCCATCTGCCTCCAGTTCCTTCAACTGCTGGATCAGCACCTTGTCGCTCACGTCGCGGATCGCGCGTTTGAGCGCGCCGTAGCGATTGGGGCCCTGGAGCAGGAAATAGAGGATCAATGGCTTCCATTTGCCGGCAATGACTTTGAGCGTTGCGTCGAGGCCGCAAGTGAAATTGGGAGCGACGGTTCCGGCCGAACAGCCCCCTCCGAGCATTGGAGAGACAGCCAGGGATTTGGGCTCTTCAGACATTTTCGATACTTACCAAAAGGTGCATACTTGCCTATAGGTATATACGCCTCCAGCTACGTGCAACCTTAGAGCCTGTCTTGAATCTCATGCGTAACGAGCGATGCGCCTGATGAGGACGACGGCAGCAGCGGCATATAGGAGTGCAGTTGCGGATTTGATGGTTCGCTCGAAGTCCTTTGCCAAGCGTCGATTTCGATTGAGCCATGCGAAGGTTCGTTCGACCACCCATCGTCTGGGATGGACGACGAACCCGGTCTGGTCGGCGAATTTCCGAACGATCTCTATCGTGACGGATGTGGCTTCCCGGACGCGATCGCTGTTGTAGGCGCTGTCGGCATAGGCATGCTCGACCAAGGGGTGCCGCTGGCGTGACTGCCGGAGCAAAGGCACTGCGCCGTCTCGGTCCTGCACGTCAGCGCCATGAACCAGCAGTTCGAGCGCACGACCATCGGTATCGACCATGGCGTGGCGCTTGCGGCCCATGATCTTTTTCCCTGCGTCATAGCCGCGCGGACCACCCGCTTCAGTGGTCTTGACGCTCTGGCTGTCGATGGCCGCCGCTGACGGCATCGGTTCTCGCCCCGTTCGGACACGGTCGATCTGGACAAGATGGTGGTTGAGACTTTCGAATGTCCCATCGTCACGCAGAGTGCAGAACCAGCGGTAGACCGTGCGCCATGGCGGAAAGCTGTCAGGCAAAAGCCGCCAAGGACAACCTGCCCGCAGCAAATAGAAAATGGCCTCGATGATCTCCCGCATCGGCCAACGCCGTCGCCGTCCGCATTGGCACGGCGCGGGCAAATACGGCTCAATCAAATGCCATTCTGCATCGGTAAGATCGCTTCCATAGCGAAGCTGTGCGCGGCTATGATGTGCGCGGGCGGTCGGGTTCCACATGATGGCTTCCAAGGTTGGTGTCGCAACCCCTCGGAATCATATCGAAACTCGGCCGTCCACCGTTACGTCAGCGTTCTGACACAGCCCCTAAAGTCGCTTGGTCTGCTCCAATCGACGTCCACTGGAACCAACATAATTGCCGCGTTTTATGACGGCATTGCGAGACAGACGCTCGCCTTTTCTCCCGTGGATCCCATTATAGATGCAGCAGCTTCACGAGAATTTCTGGAACATCCGTGGCTCTTTCAAGATCGCCAAGATATTCGACATCGGCACGCAAACATCGCTCGTGCGCAAGCGCGACGGAAGCTTCATTCTGATCGACAGCTACGGCGTTGCAGGATCCGATCGAGAGAAAGTTCTGGGCCTGACCGATAACGGCGCGACGATTGACACGATCATCAACGTCCACCCATTTCACACGCTTCATTGCGCTGCAGCCCATGATCTCGCGCCGCATGCCCGGCTGTTCGGCACGCGCCGGCATCATGAGAAGGCGCCTGAACTACCTTGGGAACAGGCTGTGATTGAAGATGCTGAAACGCAGGCTCAGTTCAATGATCTCGAATTCTCCATCCCAGCCGGCCTCGATCTGGTGACAAACGACGAACGCGTCCATGCTGCCTCTGTCCTCGTACGACATCGCCAAAGCGGCATCGTTCATGTCGATGACACGCTGATGGTCCTGGCAGCACCGGGTGCGCTCGGCCGCATATTCCCCCAGTCACGGCTGCATTTTCATCCAATGCTGGGAAAGGCATTGCAACACCGCCCTGGCGCTGCCGACGCGTTCATCGCGTGGGCACAAGAGTTGGCAGAGAGGTGGTACGGAGCTCCCTATGTATGCGCTGCCCATTCGGCCGTGCGCCATCTGCCGACCGATGGTTGGCGAACTGAGGTCACTGCAGCTCTCGCAGGCATCTGGTCGACGCTCCAACAACATCGCACGCGCTACGGCTGAACGCCGCGCGACCCTCACTTCATTGCAAGGACATGCCCCATGAGCGCCAACACCGCCCGTACCATAAATCCACTGACAGAAGAGTTGATCGCCACTTACGACTATATGTCCGATGATGAGATGGCTCGTGCCATCTCCGCTTGTCACAATTCATTCCTTGAATGGCGTTTGCGCAGCCTGGAAGATCGCGCCGCGATTATTGCTGCGATCGGACAGGCCCTGCGCGACGCAAAGGAAGAGTTTTCGGCTCTGATGACGCAGGAAGTGGGTAAGCTGATCGGCGACAGCCGAAGCGAGGCCGATCTGGTCGCAGCCATTTGCGACTATACGGCGGCAAATGGTCCGAACGTTCTGGCCGACGAGGAGCGTTCGGCAGACGGAGCCACTGCCTATGTCACCCATGCGCCGATCGGCGTCGTCTACGGTATTCAGCCTTGGAATTTCCCGGCCTACCAGGCGGTGCGTTACTCGATTGCGAGCCTGATGGCGGGCAATGGCGTGCTCCTCAAACATGCGGAGAGTTGCACCGGCAGCGGATTGTTCCTGCGTGATCTGTATGAGCGCGCTGGGCTTCCCAAAGGCCTTTTTACGGTCCTGATCATTTCCCACGACCAGTCCGACAAGGTGATCGAGAATGATCTGGTTCGCGCCGTCACCCTGACCGGAAGCGATCGCGCCGGCAAGTCAGTTGCAGCCAAAGCTGGCGCGCTCGTCAAAAAGACCGTGCTGGAACTTGGATCCAACGACGCTTACCTTGTCCTCGACGATGCCGACATTGATCTCGCTGTGGAAACCTGCGTGGCGGGCCGCATCTACAATAATGGTCAGACCTGCGTTAACGCCAAGCGGTTCATCGTCACTGAACAAAATCACGATGCTTTTGTCGACGCATATGTCGAAAAGTTCCGAGCCATCCAAATGGGGGATCCCAGGGAAGAGGCGACAAAGCTCGGGCCACTGGTTAGCAAAGCACAGCGCGACAAGCTGCATCAACAGGTGGCAGACAGCGTGGAAAAGGGCGCCCGCCTTCTGGTCGGCGGAGAAGTGCCTGAGCGTATTGGCTGGTTCTATCCTGCTACAGTTCTCGTCGATGTTGCGCCGGGGCAGCCCGCCTATGATGATGAACTATTCGGGCCAGTGGCCTCGATTATCCGCGCCAAGGATGACGAGGATGCGATGCGAATTGCAAATGACAGCCGCTACGGGCTTGGCGGCGGTATCTTCAGCCGCGACGTAGATCGCGCGCGCGAACTGGCCGCAAAGCATTTCGATACCGGAATGATATTCATCAACAGTTTCGACGTTGCCTCGCCGGATCTGCCGTTCGGCGGCGTCAAGATGTCGGGCTATGGTCGCGAGCATGGGCCCGAGGGGCTCAAGGAGTTTGTCAACGTCAAATCGATCAAGATTGCTGGACGCGGCGCATGACGACCACGCTTTGCTGCGACGTGGCAGTGATCGGCGGTGGCACAGCGGGTCTTGCAGCGGAGCGTGCCGCCCGCAAGAATGGAGCCTCGACGCTGCTCATCGACCCTGAATTTGGTGGGACGACCTGCGCACAGGTTGGTTGCATGCCCTCCAAATTGCTTATCGCCGCAAGCCGGGAAGCCGAGCGCATCAGGCGTGCGAAGCTTTTTGGCCTTGTGGTAGAAGGCATCAAGATTGATGGGCCTGCTGTACTGCGGCGCGTACGTACGGAACGAGACAGGTTTGCTCGCCTGACGCGCGAGTCTATCCAAGACCTACCTGAGCGAGTTGCCGTCCGCGCTCGCGCCAGTTTTATTGGAGCTGGCCGCCTCCAGCTCGATGACGGACGCGTGGTTGAAGCACGCACAATCGTCATTGCGACTGGCTCTGCACCCATATTGCCGACGCAATTCTCGGTGTTAGGTGATGCCGCGCTTACGAGCGACACCATATTCGAACTAGATGATCTGCCAGAACGCCTCGCAGTGATCGGTTCAGGCGCCATCGGACTTGAGCTGGCCCAGGCATTTGCACAGCTTGGTGTTGAGGTCACGCTGTTCGACAAGGGCGAGCGCATGGCAAAAATACGTTGCGCAAAGGTCCATGCGCAATTGCGTGCAATTCTTGACGACAAGATGACGGTGCGCCTTGGCGTCGATGTGACCCCACACCGGGATGAGGATGGGGCAAAGCTGAGCTGGACTGGCTCGAGTGAAGGTGAGGCCTTCTTCGACAAGGTGCTGGTAGCTGTGGGACGAAAGCCTCAGCTTGATGGCCTCCAACTCGAAAGCGTGCAGCTCGAACTGGATGACAATGGGGTTCCCAGGCATGATCGAGCAACGATGCGCTGCGGGGAAAGCGCAGTTTTCCTTGCAGGCGACGCAGCGGGGGACTTGCCGCTACTGCACGAAGCCTCGCACGACGGCGCCATCGCCGGGCGCAACGCCGCGGCGTTTCCCGCGCCAATCCCGGTAGATCGCAATCCCCCCTTCGCTATCACATTCACCGAGCCGGTGCTTGCGAGGATAGGCAAGGCTGAGGAAGACGGCGCGGTCACGGGAACTGCGGATTTCTCCGACCAGGGGCGTGCCCGCGTTGATGGACAAAATCGTGGCGTTCTTACGCTGTACGCCGCGGCACCAGATGGCAGGCTTATAGGCGCCGACCTTGTCGCGCCGGCAGGAGAGCATCTCGCGCATATGCTGGCCTGGGCTGTTCAGGGTGGCCTCACCGCCACGCAGTTGCTGAACATGCCTTTCTATCATCCTACTGTGGAAGAGGGTTTAAAACAGGCGCTGCGCACAATCTGCGCCGCAACGCCTATAGCTCTTCCGCCCGATCAGGATGCGGGAATGCCGGCAGGAGCCTGACGGCGCAGCAGGAAATCGCCTGCCGCTAGAACAGAGAGACGCAAATCGTCTCGACATTGGTGACCAGTGGCCGTGACCATCGGCGTACCAAGTTTCCTTCAACAGCGCTTTGCAGCGGCATCCCGACCGACTGACGGGCTAGCGCGGGAATCTGGCTCGTGCGAGCCGGTGGCGCGGTTGCGATCGGGCGTGCGTTCGCTCCCTCAGCCCGGGGCGTCAACCGCCAGCAAATCCTGCTCTTCAGGATGACGCTCTAAATAAGCAGCGACGAATGCGCACAAGGGTACGACCTTGAGTCCTTTCGACCGGGCATCCTGTAGAGCACCGCCAATAAGCTTGGAGCCAATACCCTGCCCTTCTAGCGCAGCCGGCACCTGCGTGTGAGTGAATAGCAAAGCCCCATCACGTCGCTTGTAGTCTGCAATCGCGACCTGACCATCGACATTCAATTCGTAACGGCTTTCGCCTTCGTTATGTTCAACCTTGTCAATTTCGCCCATGAACACGCCCTCTCGCCGAAAAATCGGACCTGCGCGCGGGTCTTGCGCACCGGCCAGCTTATCGAACAGCTGGGGCCTAGCGCGGTTCCCGCACCGTCTCCCAGCCATGCTCTTCGGCTCTTTTGCAGCGCCGCTGTAATTTTTCGGAACGCTGCGAAAATGCGAATGTTGACATGTGCATGGATCGATCTTTGACAGCGTCACTCTTCAAATCCTGCGTGGCCGCAATGGCCATCTTCATCGCTGCAGCGCCATTGACCGCTCATGCCTCCCAGAATGAGCGGATGTCCTTCCGGTGCGATCGTGGCCGCAGCTTCCAGGCTGCACTCGGCAAGGACCATGTGGTGGTTACGATTGGGGCACGCAGGCTCATCCTGCAGTCACAGCCCTCCTCACTGGGTCGGCGTTATGAAGCGCCAGGCTCCGTCCTCATCATCGATGGTGACCTTTCCGCACTCGTCATTGACGACGATCTGGGCTTTCGAAATTGTCGAGTTTCGTCTCCGGCGCTAGGCTAGAGTGTGAAAATTCGGGCGCGATGGCGCAGAGCCAGCAAATCGCGACAAGCCTTCTGTCAAAAGCGTCTGATCAGATCGGTTAACGCCGGAATTGCAACACGTTCGAAGCAGATCGTTCCGGGCCAGCTACGCTGGTGTCGAGCCCGATAATAGCGTTGGGGTGCTGGAGGCCGTCCATGATCAGGTCCGCCCAGCTTTGCAGCATTTCCCGGCGGGGTTTGAAATAGCGGGCCCTATTATACGCCCACTCCGATGCGGATGTGCCTTTGGGGACATGGGCAAGGACAAGATCAATGATCATTCGATCCCCGTCACGCTCCAGTTCTGCGGCTCTCTCGTTCATCACAGTCGAGAATGCAGAACGCCAACCATGCGGGACCATGCGTCCCTTATAAACGCCACCCCATAGTCGCTTATACAGGGTGCTGATCGCAGCATCACTCATCGGCTCCCGCCATGTCCTGCTGCTTGGGAAGAGAAGGGCGAACTGACCGGTTAGCGCACGAATAGCGTGAAGCGTTGCGACTGCCTGCCGGGAGAGCGGGACGTCATGGCCAAAAATCGGATTAGCCTTATCCTCCACAGCCAGTTTCATCCGGGCTGCAGGAATACGCCACAGTGCCGCGGGACAAGGGCGATCCGGGTCGCTCCAGTCGATACCCTCAATCTCTTCCCAACGAGCGGTTCGTAAGACCCCGACTCGAACGGCGCTGAGCGCCAGTAGACGCGACGCAAGCCTGGTCTGCGCGCTGCCGGTAGACAGGTCGACACGCCGCTGGAACTCTATCAGTTGAGGCACTCGCGTAAGGGCCGGCTGCTTTATACCGGGCGGAGAAGGCCGCAGCGCATCGCGGATGATTTCGACGCTCACGACAAGCTCGGTAGAGACGAGACCTTCCGCCCGGGCGCGCTTGAGCACGCCAAGCACATAACCGCGAACGCGCTTGGCGGTTTCAATCGCGCCGCGCTGTTCGATCCGCCTGAGGGCAAGCAGCACAAGCTCACTGCTCAACTGGCTGACCGGCAAATGTCCAAAAACAGGAAAAATGTCCTTCTCGAGCCTCGACCGGACCCTGAAGGCATTGGCCGCCGACCATAGGGGCCGCTTGTCATCGAGCCATTCCTCCGTCTTAGCCTGAAATGTGGCATCGGCAGCAGCAAGCGCCATCAGCCGGCGGCGCTCAAGTTCGACTGCCGGATCCAGACCATCACGTAGCATCGCACGCGCCTGCGATTGTCGGTCACGCGCCTCGGCGAGGCCGACTTCGGGAAACAGGCCGAAGGTGAGCAGCTTTTCCTTTTCACCGAATCGGTATTTGAATCGCCAGGATTTCGCACCAGCCTTCGTAACGTAAAGGAATAGGCCCTTTTCATCGGCTAGCTTGTAGTTTTTCCCGGTCGCGGCCGCATTGCGGGCCATGGCAAAAGTCAGAGTCATCGATACCCCCAAATGTGGTTTCGATACCCCCACCGATACCCCCAGATTCGCGAGATGCCCTGAAACGTCTTGCTACATTCTGGATGAAGATCGGATCGTAAACCTCTGATTAAAGGAGATTTACGATATCATATGATCATCATGAAATCGAGAGTTGGTGGGCCCGGCAGGACTCGAACCCGCAACCTAGCCGTTATGAGCGGCCAGCTCTAACCATTGAGCTACAGGCCCCACCTTGAACGCGGCGATAAGGAGCATCAGGCGGCTTGGCAAGCCTCCGCGCGCGCCGGGATGGCATCCAGCAGTTGATCCAGGCCAACCGCCGCCACGCCGCGCCGCGCCAGATGGCTGAGCACCCTATCCCACCAGCCGTAAAAGGCGGTGCGATCGGCCTCGTCACGAACATAGGGCGTGTGGCCCGGCTCCAGCGTGGGCGAATGGAAACTGAAATTGAGGACGCGCACGCCTTCCTCGATCAGCGCGTCGATCGCCGTCGTCGCTTCGGCTGCAGTGATGCCTTCGGGCGTCAGCGGCACGCGCGAGAGCATCCGCGCCCGCGAAAGTGCGCCGGCCAGCGGCCCCATCGCCTGGGTCGCGCGATAAAGCCCTTCGCCGCCGCCCCGCAACAAGCCGGTAAAGGCGGTCGACAGCGGAAGCTCTACGAGCGACCGTGTCGGCCCCGCCCAATAGGGGTTTTGCGGCAGGCCATGGAAATCGGGGCCATGCTGATGGCTATAGTCGAACCGGCTGCGCACCGAGGTATCGAGGCGGAAGCCCGCCGCCTCCAGCAGCCGCGCGCTATTGGGGCCGACGCCATAGCGCCCCGCCCGATAGGCGATCGGCCGGCGACCGAAGCGATCCTCGATCCGCCGGCACAGCGCCTCCAGCTTTGCCGCCTCCACCGCCTCGGGCAGCGAACCGACATAGGAATTGGCGGCATTCACATCCTCGACATGGGGCGGATTGACCCAGGGGTGGAGATGCGCGCCGACATCGGCCTCGCCCGCTGCAACCCACGCCCCCATCATCCCGGCGGCCGCATCGCTGTCCACCACCGGATAGTCGGTGACATAGACGGGCTTCACCCCGGCCACCGCGAAATAGGCCTGGCCACGCGCCATGCCGGCCAGCGCCGTCACGCCATGGCCTTCCCGGCGGAAAGGCGCATTCCAGTCGAATTCCTCCTCGGTATCTACGAACAGCATGAAGCGGGTGCCGAACGCGGCCGGAAGCGCAATCATGTCCTCGGGCAGCGGCGCCCGAAGCAGATTGCCGTCATGATGATGAGCTGATTGCATCGCCCTTCCCTATCCCGCAATGGTTGCGATAGGGTTTCGTTCCGGTCAAGCCCGCGCCCGACCAGCCCGAAAATCAGCCATTGCCAACGACATCCTCTTCCATCCCGTCGACCGGGATGCGCAGCAGGAAACGGTCCGGGCCGACATCCAGACTGCCACCGCAACCGGCCGCCAGGCTGCGGATCAGACGCAGCGAGAAGCCCAGCCCCAGCAACGGCCCGTCCGCCCAGTCGCCCTCGGGCGTATAGCCCGGATCGAGCAGATGCGCCTCGTCCATGCCGCTCAGCGTCGATGGGCGGTCGATCGCCAGCACGACCTTGCCCGACGCGCCATCGGGCTGGAACCAGCAGGCGCCCGTCACCGCTTCGCCCTCGGGCGCGACCGAAATCAGCGTGCGCAGCAGATGCTGCACCATGCGCTCGCCCTGCACTGGATCGATGCTGATCTGCGGCAGATCCTGCGACACGGCGATGTCGATCGGCGTCACCGCGCGGCCATCCTGGTCGCGGAAACGGGCCGCGACCTGCATCACCAACAATGCCGGATCGATCGTCTGCGGCGCACCGATGCCATCGCCGCGCGATACCTTGGCGGCCAGATCCAGATCGTCGAACGCTGCCAGCAGATGGCGCGCATCGACCGCGATATTGCCGGCCATCTCGCGATATTCGACGCCGGCCGGGCCGAACAATTCCTGTTCGATAATCTCGGCAAAGCCCAGGATCGCGTTCAGCGGCGTGCGTAGTTCATGCACCAGCTGGCGCAACGAATCCGCCGACAGGCCGGCAATCGTCACCGGGCCGGACGGCGTCGTCGCCACTTCGTGCAGATAGGGGCGCCGCGCTTGGCCGCGATAGCCCTGGAAACGGCCGGACCGCGGATCGAAGAAGGGGGTTGCCGACAGGCGCCACTCGCCTGCCATCATCCCGCCGATGATGGTGAAGCGGCCATTCTGAAAGCCACTGCGACGCTGGAACGCGCCGGCGACATGGCCATCCGGGCCGCTCGCCCCTTCCAGCGCGATTTCGCCAAGCGACAGGCCGACCAGCGCGGCGCGCGGCCCCTGGTCCACCCAGACCAGCACGCCGGTCGAGTCCGTCTCGAACGCGAAGAAATGCGGCTGTTCGGTGCGCAGCGCGGGCTGCGACACCGGCGCGACGATGATGTCCTGCGGCGGCGTCTCCTCGGGCGGACGCCGGGTGCTGGTGAAGCGCGCAATGCGGTCGACCAGGTTGCGGATCTGGTCGGGACCGGGTTCGGCCACCGGCTGCGGCGCAACTTCCGGCTCGACCACGGGCTCGGCCGCGAGCGCCATGTCCGCGGTCAGCAACATGTCGGCTTCGCGGACGCTCGTGCCGCTGGTCAGCACCAGGTCGGTCGGACCGAAGGCTTCGAGCCCCTGTCGCGTTTCGGGGCCGATGTCGCGACGGCCGCGCAGCACGCCGCGCGCCGTGGGGCTGAGATGCGGCAGCAGTGCGGCCCACAGCGGATCGGACAGCCGGGCGCGTGCCATCGCCGCGCCGGCAATCGCCGGACGGTCACCGGCAAAGAAGCGGATCAGGCTGGCCGAACGGAGCCGGCCGCCCAGTTCGACAACGGTCGCGATTCGCTGCATTTCAGACAGTTGCGGCCGCAACTGGGCCAATCGGCCGAGCAGAGCCTCGCGATCGGATGCATCCATGGGGGGACGATCATAGCGATCATGCTGCGCCAGCAGGTCGACGCATTGCCGCCACAGCGTCACCGCGCCCACGCCGCCGCGATCGTCGGCAGCCAGCACGGTTTGCATGATGTCGTTGAAGCGCAACCAAAGTCCCCATATTCAAGCGGTAACAGGCGGCATGCCCGCATCGCTGTTCGTTACATCCTAACCGATAAGCAGTCCTTACCCAAAGCGAAAGCGTGATTTCCACGCACAATATGAGCGTCGCATAGTGGGACAATTGCATTGCGCTGAAATATTATTATGATGCGCCCGCAGTAACAGGTAAGGAAATAATCAATCTGATGGCGGGGCCCAATATCGACGACATCGACCTGCAGATCCTGGGCGAATTGCAGGACAATGGCAGGATGACCAATGTGGATCTGGCGCGGAAGGTCGGGCTGACGGCACCGCCGTGCCTGCGCCGCGTCCGCGCGCTGGAAGAAGCCGGCGCGATCACCGCCTATCATGCCGTGGTCGATCCGGCGATGCTGGGCTACACCATCACCGTGTTCGCGATGGTCAGCCTCAAGAGCCAGGCCGAGGCCGATCTGAAGGCGTTCCAGGACCATGTCGATGCCCTGCCCGAAGTGCGCGAATGCCATATGCTGAACGGCGAGATCGACTTCATCCTGAAGGTGGTCGCGCGCGACCTGCAGAGCTTCCAGCAATTCCTGACGTCGAAGCTGACGCCGGCCCCCAATGTGGTGAGCGTCAAGACGTCGCTGACGATCCGCACGTCGAAGAATCTGCCCGGCGTCCCGCTGCCGGTCTGATCCGGCCAGCCGGCGACAGCCGGCACACAAGCGCAACGAAAAAGGGCCGGCCCCACGGGGGACCGGCCCTTTTTCCTGTCATGTCGCGCCGCGATCAGCTGGCCGTCTGGGCCGTGCCCTGCTGCGCCGACTTGCGGTTCTGCAGATCGACCCAGACCGACCAGAAGCCGGCGACATTGCTCCAGTTGCCACTGGTCACCTGG
>PJUD01000261.1_pt1 | contig 38037 bp, 32 predicted proteins | sample 1512341 | NCBI WGS metagenome assembly PJUD01 (sample SAMN08177675, study PRJNA422409) | Feces metagenome, whole genome shotgun sequencing project. | isolation source: Chicken feces (3) enriched on wood chips: beechwood xylan treatment | host: Gallus gallus | place: USA: Madison | collected 2015-01-15 | reverse complement strand
TATACGGGTAGCAGCAAAGCAAAAAAAGCGGAGATTGAATTTTGGCATGCGATGACTGGGGAACTAGAGCAAACGCTTGAGAAAATGACAGCAGATTTTAATGCGAGGAATTCGTCTGTTCAAATCAAGTTGGTCAATCAGGGAAACTATACACAGCTTCAAGAGAAGCTCATTGCGGCGGCTAAAGTCAAACAGCTTCCCGTCCTTGCTCAAACGTACGCAGATTGGAACGATGAGTTTATTCGGGCGGGGCTAGTGATCAATTTGAATACATACTTGTTTGATGATGAGACAGGATGGTCACAGCAAGAGTTGGAGGATATTTACCCGGTTTTTTTGGATGAAAACAGATGGGACGGAAATTACTACAGCTTGCCTTTCAATAAAAGCGTTCAGGTTTTGTTTTATAATAAAACGCTGCTTGATCAATATCATGTTGCGGTGCCGACAACGTGGGAGGAGTGGAGCGAAGCGGCAGCCGCACTGACGAGGAGCAAACCGGGCGGCAAAGGGAAAATCATCGGAACAGGATTCGAAAATGCCGTGTTCCGCGAAGCCTACCCGTATGTGCTGCAGGCTGGAGGGGATTTTTTCAACGAGCAGAGCGGAGAGGCTTCTTTCAATACTCCGGAAGGTCGAGAGGGCATTTCATTTATCCAAGGAATGCTTCAAGACGGAATTGCTCGATTGGCCGGCGAAGATCAATATATGTCCACTCCATTCGGGAGGGGAGATGTTGCCATGTTCGTAGGCTCATCTGCTGGAATCGCGTTTGTGAAAAATGCGGTAGGAGATAAGTTTGAGTGGTCGACGGCAGTGCTGCCTAAAGGAAAGCAGTCTGTTGCTTTCATTCAAGGCACAAATATCTCCATGTTCGACAGCGGCTCGAAGGAACAACAATTAGAGGCATGGAATTATATGAAATACCTGTTGAACACCGAAAATAATGCCTACTGGGCAGAGAGAACAGGGTATCTGCCGATTCGCAAGAGCGCCATGGAATTAACCGGCTACCAAGAGTATTTGCAAGAAAATCCTTACTTCGCTTCCGCTTCTCAACAATTGCAGGCGGATCAATATTTATCGAAAATTACATACGCAAACCTCATGGACCCTGTATTGATTAAGGAAATGGAAGCGATGCTTGTAGGCGGGAAATCGGTGAATGATGGCCTTGCAGATGCGGATCGTAAAATAAATGACAAGCTTGCCGATAGGGAGAAAACGCGATAGGCGGAGATTTTTCAAGTGACTACTCTAAACTCATTAAGTCGTGTTGTGCAAATTATGCTTCGATTGTTAGACGGCGAAGAACTTACTGTGCAAGAGTTATACTCTGCATACGGTAAACATGCGGAAACGATTAAGAAGGATATTGCCACGATTAGAAATGAACTTCTACATAAACCAATGGAAGTCCACTATAGCCGCACAGGGAAAAGTTACAAACTTGTGGGAATGGATGAGTCCGTTGTTCAGAACAAGTTTGGAAGCGCACTTGCTGTACTCATGGTGATGTATGGCAGTCGAAGTCTTAGCTCGGACGAGGTGAGGCAAGCGGAGGAATTGATTGTTTCCGGCTTTTCTCCCCAGCTTCAGCAGCGATTAAAAAAGTTTGTCAGCAGCTTTCGGTTTCATTACAAACCGATCTTGCAAAAGTCCATCTTCGGGCTGTTGGAAACGATCTTGGAATGCATCGTTAGGCAGCAAGTTATGCGAATTACCTATATCAATGTTTTTAAGGAAACACAGTATTTTGATGTCCATCCTTCCACCTTAATTTTCGATGAAGGGTATTATTATATGGTGGCAGAGCCCAAGGGCGCGAAGCGAGTAGAGGGGAATATTTTCCGAATCGATCAAATCCGCCATTATGAAGTATTGGATGAAAAATTTATCGTTCGGCAAGACGGCAACGATTTCTTTAAACCCGGCGAATTTGCCAACAGTAGCTTTTATATGCATCAAGGAGAAACGTTGACGGTGATCCGGCTGAGAATGAGACCTTACATCGAATCCTATTTCCAAGCCAAATTCCCGATTCATCAGTATATCGAAGGGGATGAAGAGTGGTTAGTCTACGAGTGTACCGTTTCTCATCCCGAGAGTTCTTTATTCTGGATATTCTCGGAACGTCAGTGGGTGGAGGTGCTTTCTCCCTCATGGCTCCGAGATAAGGTGAAAGAAACCTTGTTTGAAATGATGGAACTCTATCAATAAATGAAAGAATCAGTTTAAACGTCGCTTGCTCGTAGCTGAGCGAGCGTTTTTTTGTTTTAGGGCGTTTGTAAAAGAATGTACGTGATCCTCTTATTTTGATATGATCAATTATATTCCATTAAATGGAAAATAAAAATAAGGGAGAGATTTTAGAACAGCGTATTGTACTGCGTTGTGTTGCTACAATATTCCTGATCCATCAACAAGGAATGACAAAAACTGAGGGGATAAGACGAGATGAAGACGGCTAAATTTACTAGGAGGATGAGAAAGTGAAAAATAAAATAAGCATGTTTTTGGTAGCTGCCATGATTTTTATTATGTCGATGCCACTTGGAACGGCGTCTGCCACGAATGCTATGAGCTCACTTAGTGACATTCAAGGACATTGGGCTCAGACTACCATTGAACAATGGTTTAACAAGAAATTTATTTCAGGGAATCCAGATGGGAAGTTTAAACCTAATAGTTCAATCACTAGGGCTGAACTGGTTGCACTTATTAATCGCTCTTTCGGATTCGATGTTTTCAAGGAAGTCAGTTTTTCTGACGTAGGTCAGAAACAATGGTTTTACAATGATGTAGCAAAAGGAATAACTGCTGGTTATGTAACCGGGTATACGGACGGAACCTTCAAACCAAACCAGAATGTTTCCCGTCAAGAGATTGCGGTAATTGTATCCAAAATCTTGAAATTAAAACCTTCAGATTCAGCTAGTAAATTTCCGGATACCCAATCTTTGCCGCAATGGAGTAGAGGCCATGTCGGAGCGATTATTGATAAAGACATCATTAAAGGCTCTAAGGGGTATTTTAATCCCATGAACAATTCTACTAAAGCTGAAGCAGTCGTCATACTTGATAGGGCACTTAAACAATACAATGTTGTTTACAACGTAGCTGGAACCTATGGTCCTCAGGTCGGAACGGAAGTCATTGAGAGAGACGTAATTATTGATGCTCCAGGAGTAACGCTTCAAAATATCGAAATTAAAGGTAATCTTACGATTTCTTCTAATGTTGGAGAAGGCGATGTATTTCTTAAACATGTAAAAGTTACCGGAGTAACAAACGTCAACGGTGGCGGTAAGAATAGCGTCCATTTCGAAGATTCAATTATGGTTACTGTTGTTGTAAATAAACAAAATGGAGAAATTCGCATAGTTGCAAACGGTGCAACGGTTGTTCAAGAATTAACAATTCAAACAGGAGCACGAATAGAGACTAGTGATTTGACAACAGGAGAAGTTAATGAAGTAACTCTTTCTAGTCAATTGCCAGCAAAGTCACAAGTTAATCTTGTTGGTAAATTTGAAACGGTAAATATACTGGCACAGAGTATTGTCGTGGAACTTGCAAAAGGCAGTGTAAGTAATCTCAATGTTGAAGCGAGTTCAAATCAAATCAACACTGACAAAGAGACTTCAATTATTAATCTTATTTTGAACGCAGCGGTGCAGGTTGCCGGTCAAGGGAAGATTGAAAATGCAACAGTGAACGCAACAGGTGTTGCACTAGAAGTTAAACCTACTTCATTGAAGCTCGGTGATTCTGTTACAAAAGATACGCCAATTATTATTGGAGGCACGACAACAACTGCTGGAGATGTGAGCACACCTGCTACTTCTGGCGGCGGAGGCAGTGGAAGTGGTGGAAATAATGGAGGTGGGGGATCTCCAGTTCCAGATACAACGGCTCCTAAGTTTGATTACACGAATATGAAATCTATTATCGAGTCAGGTGAACAGTTCAACTTTGTTGTTGATGAAAATTCAACGGTATTTCTTGTAGTTGGAGATATTCCAACAACTAAAGAGTATATTGAACTAGCCATTCAAGAAAATAGAGCTAGGAAGGCACAGGCTATTGCGAATCAGCCTGGGGTCATTGATACAACTGGCTTAGCTGTATTTAGTTACAATTTGTTTGCCGAAGATGCAGCGGGCAATAGAACTCCATTCTCAGATGTACAAGTCTTAGCGGGAGCTAATGAACCACTTGAAGTTATACGCTCATCTACATCTGACAAGGAAGCATTCATTTACTTCAACAAGAAAATCTTCGCATCCGGAAATGAGGAAGAACTGAGAAGCTCCGTAACATCTTCTGTTTACGGCAACGAGTTTAGGCCATTAGGTGTTAATGATGCAGTAAAGATTCAAATAAATCGTCTTGTAGTCTCATTTAAGGTTGCTTTTACAGGAAATGATAATACGATCAAAATTGCAGCAAATACCTTAAAGGACTCAAGTGGCAAATTACTTGACGAAGAAATCATTATTGATCGTATTGCCGGTAAAATCTCAATTCAAGTTGAAGCTGACACAGTAAATACTGGCGAGAGTGTCGAGTTTACATCCACAGGACCGACGACGGTTTATCTGGTGAGAAATGATTTTATAGTAACGAGTCAAGTAGAAATTGAAAACGAAGTTATTAATCTGCGTGCTACCAAAGTCTACGTAACCGACGAGAATATAGGAAAAGCTCTCTTGATTGAAACGGCTAATTCTGCGGGTAATCTTCCGGCCGGTCAGTATAAGTTGGTCGCGTTAGGTGGGAATTCCGTTGAGGTAACAATTCAGTGAGAATGAAATGGAGACGAGAGCCTACAAAATTGTGGGCTCTTCCAATTTAGAGTGATTAGGTACAAAAATAAAATACGTTTTTTTGAATCTATGATCGTGAAAGTTTGAGAAACAACATACTAATTGAAAAGGATGCTTTTTGACATGAAATCAAAAATATTATCAAGCCTGGTTTCTATTGGCTTGTTGTTTTTTTTAATCGGATGCGCGCAGAATATTGGAAATTCTTCTAATGGCTTGGATGGAGCATGGGAGTTAGTGCAAATATCGAAAAAAAATGAGTCTGGTGCAAGCATGATGGATATGCATACGACAATTCAGTTAGAAGCGAAATTAAAGAATGCCGATGAAATAATTGAATTCGATAAAAAAGGTAAACTTCTTATGAACAGTGAACAAATTTCATATGAAATAGTGGACGAACACACTTTGAAACTGGATGGAGCAGGGTTTCAAAGCGCTCGGATTGGTTACAAAATAATTGAAGGCCAATTAATACTAGAAAATCCCAAAATAAAAGTATTCTTCGATAACATAGATAACTTTAACTACAACAATCTAGCTCGTTCCAGCCCAGAACTAATTGAAGATGCGGATTTTCGCAACGTTATGTGGGGGATGACTCGAGAGCAAGTTAAGGAGAATGAAAGTGCTCAACTTGTGGACGATGATTCGAATGTATTAATTTATCAAGAGATATTGTTGAATTCTCCTGTAAAGCTCATGTATTTTTTTACAGATAATGATCAATTAGAAACAGCGGAGTATAAGTTTAATGAACAAAATCCTGAAGAGCTTTTTAATATTTATTTGTCTGCAAAAGAATCGCTAATAGAAAAGTACGGGGAACCTAAAGACACTGGAGATTATACCGATGAAAGAGAAGATTACATATATTCTGATTGGGAAGAATTAATGAATGAAGGGAAAATTTATTTTTGGGCAACGTGGGAAGCAGAAAGTACCTTCATTGAAATGATGCTAAATTCAAAACAATTTGATGGGAATTATGAGTGCTACATAGTGTATAGTTCAACATACGATGAGGATGACAGCAAAATCTAAAATGACGATTGCAAATCTAGATTACGTCTCATTGCTTGTGATTAATACACATCCTGCTGTAAGAAATTTTTCATTGCGATGGGCATGGATCCAACAAATATATTCATACTGTAGAAACGTAGTTCAACACTTGTGACTATCAACGACCAATGCTAAAAGTGAATAAAAAAATATGCGTTTTCTGCGGAGACTTGATAAGTCTGCCCTCGAATCGTGTGATTTTTTTAAGTCGTTTTTCCAGACCTATTACTACCGACCTTATAAAAAGGTCGGTTATTTTTTTGTTAAGATTTTTATTTAAAGCCCATACCATATGGTTGTGAAAGGAGAACTATAAGATTTAAAAAATAATTTTGCAAAATAAACAATGATAATGAAAGCTGAGGAGAATAATATGGCTAACTGGTGCGAAGGAACACTGAAAATTCGTGGGGAAGTGGAAAATGTAAAACGATTTCTACTCGAGGGATGTATTCACAAGGAACGTTGTGTTCGAGAAGATGAATTTCAATTGATTCTTACAATACCGAAAGGAACAGAGTTCTATGTCAAAGGAACAGAGAGGAACTATGTTCAGTCCAGCGAAATCATCTGGGGTAAATATGAACCCGTATTGGCAATCCCACATTATATTGGTGCATGGCGTATCGATGCGACAAAATTAACGGAGTTATCGGAAGAGTACCAAGTCGATTTAAAAATACTCAGCTTCGAATGTGGAGCAGGGGAGAACGTGGATTTTGAAGTGCATAAAGGAAAAATCGTTAAATTCATTGTCTTAAAGTACGACAGTTATGAAGAATATCGTTGGGAATGCCTTGAGCCTGATCTTGGTGGCTAATGATGGTAAAGCGTCAACATATTCGGGTACCTTATGAATTGCTAGATTCTCAAGTTCCAAATGAAGCGAAGAAAGTATTTATTGCAATAATGCAATCTCGTAATGGTACGAACAAACAGATCAAAGTCAAAATTAAAACTATTGCAGCTAAAGCAGGCTTAAAGGAGCGCCAAGTAAAGAATTATATCAAGATACTATGTCAGAATAATATGTTGTCTCGTAAACAAATCCGTTACGGCGACGGTGCTTGGGGGTGTAATACCTATACCATTTTGTGTGATGAAAAGTATTTTGCCGAAATTCCGTTTTGTATTGCAAGTGATGCGAATTTATCTGCTCAGGCACTTATTGCATATTGTTTCATGAAGCGGTTCACGAATTTGAATAAACGTGATTATATCTGCATAATGGAGAAAACTCAACTTGCTGAGAAACTGGGTTGTTCCGTGAATCATGCAGATAAAGTTAAGCGGATGCTAAAAAAAGCGGGGTACATTAACTACAAGTATGGCAATTTACAAATAATTCTCGTCTATGAACAGCAATTAAATTAAATTTGTAAATATAGCAGCGAGAGCTGCTTGAGATAAGTCACTTAACGAAATATATTGAATACAGATCACAAGACTGGATTACTAAAGCAAAAGAATAGGGAGCGAAGTAGATGCGGCGGAGTTAACTCCGCCGCATACTATTTCGAACGCTTGTGAGAAATAGTATTTATATAGATAAATATATATAGAAATGTGGGCATTTTCAGATTATTTAAAGTGCATTTTAGGATTATTTTAGTTATTCAAATTTAAGTCGCAATTTACTTCGCATACTCGAACGTAACTTAATTATAAAGTGTTACTTGAACGAAATGCCCACGAGGCCTTATGCGGCTTACCCTCGTGGGTATTTCCATTCATGTGTCAAAAAAGCTGTGTACGCTGTACGTAACACTTTATATAATTACTATATAGTTAATTACATTAAGTTAGTGGTGATGAAAATGGAATTTGTGGAACCCATTCGAAACAAAAAGCAACTTGATGCGATGAAGAAATATTTGCGCGGTCAAAATATTCGCGACTACCTTTTGTTGGTGTTAGGTATCAATTCGGGTCTTCGCATCTCGGATTTGCTGAAACTGAACATCGAGGATGTATATCAGCAGGAGCGCATCAGCATCCGGGAACAAAAGACAGGCAAACGCAAGGATTTCCCGTTGTCCGATACCTGCAAAAAAGCTATCCAAGAGTACGTGAAGGAAACAGGACGACAGTCGGGGGTACTATTCGTCAGTCGTAAAGGAAACAAGCCGATCTCGCGGATTCAAGCGTATCGAATTTTGAATGATGCAGCTCGGCAAGTGGGAGTGAAGGAAGCGATAGGTGTTCACTCGACCCGTAAGACGTTTGCCTATCACGCCTACCAAAGCGGCGTCGATATTACCCGCATTCAAAAGCTGCTGAATCATTCTTCACCGGGCGTGACGCTGGCCTATATCGGGATAACCAAATCGGAACTTGACGAAATTTATATCAGTCTCAATCTGTAAATGTGTCTATTTTGTGAACTCTAAAATGTAAGCGCTTAATCTACGCGATTTGAACGGAAATTTAAACAGTATCGGCAAATTTTTTATGGGCGCATAATGAGGATATAAATGAGGTTGGGGGTTGAATATAGAAAAAAATAAAATTTTGTGAATCTCGCTCAATCTCGCTCTTTGAAAAATAAATATATTATCTTGCCATGTGCCCATTAAGTAAAAAACCAATCCTAAGGAGAAATGAAAAAATGAAATGGTTGAATGAAATTGAGAAAAGTTTTGATGAGGCTGCAAAGAAAAATTTCGTGGTCGACTCAGTGCATAATGGAACTGAAATCCACTATCAAATCGCGTCGTTATACGAAGGAAGCTTTTGGGATATTTTAGATTTGATCGTCGATGTAGGATCTGGAAAAGCACGAATAGAGACAAAAGTTAACCGTGAAAAGACGAAGCGCGAAAACTGTTCGCTTAGACAAGCATACAATCAACTTTACAAATTTATAGCGAACGCGGACACCATCGATGAGGACATTTATTCACAATTTGAATAGTTGAACTAATGGGCTAACCCTATTGTTTTGTGCAAATAATAGAATCAATGTGTAATAAGTGTTAATTGTCAAAACTCAAAAAATTGACACCTTCTTAGTCAAAAAGTGAATACGAGTTATTGCCCTGTACGAAGATCATAGGAAAATATAGAAGTGGAAACAAGTGAACAAAAAGTGTAAATGTGAAAGAGTATACAAAACAAATATGATAGTATACGATCTAGGGAAAATCATTGCCAGATAAAGGACAAAAAGCCGCCGAATATTTTTGGTGGCTTTTTGTATTCTATTCACTGTCCAAATTTGGCATATTTTGCAGGAATATCGTAGGGTCTGTAGAATCATTGGTATAGGACCATTTTACCTCGTTAAGTTTTTTATTTTAGTAGAATATACACATTCGAAAAATACAATAAGAGGTGTCGTAATGATAGATTTGTCAAATGCAGAAATCCAATACATGGTTGTTCACATTATTGGTAATAAAATGCGTCAAGAGGGGCTGCGCTTATCAAAGAATCTTATTTTCTTGGAGGATAACAATTTTAAAGAGCTCATGTTCAGGCATTTTTTAAAGCCATTTCTAAAAATAGAGATATTACATCGATTTACTCATAACTCGAATTTGAACTTTAATGAAAATTATGTTTATTCTAGAAATATTTTTTCAAATACTCAGTCATTTTTAAATGAATCTACTAGCATAGCAGGCCATTTGTATGAGAATTCAACGCATCCACGTATTCGAAGTGGAGAATTTTTTATGCTGTACATAAAAAATTGTAGTATCGATGGAAATATCACAGATGCAATAGGTCTATTTAAGGCTGAAACTAAAGAGACTTTTATAAAAGTTACTGAAAATAATGATGCATTTAATATTAAGACTGAAGAAGGAATTAGCGTTAATCGTCTTGACAAAGGCTGCTTGATTTTTAATCTGGCACAAGAAGATGGATACCGTATTGCTGTTGTCGACAACCACAGTAAAGCAAATGAAGAAGCGAGGTACTGGAAGGATCAGTTTCTAAAAGTTACAACAATTCAAAGTATTGAAACAGTAACCCAAAAGTATATTGATCTATGTAATAAGGTTATTGAAACAAGCTACTCATTTGAAAGCGCGGGTGAGAAGTTAGAGAGAAAATCAAGGGCACTAGATTACTTTAAATCAAATGAGGTTTTTAACTTAGAGAGTTTTGCAGAACAAGTTTTTGACAAAAACCAGGAGGCTTTAAGTGATTTATCAAAGGTCAGAGCCACAATACAAGAGACAAGTGAAATACATTTGCCCGACCATTTTGATATTTCTCACCGAACTGTTGATAAACAAGCAAATAGAATTAAAAATGTCATTCGGTTAGATAAAACGTTTGATATTTATATAAAAGGTCTGCCAACTAATGCAATACGTAATTTAGAACGAAGCTATGATTCGAATCGTAATATGAACTTTTATAAATTATACTTTCACGAAGAACAATAGAACTTTCAAGGGGGAATTCCTATGGGAGAATTATCAAAATTAACAGGTGAATTTGGTGAGAATATTGTTCTGGAGTTTATAAAACTCATCGGGTGGATAAGACCAATTTCTAATATAGATATCGATTGTGTGTTTCCTGAAAAGCACCGATCGGATGGTGCGAAACGGAACAGATCGACACATGGTATTGATTTCGTGGTAACACAAATTGACAATTTGCTAGAACCTGATACGCAAGATACTTTAGTTATTTCTGCGAAGTATCGTGAATATGGAAAAGACGTTCAAAAGGATACACGTAAGTATATTGAGGAATTATTGCAAACAATGGAGTGCGTTGTTGAAGATGAAAAAATTGGAGGACAACGTATTGATCAGGGAATAAGAAAAGTAGAGTACACGGGAGTTTTATTTTCTTTGTCACCAACCGAAGATATAAATCGGGATATTATTTCGGATTTAAAGGAATTCAGAGCTATTGAAGGCGCTCCCTACCCTGTTTATATTGTTGATAATTATCGAATTAGTTTTATTATTCGAGTGCTTGATTTTGCTCGTAGAGAGTTTGAAAATGGAGTAATACATTATTTTTATATAAATACTGGATTCAATTATGTTAACAACGAGAATAGTGGCCCTGCAATGCCTATACAATACATAAATTCTAGTGTTTTGCCTTTAAAAGTAATAAAGGATAACGAAGAAATCCTGGTACTCGCTATGATTGAAGGGTTTAGCGAGTCCACTTTTAGAGGTGATGTTAGTAGAGCGCAAAGTTTAACGCACGGTTGGGGAAATAGAATAGTTATTGCCTATCCGGATTATCAAGCACGAAAGCATCAACAAATTGTTCAAATGGTTTTACAAAACTTTGCGGATACTAAATTCGCAGAAAAAGTACATGTAAGATGTTTTGATTGGAATTTTCGTTCTTTGGAGGTTGAAGAGTAATGACTGAGTCAAATGATACGTTCAACCTAAATGATTATCTGCCCCATGGTACTATGTTGCGGGATCTCCTCAGGGATTCTCAGGTTTCAGAAGGTGACATAAAAGATATACTTCGTAATAGAGGGATTTACATTCAAGATTCTGACAAAGCTGTTACTATACCTATATTGATGACATGTTTACTTAGTTCTTCAGAATTTAATTTATTGAGAGATAAACATATTAAAAGAGAAGATTTTTTAAAACATCGAACAATTGTTTTGGAACTTGATTCTAATTCTCATACTCTGCATTCACTCATCGGAAAACCTAATGCTGCCGAGCCACAAAACACTCATTATAGATTACTAAGTGATCCAAAATTTCAAATTAGAGATTCAGGAAAATCTATGGTGCTTGATTATAAAATAGAGAAAACTAATCGTTCAAGGGATTGGTCCAGTCATAATACGATCCATAATGGGGCTATTCTAATACGGCAAAAAGGGCCTAAAGTGCATATTACATCTCAATTTACAACAAAAGAAATAAAAGACTATAATGATAAACTTGTTAAAGAAATAGAGCAGAAATTCAAAAATAGTGGTCATTTGCGTAAAGATAATCCGATAGTACGTATTACTTCGGGTAATTTCACAAATATTGAAAGAATCAAGTTTTTACTATCCTTTACGAATGGTTCTTCAGATGGTTTGTTACAATTTTTAAAAATTCCATATGTGAGCTTTGGGCCTGACCGTAGTTTGCAGTTACCTGAGGAAATGGGATGGATGCAGGACAGAGTTCATGCATTAATGATAAGAGGCGAAAAGAAGACAAGTTTGCATGATTTGGAGTTTATAAGTAAGAGTGAATATCAAAATTTTGTGATTTTGGAATCTGTAGATGCCAATTTTTGTATGGAGCATAAGGGAAGGAAACTATACTGTTCATTAAATTTTGGTTTTCATAAATATTTGAAAACTCTTGATGCTTCAACAGAATTTGAAGTCCATATCACCAGTATGTCAGTATACGGACATGACGGAAAGAAAAAATCGTTGAGCAACAAGGAACAACGGGAAAGTGAAGTTCTAATTTTAGATAAATTTGATGATATAAAACTCGACAATTATCAAAAATCACTTCAAGAAAGCAGGCTGATGTTAGAACTAAAGTGAATTGATTCTTAAATATTTTAACTTTGGAAATGCGCTGGAGCTAATATCTTAGTTTGGTCAAGTAGGAGGTAAGAATGGGAGCTTCATTTTTTATAGACGAGAGCGGAAATACTGGAACAGATTGGCTTAATCCCGCACAACCTTATTTTGTGTATGGAGGCTGGTTGTGCTTAAATAACAAAAAAGCCGAGATTGAAAGCTTTCTAAGAGATATTTTAGCAACTGTACAAGCACCTGAACTCAAAGCCAAAAGCTTACTTAGAGGGAAAAGCGGAACGTATCGTTTTAATCAAATATTTAAGAAAATGATAACTGACTTTAATGCCCTTCCCTTCTTTGGGATAACTGATAAAAAATTCATGGTTGCTGCCAAAATAGTCGAAACCTTTTTTGATTGTGCTTATAATCCAGCTATTAACGGTTACTTAACGTATCCTGTAGAGTTAAAGAAAGCTCTAGCCGCTTGTATTGTAAAAGATGAAAAACTGATTGAAAATTTTTCGCGATTGATAAGCAATTGTACCCTTTCAATTGCTGAAATGAAAGATATTAACCAACAATTAATTAAATTGTTCGTTGTACAGGATAAACAAATAGTTGCAAATTCAATTAAAAACTTATCTGAAAATAATTTTAGTGAAATGGTAGATGAATTTGAAACAGTAACAAGACTAGGTACTAGGAAGAGCTATATTACTTTAACAAGTACAATGTTAATTGAGTTGCTTAAAAATATAGAATTCTTTTGTAATGATTTACATCTCAATGTAGACGTGTATCATGATAACCTAAGAGGGTATGATGAGCTGTTTCAAATGCTAAGGGATACGTTTTTAAAAGATTCTGCTCCAGTTATTCTGGGAACAAAAGAGCGGCCGTTTCTAACGAACTTCCCCCATATAAAATCATTAAACATGGTAGAATCAAAAAATGAATTAATTGTTCAAGCATCCGATTTATTATGTGGATTCATATCGAAGTCTTTCCAGACAATCAACACAGGAGAATTTTTAGATGAAAATTCGCAAGAAATATTCCACTATTTAGTTGGAATGTATGATGAACTTATTGAAGATAATGTAAAGCTTTGGAATTGGTATGCATCATATGAGTTTGAAAAAAACTTCTTTTCCGCTCTAAACCCGAATAAAGAATTTAGTGAGACTGATTATCATAATATTGTTAATCGAGATTTTCATAAGGCATTGAAGTGATAGATGTAACACTAGAATAGCATTCACTAAGTTCACTAATTGTCTGGATTTTAGTTGGTTTCTATATACTCCCATTGTTTCATTAACTAAAATTGAAAATATAAATATATATCAGATAGCTTCGTCACTTTGATAAAGAAACAGTTAGTCAGCTATCTTTTAAATTTCCATAGCTTGACTTGAGAAATATATAGAATAAAAAGAGCTGTGTACGTAGCCATCATGACTTGATACGATCTCTATCGTAAAGGATAACTTAGATGGAGGTTGTATCGATGAGCAACAAAACAATTAAACAAGGCCAATCCGAGGTAGATGCTCCTCTTCCTACCCAACAAGCAAAAGATTTGGAGGCTCGCCAACAACAAGAGGAGTTGGTGGCACCAGGGCGGTTTGGAGTGACCAATAAGCAACTGATCCCGGCGATTAAGGATGCAATAAGTACCGGTGACGTTGAGCGACTGTTCAAATTAAAGAATCGGTACCTGTACACTTTCGCTAACTCCCAACGTTATTTGAAAAAAGATGAGCGGAAATATATTATTGATCATTTGAATAAACTTACCGGAATGATTTAATGTACTTTTCAATCGTTGTATGAATACTAATCTCTTGAATAGCATTAGGAAAGGGACCCTAATGGATTACAATTATTTTTTTAAGCGCTGCTTTAACCAATACGATTGGGAACATACTGTAACAATTATTGAAAAGCTGAAATTGAATCACATTACTATTCCGTATCCGTTCGATAAAGTGTACCCTGAAAAAATGTCTCAAAATCAAACTAAGATGAATAAAAGCCGATGCGTATTATTTGTACGCATCGGCTTTTATTTTGTTAAGATTTGTCGGACGTTTGAGTAGAATGTTCTATTCCTTGTGGAACTAAATCTTTATTTTCGCCCGTCTCTGTTGTTCGACTAATCCAGTCGAACACATGCTGATGAAATTGCCGAACAGCTTTGTCTGAAGGTTGATTGAGTTCTTTAACCACAAATTGAATGTTTTTCTGCATAAATTGCGCTCCCAGCGTGAAAGTTGTTTTTTTCAAAAATCGAAAAGTCCAACATTCTAAAAGGTTTTCCGGGAAATATTAACGAATATAGGAGAAAAGTTAGATGGAAAGTAAACGGATTAAACACGTTGCTGTATATTTGCGAAAGTCCAGGGATGAAGGGGAATTCGAAGATGTGCTCTCGAAGCACAGGGATACCCTTCTAGCCCTTGTTAATAATCGAAATTGGTCCTATAGACTATATGAGGAAGTGGCTTCTGGTGAAAAGATCGAATCCAGAAAAGAAATGCAGAAGTTACTCCGTCATGTTGAAGATAAGATGTATGATGGTGTAGTTGTAATGGATATTGACCGTCTAGGACGAGGTGAGAATAAAGATTGGGCATTAATCAAGGATACATTCCTGTATTCTGAAACGTTAATCATCACGCCGAATAAGATTTTCGACTTAGAAGAAGATAACGACGATGTATCGTTCGATTTTATGTCCATATTCGCTAGGTTAGAGTATAAGACGATTAAACGAAGAATGAGACAGGGGAAAGAAGCCGGTGCAAGGAAGGGCATGTGGACTAGTGGCAGACCTCCATTTCCATATTACTATGATAAAAATACAAGATCACTCGTAGTAGATGAGACAAAACGCCCCATTTACAGAGCCATCGTTGAAAAATATTTGAATGGTGAAAATCTTATCGATATTGCAATATGGTTGACGAACAATAAGATTCCGACACCATACAAGATAAAACCCAATGGCAAAGATAAAGGCTGGTCACATGTCACAGTTAGACGCTTGCTTAAATCCGATGTTCATTTAGGTTACGTCACATTTGGAAAAACACGAACAAAGCGTGGACAAGTTGAAATTGTTCCTGAGGTGGAACGAATTAAGGCTTTGGGGAGCCATGAGAAATTAAAGACTCAAGAAGAACACGACAAAATCATGGAGCGGCTCACTAAAAACAAGCTGATTAATCCAAACGGAAGAAGGAATATCTTGCCTTTATCTGGATTAGTTGTTTGTGAAAAATGTGGTCATAAGATGCAATTGAGAGTCGGCTATGGCAAGGGTAAAGGGCAATACTGGACTTTACTATGTAATTATATTTATAAGGATGGTAGTAAATGCGAACAGAAAGGTAAACAATTGAATTATGATTTTTACAATGCGCTATTCAAACGAATTATTCACGTAGACCCGAAAATCTTAAAAGAAATCGAAATCCATGGTGTTCGATTTAACGATACAAAAGCTATTATCGAGGTAAAGGAACAAGAATTGAATAAACAGAAGCGAGCGCTGGAAAAATTGTATGAATCATACGAAGAAGACGTTATAACTAAACAAGAATTTGTGGAGCGTAAGGAACTTAGAGTTAAGCAGATTCATGGGCTAGAGGAAGAAATTCACGAGTTGCGAAAAACGATTGAGAGTATCAGGGATTCACCAACGGTAACCAATATTTATGAACGGATTGATAAATTTCTTGAGATATGGAATGACGCAGTTACAAATGAAGAAAAGAACATGGCTCTAAAGCAGTTGATAGAGAGAATTGTGTATGATCGTGATGATGATCGAATTGAACTGACGGTGTGTTATAAATAGTACTTTAAGAATCATCTCATCCGAATCTAGATTGCTATGATGGCAATTTCACACTAATAGATAAAGAGAGCCATCTCAGTCAAAAGTGGCTCTCTTGTTTGGGTTACACTTCAGGGTATGCCGTTGCTTAGTTGTGAAATATAACCTTAGAACTTGACTTTATCCAATTCATAAATCAAACCAGATGCGATAAGACTTCCGGTTACTCCCTCTAAGACACTTCGAATCGTGGAGAGAGATTCTTGGATAATATTTTTTTTTGGATTCTCTGTTTCCAATTGCGCAGTAATCGTCGTGATTTCACTATCCAACTTTTTTCTATTATCCATTTCCAGTTCGAGTTGATCTAAATGTTGAGTTAATTTCGCAATGAACTCATGAAGCTGATCCTTATTTATTTCAGATGAGCTAACCATGTTTTGCTGAGAATGAACAGTGTTTTGCTGAATCTGCGTTTGGTTGCTGTGGATGTTATAAACGGTATAATTTTGCTTTTGTGCTTCTTCTTTCTCATGCACTGTAAAACTCACACCTTCCCCTAAAATATTATCCTCCTCTAGCTGTAAAGACCATTTAAGGATGGTATTTCGTACATATTGTATAACTTGTACAGCTTGACTTTTTCCAAAATGCAGGGAAAACTTGGTGTCAAACTCGACCATCTCTGAAATTCTTTCTTGTATTACATGCGGAAGCCCAATCAATAATGTACTTCCTGAGGTTTCTTTTAGTAATTGTTCAAGCTCCGGTATAGATTGAATTATTTTGTTTTGACTGATGATTTCCATTATTTCAGGAGTCAAGATCACTGGAATCCACCCGTTAACAGGGTTCCATCCTTTAACTTCCCCACGTACTGTGCGGTATTCAGGTAATTCCGTATAAGGAACGTTGTAACCGTTCAATTCATCATTTATCCACGATTCAAGCTCGCCAACTTTGAGCTTTCTCGCCAATACATATGCTTTTCTCAAGAGGGTAGATACAGACGTTTTTTCATCGTATGCCTCTCTTTGTAATTCAAGAACTAGTGAGCTCATATGATCACCTCAATTATACATATCTATTATTTTACACCATTTGTTCATTTCGTACATAATTCATAGTTATATTATGAAATAATCGTTTGGCTGTGGCTCCAGTCATTTGAATGTCATTTTGCCACAGTGGATTGTTCATTACCCTGATGGTTCTACTGCATCAAGATATTCAATGTATGTAATGTCGAAAGAGTTTTGCAAAAACTGAGTAATGCCAGTAGATCATCTGTCCGTTGCAAGGAAATAAATTTGGGGCAAATACCATAAGTATGCGCGAGTAGGCCATTTGATGACACACACGAACTTGTCACACATACAATGTCTTGTATACCTTTGCCCGAACCTGAGGGGGTGAATGGATTGGCGATCAGCAGCGGGAAAAGCCATTCTCGCATTCGCAAACCGAAATTCGCGGGTAAAGGACGTAAACGGCCGATTCGACGCCGGGTTTCCGTGCAGGAGCAATCCAGGAAAATTAATCGCCCGTCCGGAGATTCTTGGCAGTCGCCGCGCGTCTCCGTGATCGTGCCGGTCATGAATGAGAGGAGGACGCTGCGCAAGGTCATACGGGAAGCCTTTCGGGTTCATCCGCATACGGAAGTGATCGTCGTTGTCAACGGCTCGACCGACGGTTCTCTGGATATTGCCAGAAGAAGCGGGGCCAAGGTAATCGTCTATGATCGGCCGCTCGGTCACGATGTCGGCAGATCGATCGGAGCAAGAGAAGCGGTAGGGGATATTCTATTGTTCATCGATGCGGATATGCTGATTCCTGCTCCAAAGCTCAAAGTCTTCGTCGACTCGGTAGAACGGGGAATTGACGTAGCGCTTAACGATTATTCCGGCCCGGTTGATCTTCCTGTCGTACACGGCGTCGTTCTGGCCAAACATGCTTTGAACACGCTGCTTGGACGGCCGGATTTGGCCGGGGCTTCGATGACGGCCATTCCTCATGCGATCAGTCGTCGGGCTTTGACGACGATCGGCTGTTCGCCGCTATCCGTTCCGCCGCTGGCGCATGCGATGGCGATTAGGCAGGGATTAAACGTGGTGCGAGTCGCCCCGATTAATGTAGGAAAACTCAATCCGGTGAGGTTGAAAAGGGAACGTAAAAACTCTCTGGAGCCGCTGATCGTTGGCGACCACCTGGAGGCGATCCATTGGTGGCTCAGGCATACGGACTTCAGAGGCGGCTACGAAGACGGTTTTCGCCAAAGAGGGATGGTGAGATAGCGAGATGAAGAAGCAACTCAGCTTAACCAGACATGCCGCCCGGTCTCGCGTTCGGCGCAGGCCGATCCGCTCGTCTTCTCCCCACAGCAGGAAGCTTCCCCGAAAAGCCGGCGCTGCAAAACGAAAGAGACCAATGAAGCGCTCCGGACCCTATTCCGATTTTGTAGCAGGAGCAAGCGCCGGATCGGCATGGCGAGGAAGCCATTCTGGAACGCCAGACCTGCTACGAGGAGCGATTAGCGAGAGCTGGCAACGGAGATTTCGGGAAACCTGCGGTAAAGGCCGGGTGGAATGGCGGCAAACGCTGCAGCGGGGAAAGCAGTATGCAGCAGGGTTTATGCAGGGCGCGGGAATGAGCGTCGCCCTATGTCCGATTCCCCTTCAGACGAAAGCGTCGGCTGTCGTGTGCGCGGGAGAGGACGAGAATGCTCTCGTTCAGACGTTATCTCAATTAGAGCTTCTGCCGCTGCACGAAATCGTAGTCGTTGCAGGGCAGCCGACAGAGCGTCTTTTCTCTCAGGCCAGAGGATTAGGCAATGCGATTGTCGTCAGTTTGCCGGATCGGGTAGATCCCGACATCGGACGGGCTCTGGGCGTTAAACTAACCGGAGCGGACACAGTGCTGTTCGTCGATGGAGCGAATGTCGTCGGAGCCGAGCAGCTCGCGCGATTCCTATGGGAATGCGACGGGAAGCTGGACGTCGTTCTGAACGATCTCGGCGCGAGGATGAGGACGTTTCGCCACCGCAAGGGGGTTGAGCGGCTTCAGGAGTTTCTGAATGCAAGCTTGAAGCGAGAGGATCTGAAGATCAATTCGTTATCTGTGCTTCCTTTCGCATTATCCCGGAATGCGTTGGATACACTTGGCGCCGGCGCGTTGTCCGTACCGGTAAAGGCGCATGCACAAGCGATACTGAAAGGTCTGAAATTCGGAACGGGAGGATTCGTCGGAGCCGGAGGGCTGCCTGGCTTTGCCGATTCCGGATGGAAGAAGGCTGCCGGAGACCATGCTGAGGCTTGGAGAGAGGCGCTCAGCGTTAGAGGGGATCGAATGCATTTCGCAGATACGATGCGCAACCGCGGTATATTGGGAGAGTGGGCGACATGACCATAGCTTCCATTATCATTCCGACTTATAACGGCCTTGATTTGCTGCAAAGGTGCGTGCAATCGATTCGCCGGTACACCGAGCAAGCGCATGAAATCATCGTCGTAGATAACGGCTCACGGGACGAAACGGCGGCCTGGTGCTTGAGAGAAAGGATAACGCTCGTTTCCCTGCCGCGTAACGAAGGGTTTCCCGTCGCCTGCAACAAAGGGATGCGTTTTGCTTCCGGGGATACGATCGTTCTGCTGAACAACGATACGGTCGTCACGTCGAATTGGCTTCACAACCTGTCCACGGCACTGCTCAGTTCCCCGGACGTCGGTCTTGTCGGCCCGGTGACAAACTATGCCAGCGGCTCGCAGCAGGTCCACTATCCGTTCGAGGATTTGGAGGAGTTTCAAAGAATCGCAGAAGCCGTAAATGTACCGGATCCGGCAAAATGGAAGCGAGTCGAACGGATCGTCGGCTTGTGCTTCGTTTTCCGCAGGGAGCTGATGGAGAAAATCGGCATGCTGGACGAAAGATTTTCGCCGGGACACTATGAGGATGATGATTATTGCTTAAGAGCAAGACTTCACGGATTCGGACTGCTGGTCTGCCACGACGCTTTGATCTATCACGAAGGAAGCGCCAGCTTTAAGAGAGAAGGCTCCCAGGAGCAGGCTCATCTTGTCGAAAGGAACTATCGATTGTTTATGGATAAATGGCAGCTTGATCCTCGGGCTTTTGTCTAGAAAAACGGGCTTTCCAGGCTCATTAACATGAGGAGGTATCGCTGTTGAAGGCTGTCATATTGGCGGGCGGCACGGGAACTCGTCTGAAGCCGCTCACCTATTGGACGAATAAGCATCTGCTCCCTATCGGAACGTACCCGATGATCTGCCACGGCGTTACTAAGCTCAGAGAGGCCGGTATTCGAGATATCGTGCTTGTGACCAATCGGGGCTCTCTCGGCAGCTTTGCGGACATTTTGGGTAGCGGGAAGGATTGGGGCGTATCGATCGTGTACAGGGTCCAGGAGGAGGCCGGAGGGATCGCGCAGGCTTTGGAGCTTGCCCGTCCGGTGATGAAGGGAAAGGATAAATTCGTCGTGCTGCTAGGAGACAATTTGTTTGAGGAAAGTCTGAAGCCTTATTGCGAGCAATATGCCAAACTATCCGAAGGAGCCATGGTGCTGCTGAAAAAAGTAGCCGATCCGCACAGATACGGAGTCCCGCTGCTGGATGAGAAGAGCGGACGGATTGTGACGATCGAGGAAAAGCCGGAACAGCCGAAGTCGGATTATTGCGTGACCGGCCTTTATTTTTACGATACGCAAGTGTTCGAAATGATTGACGGAGTTAAACCCTCCCGCAGGGGAGAACTGGAAATCACAGACGTCAACAATGCTTACGCCTTATCCGGCAAGTTGACCTATCGCGAATTGACCGGCTGGTGGACGGATGCGGGTACGTTCGAGTCTTTGGAAGAAGCGGGAAGGAGATTGAAGGGGGCGATCACATGATGCAGTCAAGCTTGCGCAAGCCGGCGGTCGCCTCTGCCGCTCCCAGAGTGGAGAAACCGCAATCTCCGGCCAAGACAAGCGCCAAGCCAAAGCCCGCTAAACCAGTCGCGAGAGCGAAGCAGGGGAAGCTCCTGCTGAAGAAAAAAGTGCGTAAGCTTGCCCTGGGGAAAGGGAAAGCCCACTCGCGCCGAAGACGGGTCGGCAGCAAACGCAGAACTCCCATCGTGTCCAAACCTCAGCTTGAGCAAGGGGACGAATCGTTCCGGGAGCGGCAGCGCAGCTACGAGCAAGGATATCAGGAAGGGTTGATCGAGGGCGGGGAGCGCATGCTGGAGGAGCACTTGCCGCCGGATATGATTATCCCGGATATCACGGCAAGGGAGGCCGTCTCCGCCGGAGTCGAATCGCTAAAAAAAAGAGGCATTCCTTTGCTGAACAGCGCTACGGTCTACGACGAATTGGCAGCGGCTCTTAACGAGAGGCGATCCTACGCCTTCATTCGTCTGGGAGACGGAGAATTGCTGACATTGGCCCAAGAGAAGGTACTTTCTCTTGAGGAGGTCCGGCGCGAAGGAGATTTTCTCCCCTATGCGGGCGTAACGATCCCGAACCTGGCGGCTCGCGATGAGCTGGCGGAATGCATTAAGGTGGCTACGTTAATCGGGGTGCCGATGTCTCGTCATCCCCATTTTCAGCCACTTCTGTTCGCCACTCTTCGCGCCCATGGCATCGATTATAGACAGCTTCGCTTTACGACATCCACGATGAACTATTTGATGGAGGAGCAGGGGCTGCTGCTCCGGTTGTTCCAAGGACGCAAACTATTGATCATCGGGAATGTGGCGCTGCAGCTCCGGGAGGCGCTGCTTGAGAAGGGAATGGAAGTGGTCGGGGCGGTTACTCCGGTTAACGGCTACGCGGACGTTCCCAGAGTTGTGGCTGAAGCGATGCAATACGACTACGACATCGCTCTGGTAGCCGCAGGAATAGCGGCGATTCCGATAACGGTTCATCTGGCCGGAATGGGGGGCAAGGTGACGTTCGATTTCGGTCATCTGGCCGATCGAATGGCCGGTCTTGCTCAGCCTGAAAGGCAATAGGAGCATGGAGGCGAGAAAATGGCTGCGACAAAGACAAGGGTCAAGCGGGCAAAACGGCGCAGGTTTTCCCGCACCGGATCAAGGGCGGTCGGCGGACGGCTCCGCCGGCAGCGCGAAGCCCGGCAAACCCGCTACCAGGAGGGATTCGGGGACGGCTACCGCGAGGGCGTACAGTCCGGCCTGCAAAGCTACCCGATTTTATTCGAAGGAACGAGCATCGTTATTCCCACCTATAATCAATTAAACATGATTAGAATGTGCATTGAGAGCATTTTCGACAATACGGATCTGCCTTATGAAATTATTGTCGTAGATAATGCGTCGACCGACGGGACGGCGGATTACTTGCGGAATTTGGGCGGGCAGGTTCGGTTCCGGGCGTTGGACAAAAATCTCGGTTTTGCCGGAGCGATCAACATCGGGATGATGATGGCGAAAGGCAGTACGATCGTGCTGCTGAATAACGATACGCTGGTAACGGAAAATTGGCTCGATAACTTAATGGCGTGCCTCAACAGCGATGAAACGATAGGGATGGTCGGCCCTATGACGAACTATATCAGCGGCCAGCAGAAGATCGACGTTCCTTATACGGATATAGCCGATATGCCCGCTTTCGCCAGAGAATACAACCGTTCGGATCCGTCCCGGTGGCTCAGAACCGATCGACTGACGGGGTTCTGTTTGCTGTTTAGGCGCGAGCTGTTCGAAGGGATCGGCTATTTCGACGAAGGCTTTGAGATCGGCAATTTCGAAGATGACGATTACAATATTCGCGTTCGATTGTCGGGAAAAAGTCTGGTCATGGCCCAGGACACGTTTATTCATCATTTCGGCAGCGTCAGCATGAAGGCGCTGGGAGACAGGTTCCAGGAAGTCAACGATCGCAATCAGCAATATTTCATGGATAAATGGCACGACCCTTACGAATGGATCCAGCAAGTTCGCAGACAGCCTGTTTGGACTCAGGGGGCCGCGCATCATTCGGGCGCTTTTTACCCCGAAAGAGTTGTGGTGCAAGGCGTTGGCGCGAACTACTACTGGGTGGAAAAGGGGCAGAGACGGCTTGTGGAGGGCTCGATTACTTTTCCCGCCGTTAGACTGTCGCAGATCGATCTGAAGCGCTGGCCGCTGGGCGATCCGATCCCCGTTCAGGAAGTGGAAGCGCGATGGCGCGGTTTGGACGGCGCTTCCGGCTGGGAATCCGGCGTCGCGCAGTTGGAGGATGGAACGCTGTTTTATGCGGAGAACGGCAAAGCCCGGAAAATCGTCAGCGCTTCAGTGATGAGATACTGGCAACTGCATCTCAAACCGTCGCGAACGATCACATTGGTCCAATTGTCGGAAGCGGAGGAAGGGCTGCCGATTATCGCCCCTCCCATGCTTAAGCAAGTGCTGTAAGGGGGACGGACGAGAATGCCCGGTGCCCCGCACGATGCGAATCGGCCAGGCTTATTGTCTGCTGTCTTTATGGGCGGACGATGGGCCTTTTTGGCGTTTCGCGGGGCGCAGAGGCGCGCCAATGTAGGCTTTTGCTCCTGTGGCAAGCGCTGATTGGCGGCATATGCTGTAGAGAACTGGACGTATGCGGCTGGTTGCGCGAGAATGCATTTTGCCTAGGGAGGGTATGGCTGTCATGCAGGAATTGTTGACTGAAATCGTCGTCCACCTCTCCAGATCCCATCAGCAAATGGCCAGAATTTTGGATGCCAAAAGGCACGTAGCCGTACGGATGGCCCATCTCGTCCAGGCGCTGCCGGATGAGCATCCTCAGTTGAACGGATTAAGCGGGTTGCTGGATAGCTCGTCCAACGTAACGAAGAACGTTATTTCTTATTTGAACAGTCTTGCGGATTTGCAGGAAGCCGTCGCCGATAGTCTGACCAACGTCGTAAAGGCGATGGGAGATTCCAACGACGAGGAATAGCAGCGCGCGGTGAAAGGAGGGGAGATGAAATGAATCGGGAGGAAGCTTATCATCTCACGCTCGACGCCATTGCGAAGATGCAGTGGAACGTAGCCATGATTTTGGAGGCGAAAGCCGCGGAGGCCGAAAAGGTTCGCAATTGGCTCTGCACTCATATTACTAACGATACCTACGAAGCTCATAACGACCAACTATCGACCTGTATCCAGTGGAACGAACAGAACATCGAGGTGCTGGACGGATTAACGAAGCTGTGCAACGGGTTGAGCCGCAATATGAAAGCGATCCTTAACCCGGATACGGAGGAGTCCGACGGCATGAACTCCATGTTCGGAGGCTATGACATGGGAGAGCGCGACAGATGAATCGGTCGGATCGGGAGTGGGAAATCAAGCTTCAGCTCATGGGCGCGATCTCTAGAAGCCAGGAAGCATTAGCGAGAATACTGGAAAATGCAGCGGATGTAACGGAGCATGTCGGCGTTTCTCCTTCGACTCTACAGGAGCATGTGCGAGTGCTGAATGGAATGCAGGGGGCGCTGCTTAGAACGGTAACCGGACAAAGCTGGCGCCCGCCCGTCGCCGGAACGCCGGCCGCTCCTTGGTTATCCGAAGCGGTGAGGTGCAAGCAAGCTAGCTCAGAGACCGGGGGTGTTCCGAATTGAAAGGCAAATCGCGTTCCGCCCGCATTGGCGGGAGGAAGAAAGCCGTTGCTGGCAGAAGCGGCAAAAGGCCCTTACGCAGAGGGAAGATCAGATCGGGCAAAAGCAAACTTCGTTCCCGTAAGGTGGTCGGCAGGCGCAGCGTTCGAAGAAATCCAGCGGGGAGAAGGCGCGTCGGAAGGGCTCGGAATGCCGGTACAGCAGGAGGAGGCTCCTCGTATCAAGCAGGCTTTAATCAAGCGTATAACGAGGGGTACAACGTCGGTTTTGCTAAAGGCTTCGAGGACGGTCACCAGTTAGGGTATGAGCAACAGGTCTAATCGGAACAAGCGCTGCGGGACGAAAACCGATAATTTGGCAAATTTCGCCTTGACAATATTGTAGTTCATGTAATAAATTAACTAAAAACAGTATATTTTACGCGAGGAAGCACCACGCCGACTAGGGGAGACATCCCTTTGTTTGCTGGTGCTTTTTTATCGCCATTTGGACGAATTTTCAATGGATAAGGGGGATCGGTGATGAGGAAAATGGGGGCTTTGTTCGTTGGGTTGAGCGTCGCTGCGTGCGGGGTATCGGGATTAGTCGGGGCTACCGCTGCAACTGCGGAGCCGTTGTTCAAGGATATCTCCAAGCGTCATTGGGCGCGGAGTCAGATCGAACGAGCCATATCTCAGGGATATGTGGAAGGCTACCCGGACGGGACTTTTAATGCCAAAGCCTCCGTTACTCGTGCGGAGTTTACGAAAATGCTCGTGGATGCGCTTCGTCTGCCGCATTCTCAGGGAGGGCTTCCCTGGTATCAGGGCTACATATCGTCCGCATTAGAGTTTGGGCTGCTGGACGAGACGGATTCGACGGATTACGGCAAGCCGATTAAGCGGATTGAGATGATCCGGATGCTTTCTCGGGCGTTAGCGCTTGAGGCTCCGTATCGGGAGTATCTGGAGGCCTTCGGGTCGTTCAGGAAGAACGATATGCCTTTTGCCGATCGGCTGCAGTTTCAGAATCGGGACGTGCCTGGCATCGCGCTGGCTTACGGCTCAGGCGTTGTGAACGGCTACCCGGATCAGACGATGCAGATCCACCGCATCGCTACTCGATCGGAGACGGTCGTTATGATCGAGAGCTTTTTGGAGGTTAGAACTCTTGATCCGCTGACGCGGGGGCGACTGCTAACGTTCAGTTCTACCGGCAAAACATTTGCTGCAACGAAAATCGAAGCTTTGGAGGAGGAACAGGAATGAAAAAATTGATTGTTCTCGTATCCTTATTCGTGATTACATCAATTGTTTCAGTAGCTGCAGAAGGAGAGAAATCGGCGGGATTTAAAGATTTGCCAAACACGCATTGGGCGGCGGCTTCCGTCTACAAGGTTGCGGGGAAGGGCATTATCAACGGCAAACCCGGCAATCTCTTCGACCCGAACGCGAATGTCACCCGCGCCGAATTTATCAAGATGGTTGCGCTGGCAGCTGAAATGGAGATTCCCCAGCAGAGCGGAGGCAAATGGTTTGATCCTTATGTTTCCGTCGTTGCGAAAGAGAAGATTTACAATTCTTCCGATTTCAAAAGCTGGACCGAGCCGTCGACCAGGCTCGATATGGCGCGATTTATCATCCGGGCGCTCGATCCCGAGCTCCGCAACGCCAGTGACAAAGAGCTGATGTATGAATCGACGAAGCGCGGCATCATTCGCGGATTGGACAAGGGCGAGCTTGGCGTGAATGAGAAATCGACCCGCGCGCAGGCCGCGGTCATAATCGACCGGATGCTGTCGGTGAAGGACGGTAAGACGTTGGAAGCCGATAAGCGCGCTGCTTCCTATGCCGAGGTTGAAATGAGCGGCACGAATCTCCAGACGATGTGGGGGATGAAGGCTGTCCCTTTGCCTTTTAAGATCAACGCGGGAAGTAAGTTGAACGTCGAGATCGATCAAATGCTTGTTGTGGACTTAGGGGATAAGGAGGGGGCTTATCGGGAGTGGTTTCCGAAGGTTATGAAATATGACAAGACAACCGCGACGGCAGATGAATATGTGATCGCGTTGCATCTTAATGTGGAGAATCCGATTAAGCAAGCAAGTTCTGCTTGGATGCTACCATTCAAAATCACTACTCATGATCCAATTTACACTTTTGCTGGAATCCATCCGGATGTGAAAGAACAATCTCCAATCAAATTTGTTCCGTCTCTGGATACGAATACAATTCAGAAGGTGGACGGTTGGTATATGATGACCATCAAGAAAGAAGATGTCGAGAAACGTCCTAAAATCGAAAACGGGAAGTTTGGAGTCGTAATTTACAATTACGTGACCAAAAGTAAAATCTTTTTATCGGAGAAGGTTGATCCCCGATGAAAAAAAGATGGATGAGGTCACTGTTGTTGCTCCTCGTGGTGACCGTCCTCGTCGGAGTGGTCGCCTTTCCCGCTGAGCGGTCATACGCCGCGCAAAGCAAGACGTTTCAAGTGAATTTAAGTGGGAGTATCGTGAGTGGGAAGTCATATCGTTCAGTAAAGGAAATTGTCGGGCAACAAGTCGATCTAAATGTTGAGGGGCTGAAGGTCCAGACCTGGGAGGTTCAGGTGAATGGCGGGACACCAAAAAAAGAGTGGGGAAAGCTCAAGAACGGCGTTCTTGAGCTGCCTAAAATAGAAGGCAATAAGCGAGATGTCATGAACTTAAATGATTATAATCCGGGGCATATTATTTACCGCGATTCAGCTGGGGAAAAATGGAGGACTGGTATTACCGATTGGCGCTTTGAATACACGCCGGAAACTTCCGGATGTACAGGAACACCATCGGCCTGTCCGGGCTTAATTCCGGCAACAGGTTACAACATGGACACCGGAAAAACGGGAACAATTCCGTTCACCTTGCGGGATAACAGTGGCAGAGCGGTAACAGATAAGAAAGATATTCCTTCGCCTACGGCTTACTATTTGTCTCAATCGGATATGGATGACTACCGAAAAAAAATTCTGAAGGCCGACGTTGAACTGAAATCGATACAGTTATCCAAGACTAAGTCAATACCTAAAACTCCAGAGGTTTCTATTATCGATGCTGGGAAAGGTTCAAAAGATGGAGACGGTTATTTAAAGGTTGGCAAGTTCCTGACGCGTCAAAACAGCGCAGAAGGGTACGATTACACTCTTATGCCTTCAGGTGGTATGACCGGTCATGCAGAAGGTCGTAATTATCACATGGAGGTAAAAGCCTACTGGGAAGCCATCACCTACGAATACGACGTAACCGTAAAAGTAAGTTATCTCGATCCGGGTGGACTGAACGCCGCGTTAACGGCCACGGCTACGCCGGGAGCCATTGACAAAGGGAAGACGGCTACGGTGACCGTGCGGGCCGATGCTAGCGGATCGGTGACGAGCGGAACGAAGATCGACAGCTATCGGTTCTGGCTCAGCAAGACGCCGTTTAATCCGGCAGACGAGGGCAAGGAGGGGACGACCGGGACCAGCACGGGCAGCGTATCGAATTATTCACAGGCATTTCCGAACACCGCGCCCGGCACAACTTTCTATGCGAAGGTGAAGATTTATGACAGCAGCTTGGGCGCCAGCGATTACGCCTATGCCGAGGTCAAAGTCGTAGAGTCGGTCGCAAATGCTTGCGTCATCACCGGCGATTTCGAAATTTTGCCGTCTCAAAACTTGAAGTATCGCGATACCTTCACCTTGAAGCCTCGAAACATTCAAGTTACGGGCGGTAAATACTTGTATCACGAATATCTGTTTGAGACCAATGGTGAGAGATGGGTGAGCCCCAAATATAATAGCCCGATAATCGAAACGTCTTTTCCGGTATCGAAGTATCCGCCCGTCCTCAGTGTCGGCTCGAACAGCATTTCAATCCGGATCACGGCGGATTGCGGCAACTCCGGCTGGCAAGGCCCGAAAAACCTGGAATTGCAAAGCCCGACAGACAACCGTCCACCTATATTCTCCGTCGGATTTTTCAAAGAGTCCAATCGAACGGGAACGATACCGGATCACCAAGTCGTCATCAATCGTCCGGTCAACTTGAGAATTATCTACAATAATATGACGAATCCTCCGGAGCCTTACGATCCGGACGGAGATCCGATCACCTATACGTTCTTGTTCGGCAGCAGTTCGAGTTCCTGGATTCGAAGCTTACCCGATGAATATGGGTTATGGGAGCACGATGAGGCGCACTACATGCTGAAGGCGACGGAGCTGGGGTCGCATTCCATAACGGTTATCGCGCGAGATTCGTTCGGGGCCGAGTCAAGGCGAACCGCTTCGATTATGGTCATACCGGAAAATCCGATTCCAGTCATTACCGGGCCGACGAAGGTAAAAGAAATGCGCCCGCTGCCGTCACCGTTTAGTGGCGAGAAAAGCTACAGCCCGATAGGTCGCTCGATTGCCGAGTACATTTGGGAAAACAAGAAGGACGTCTATACGACCCCCGGAATAGAGACGATTCGCCTGGAAGTGGTGGATAGTGCGGGGTTGAGGTCGGAATACGCGGCTTCGCATCAACTGACGGTTGTGCCCGATGATCCTCCGATCGGGTTGTTAGAGGTGCCTCCGCTAGGGATTCGCCCAAGCGATTTCAATATTTTTAACAAGTCCCGTAGCCCAGATGGCGACAAGATTGTCAGCATTGAGTACCGCTACAAATACGATGCAAACAACGACGGCCTATTTAACGAACCGTGGCTGCCGCTGCCGGGCGGGGATTTGACCAAAGTTGTTTTAAGGCCGCAGAAGGTCGGCAAATTTCTGCTTGATGCGAAGGTGTGCGAGGACTGGGGAAAATGCGCCTGGGCATCCGATACGCAGCCCGAAAACTTGCGGACCATAGACGTCGTGAATCTTGCTCCGAGCGTTTCCTTCCTGATGGAGGGAGAGAACGAGATTCCCAAGCCGCCCGAAGAAAACGGTATTCCGGTTTCGCAGATTTTGGAATGGGATCTCTATGACACGAACACGACTCAAAAAATCGTGAATAGCCCGTTCATGTGGCAGAAAGATGGGAAGTCGCTGCTGGCTGGATTGGGAAGAGGAATGGAAACGCAGTCCAGAACGTACGGATCGGTCGGATTTGGCGGGGGGTGGGACGCGCAATCGGGATTTTCGGCGATTAGCGACAACGGTTTAGGTCCGAACGGGCTGTCCGCTTATCGTTCCATCGCAGCGCGAGACGGAAGGTCGCAACCTTTGCTCGTCCCAGTTAAAAGCAGCGGCTGGTCCTCAACGACTTATACGACAGGAGAAGACTACTCGTCGCTGTTGCCGGCAAATTTTGTTTCAAAAATCAGATCCAACAAAACTAACATTTACTTTGACTATAATCGTCATATTTTTGCACTAAACAAAAATAAAATCCCTTCCTATCGTAAGGATTATGTTATGACTTGCGGCGGCTCAACGGACATGAGTCAATGTGATGGTTATAACTGGGAGCAGAACATAATGCACTTTTGGGATGGCCCGAATCCGTATGAATTTATTCTGAATCTGGATAATCTGCCGGCCAATCGATACTCGGTTCCCTACTTTTCCGAGAGTGACAAACAGAGGGATAGCAGTTGGGGGACTAAGGCGCAAAACGGGGATTTTTCAGGCGCATCAGGTTCGGCCGTCAATACGGAAAAACCAATCTTTTATGAAATTACCGGAAGCAGAATCTATGTCGTCTATCTTCGGATGACCTATGCATACTACTACCGGAATGATGAAGGTTCTAGAACGGATTTCGGCGGCAACTGGGATTTGGACGTACATGTCTATGATGGCTTCACTGGGGAGTTTATCGGCAGCTCCTACGAGAAGGGCGAAAGAATACCGTCTAGATCGGGTTTTACCGGTATCGGTTATTCAGATATTCTTGGCGACGATTTGATCCTGACGGCTCAAACAGGTCGGGTGCTGAGATACAATCGGCAAGGTCGCAATATTATGGATAAAACGATTTCCTTACCGACGACAGTCGAGCGAATCGAGAGGAAAGGCCGGGCCTGGAACGGTGCAATTTACACCGAGGAAGCTGCCGACTTTACCTGTTCATGGAGCTATGGCGCAAACCAATTTAAGGATGATGAAGGCAATAAATATGCGTATGTCATGAATACGTGTAGTCGTACGGTAAACGGCTCTAATGTGACTATAGATCCTGAGCTGAATCCGGAATCATCTGCAGGATATTATCTTGTACAAATGAAGCCAGATTTTACGTACGGCATCAAAGCCAGACTGAAGGGGACTTATTTTGCTAACGGTTGGCCCGGTCCTTACGAGCTCAACTTGGAGACGAGCGCGGTTTTAGCGATCAATAATGTCACCAAGCAAGCGATAACGAGGACGGCTTCAGCTGTACAAGGATCTATGGGCACGAATTATTTCACACAGTTGGTTGATTTAACGACGGGTGAGGTAAGCGCTTGGACCAGGGGAATGCCTACATCGTCTCAGCAGCGGTTCACCAACCCTTTCCATATTGCCTATACTGGCGAGTATAAGAGCGGTTGGGTCTCACAAACCGTTGATGGCGTCGAATCAAGACCAAGCAGTTGGTCAGGCTTCGAGTATTACAAGCGGGCGTATAATCCGATTGTCACCGTTAACGCCGCGAGATACATGAGATACGGGGAATATATGGGCGACGGAGTCTATCTCTCTATGTGGGACACCGATTATCAGATGAGTATGGCCGGCGGAGGGCCGGCAGCTTCCGCGCATATCTTTCTGGACGTGGGAACGCCAACCGCTACTTCTCTGTATAAAGGATTCCGGCTAGGGCAGTTCGTGTCTCCGGATGCTTATGAAAATGCGGAATATTTATTCTCCATGAAGATGGACATTCCGACAGAGGATCAATCGCTGGCCGGCTTCTCGTTTCGGATGACCAATCCGAAATATCGGTATGCACTTGAGACGGAAGGCACAAAGCTGCTTTTATCCAAGTACGTCAACGGTACGCGCACGGTGCTGGACAGCATTGCTTATCCCTTCCAGTCGAGAACGTCTTACAGTTTCAAAATTGTAACGCAGAATGACAAAATCGAAGTTTTCCTGGATGGCGTTCCGTATTTCGAGGTCACGGACGGCACGTATCAATCCGGTAAGTTCGGCCCGTTCTCGGACAAGTCCTATGTTACGTTCACCGGGATAGAACAGAAGGATCTCAGCAATCCGGACGTCGAATGGATGGCCAGCTACGCTATTTGGGATGAAGGAAAAGCTACTGCCACGGTTCGATACAGCAACATCACGTATACGGACCCGGAGGATGATCCGGCAGCGCAGAATAATCTGTGGTCAATTACGCATACGCCAAAGTTTTTGAATAATCAGGGACTATCGGCTTTGGACGGCCAGACGCTGACAAGCCCGGCTCTCGAATTCGATAAGGTCGGCAACTATCGCGTAACGCTGAAAGCTCAAGACGATCCGCACCCGGAATATTTGTATCCGGATATGACGTTCGGAAGCTATCGGAAGTGGTCGAATGAGTTCTGGCAGATCATTACGGTGCATCGCAGGCCGGTAGCCAAGTTTACAGTGTCGGTCGATCCACACGATCACACCGTGAAATGGAACGATCAGAGCTACGATCCCGACCGATGGCTCAGCCCGATGAACTACAGCACGGAGAACACCGGTATTGACTACAAAGAAACGCGCGGGGTTCTGGAGTGGCGTTATTATTACATCACGCCAGATGACCACCTCGTCAATCAGAAGCTGGTTACGCCGCAAATGAAAGGCCGCTATCGCGTCGGGATGCAGGTCAAGGACGAATACAGCGCGTGGAGCTACTGGGCGGAGCAAACGATCGACATCGATACGCCGGTACTGCCGGACGAACCGCCGATACCTGGATTTACGATAACGCCTTCTTCGCATTATGTGAACGAGCCGTTCTCGATTACATCGCAAGCTTGGGATAAGGAGGATGGTCCGGCTGTGAATCTGAAGCATGCTTACTATGTACGCAACGTAACCGATAACGGCATGGAGACAATTCGTTCGATCGATCGCGGGACTTGGACGACACAGTTCAATTCGCTGGGGGTCATCGAGATCCGACAGGTCGTCACCGACTCTAAGGGGCAGTCTGCACAAGCGATACAGCGGGTGACCGTCATCAACCGCAAACCGGTTGCGGATTTCGATTGGCTGCCGAAGCCGGCCTACGAAGGGGATACGATTTCGCTGCTGGACCGCTCCTCCGATCCCGACGGCGATGCGCTATCCTATGTGTGGAAAATCATCGCTCCAGACGGCTTTAGCCTGACAGGATTTATGAAAGAGATGACGATTCCCGCAGAGCTGACGAATAGCAGAACGGGCGTATATACGGTAACCCTTAATGTCACGGATAAACACGGAGCGAAGGATGCAATCACCAAGCAGATTCCGGTGCTGCCGCTGACGATTGCGGGACAAGTCGCGCATACGCCTGAATGGGAGCAGAACCGTTTGCTCTGGAATGCCAAATATCCTAGCAGATCAAGAGAGAGCCATGTGTTCTGGGCTGGAGAAGCTTTTGTCCTGTCCGCGACGGTGACCGATACCGGCAGCTCCGCTACGAAGGCGGTGTCCGTCATGGCGCAGGCGACGCCCGATTTGGCTAAAGGCTTGACGGAATCGCCGCCCGGCTCCGTCCGCTGGACGGCTCTGCTGCGCGAAGCCGATACGTCCATCCGGTTCGTGGACATTCCGGACGGCAGCTATTCGTTCGTCTTTACGGTCGTATACAGCAACGGAGTGGTCAAAACGTCCGTCGTACCGATCGAAATCCGCGGCATCGTCGACCAGTACGTTCAAGTTCACCGCGTACAATAGCTTAAACCGGATTGCAAGACGGCAAAAGCCCGTTTTCTCGTTCATCGCGAGAGAACGGGCTTTTTTTGCCCGCCTATTTGTCCTATGGACGGGTAAGTATCCAAGATCAACCCAACGGGGGCGCATATATTGATTGCGGGTGATGAGGATGCGGAGTTCATCTCGAATAAAAAATTACAATCGCGGCCGAATGGACGGCTATGCGAAGGGCAAGCTCGACGGTTGGAGGCTGGGCGTCTGTAGAGGGATCGACGAAACTATACGGCACGAATCGCTCCCGCCCAGCCGTGCGCGCATCCTCTATGTTCCGCAGGGCTTTGAAGCGATCGATCACGGGGTGATTGCCGCATTGCAAAGCGAAGTCGCCGAGGTGACCGTCGTTTCCGCGACGGAGATGCGGCTGCAGGCGGAACGTTATCGGCCGGATGCGGTGCTTGTCATGAACGGGCTGCATGTGTTTCCGCCCGACCATCTGGAGCAGATCGACGCGATTCGCGCCATGGGAATCAGAACGGCGATCTGGTTCGTGGACGATCCGTACGTAACCGACACGACGGTGAAGGTCGCGCCGCATTACGATTATGTATTTACGCACGAGAGATCCTGTCTGGCTTTATACCTTGCGCAAGGCTGCAATCAGGTACATCATCTTCCGCTCTCCGCTTATGCCGACTGGTTTAAGCCCATGGCGGTCCCCCCGGAATACCGGTCGGACATTTGCTTTATCGGAATGGCCTTCTGGAACCGCGTCGAGCTGTTCGATGCGATCGCTCCCTATTTGAAAGACAAGAAAGTGCTAATCGGCGGCAAGCTCTGGGAGCGGATGAACAGCTTCTCCCAGCTGTCTCAATTCGTCAAGGACGGTTGGATCGAAGTGCCGGAAACGGTCAAGTACTACAACGGCGCCAAAATCGTCATTAATCTTCACCGCACGACGGAGGCGGGCAAAGACAATTTGAACGGCATTAACTGGCCGGCGGAATCGATCAACCCCCGTACGTTTGAAATGGCCTCGTGCGGCGTTATGCAGCTTACCGACGTCCGACAAGAGCTGCCCGAGCATTTTGCCGTAGGCTCGGAAATCGGAGTTTTCCGCGATGCGAATCATCTCGTTCAACAGCTGGAGCACTACTTGACGAATGAGGAAGAACGGCAATGGGTCGCTGCTAGAGGCTATAGACGAGTGAAAAAGGATCATACGTTCCGCGATCGGATCCGGAGGCTGATCGGGACGATCGGACTTGCGTAGGCCTGGATGGATTGCAATCGGAAAAGACAAGGAGGGATGAGACTTGGCTAAGGTGAAGAGACGTCCCGCTGACCGTCCCCGCGCTGCGGCGTACCACAGAGGCTGGGCGGACGGATTGGCTTCGGGCAAAGCCGACGGGCACTGGCAGGGGCTTTGCGAATACATCGTACGCACAGCGACGCCGGTTCCGGTAAAGCGTCCCATTCATGTGCTATACGTCACTTCCGGCAAAGGCTTTCCCTATTCTCCGCTTGACGACGGCATTATTGCGACATTAAAGGAGATTGCCGCCAAAGTAACCGTAGCCGTTCCGCATGAGGATATCGCGGCTATCGCCGCAAGAGAGCGGCCGGACCTGCTGCTTGTGCTGGACGGTATGCATCTGGGGCTGGAGAAGGTTTGTGCGGTTAACGGGCTGGGCGTTCGCACGGCGATCTGGTTTACGGACGATCCTTACTATACAGACATTACGAGCGGAATCGCCCCCAACTACTATCATGTTTTTACGCTTGAACGCAACTGCGTTCCCTTTTACACGGAAAGAGGCTGCCCTCGTGTCTCCTACTTGCCGCTCGGTGTGCATCACAGCGCATACCGTCCGCGGAACACCGATCGCGCGATGCGCGGAGAAGTGTGCTTTATCGGTACGGCGTATTGGAACCGGGTCGCGATGTTTAATCAGCTTATGCCGTTAATCGCGCATAGGCGCTTGTACATTTCCGGAATGTGGTGGGATCGGCTCGCCGATTACGGACGCTGGAAGCATTTCATCGACCTGGGCAACTGGATGGGACCGCACCCGACCTCGGAAAGGTATAACGCGCATAAGATCGTCATCAATTCGCACAGAGCCCACGACGACGATACGTTTAACCAGAACAGCGCGATGATTACGGCGTTGTCGCCGAATCCGCGCACGTTCGAAATTTCGGCATCGGCGACGCTGCAGCTTACCGATTGCCGCGAGGATATCGCCCAGCATTACGTGCCCGGCGTAGAGATCGTAACCTACGATTCTCCGGAAGACTTGGCGGCCAAAGCCGAATATTATCTGGAGCACGAGGAAGAACGGAAGGAAATCGCCCTGAAAGGTCTCTATCGAACGCTTAAGGATCATACGTACGTCTCCCGGCTGAGTCAATTGATAGATTTGACGATGAATGGTTAAGCGCCGCGCCGCGAATGCCGTTCGCCCCATACATTGTACAACTCAACTAATGAAGGCTCTGAATTCGATGTCGAGTCTGCTTCCTGTTAGGCTTCGCGATCAAAAGCGGACTTTGTGAACTACCTTTAGAAGGAGGTGACGGACATACCCGTGAGCATGAACAGGTATGCGGAATCGTGAACGGAGCAAAGCCGAAGCTGATGATCTTCTCGCATATTTGCAGCCCGATTTTCGTCACGGGAGCGGAGAAGCTGCTGTTGCTGTTCACCCGCGAGATGGTCCGTCGTTTTCAGTGCGTGATGGTCGTTCCGCAAATTGGAGCGATTGCAGAGAAGGCCAGGGAGCTGGGCGTCAAAATCGTCGTTCAGGATATCCCTCTATGTATTTCTTTATATACTGCAGCTCCTACCATTCATGAAGAGATCGCTGCAATGCAGCGATCTCCGGCATGGGGGAGAATTCATGCCATGCTGGCGGAGGAACGCCCCGACTTTGTGCTGGTCAACACAAGCGTTCACCCGCTGCCTGCGCTTGCAGCCAAAGCGATGGGAATTCCGACGATCTGGGTGCTGATGGAAACGGTGATGGACCGGCCGTCCAAGCATATGTCCGTCGGGCTTATCGTGTCCAACAGCGATATCGTCGCAGGCATTTCCCATTCGACGCTTCAGCCGATTCGCGATTTGGCGCCGCAGGCGCGAACGTTTATGCTGCCGCCTTATCTCATTAGGGAGGAACTGCTTCCCGGAAGCTGGCCGTATCACCGGATGAGGCTTCGCCAGCAGCACGGCTGGGGCGAGCACCACCGCGTGGCGGGCTTTATGGCTGCGACGATCTATGCAAACAAAGGGCTGGAGCAGTTTGTGAACGCGATGCTGCCGATTGCAGCGTCGGACGGTTGGGCGAGATTTCTCATTTTGGGCAAATCCGCAGATGACGCCTACTACCGTCATTGCCAGAAGCTGGTCTGGGATTCCGGTTACTCGGACAGATTCCTGTTCCTGCCGTTCGCGGACCAGATTCAACATGCGTATCCCGTCATGGATGTCATCGTCGTGCCCAGCCTGATCGCCGAAGGCTTCGGAATGACCGCGCTGGAAGGACTGATGTTCGGCAAGGGCGTTGTCGCTTCCGCCTCCGGCGGTCTGACGGAAATCATGAACGCGACGGGAAACGAGGAATATCTTGTACCGCCCGGCGACGTAGGGAAGCTAACCGAGCGCGTGAATGGACTGCTTAGCAATGGAACGCTGCTGCGCGCCGTCGGAGAACGCAACATGCAAACGGCGCAGCAGGTGTTCGGAGTCGAAGCGTTCCGGGAGCGGCTGGCGGAGCTGGTCGCTCAGCTGCCGCAGACCCCGGTGCTTATTCGCGGTTCTTTATGGCGGGGGAGCGCGCCTACCGTTTTTCTCATCGAGAATGGCATGAAGCGGCCGTTCGCTTCCGAAGCGGCATTCCTGCAAAGAGGATTCCGGTTTGAGGATGTGACGGAGGTGCCGGACGAGGATTTGCAGAGGCTTCCCGCCGGACCGACGCTGTTCGAACAGAAACGGAGAGCTTCCGGCAGGAGAAAAGTACGCAGGGGCAAAGGGCGGGGAATGAGGCGGAGGCATAGACGTAGCTCGGGCAGGCGGAGCGTCCGTTCGGGCAGAAGGAAGCGGTCGGGCTCCAAAGCCCGCCGCAGAAGAAGGTGAACCGATGCGTATCGTGACCATATTGGGAACTCGTCCGGAAATTATTCGTCTTAGCGTGCTGATCGGCAAGCTGGACCGCTTGGCGGAGCGCCACGTGCTCGTTCATACGGGGCAAAATTTTACTTCCAGCTTAAGCGGAGTTTTTTTCGAGCAGATGGGACTGCGGGCGCCCGATCTGTTGCTAGATGCCCGGAAACAAACGGTTGGCGGGCAGTTGGCGTCGATGTTCGGCGCCGTAGAGGAGCTGCTTAGGAAGGAGC
>PJUD01000259.1_pt1 | contig 38353 bp, 33 predicted proteins | sample 1512341 | NCBI WGS metagenome assembly PJUD01 (sample SAMN08177675, study PRJNA422409) | Feces metagenome, whole genome shotgun sequencing project. | isolation source: Chicken feces (3) enriched on wood chips: beechwood xylan treatment | host: Gallus gallus | place: USA: Madison | collected 2015-01-15 | reverse complement strand
TTTCTACGTCTGAAGTTTGCATATTAACCAGTTTTAGCTCAATAATCTTAACAGTATTAATATTGGTGCTATTTCTAGGCAACAAAGGTACAAAATTAAATAGGAAATTGAAAATTTATACATAGACATAATATGAGCCGCGGTCTTAAGAAATCGATAGAAAAAGAGCAGACCCGCTCCAACAATGGCTAAATGCAGCACAATACCTACCGATGTCAAGGGGACCAGGCTCAAAATTAATAGTACAGGAAGCATTAAAAAAAGTGTATTGAAATAAATCAGATACAGCACTGTCACATACTCCTTTACCAGCTTTCTAATTTCAAAAACAAAGGATAAGAATCGGATAAAACCTATTTTTAACGCAAATAAGCCTCCTACCATTCCTACAGTCTTCATATAATTGGAAAAAGTAATAAAATCGAATCTATTTAATTCATATGCATAAAATAGACTTACAAATAAGCCTATTGCCCCAGAAAATAATATAAATAGAAAAATAAAGGGCCAAGACGTCAGGATCGTGTCCTCTTTGCTTACAGACAATAAGACCCGATCATCCCAGTACCCCTGAAAAACCAATTTGATATCAGAAGGGAAAAATACCCGAATCATCCCAACACCAAAAATTAATGCGAGAACTGTAAATAAAATCCAGTTTTCACGATGAGCCTTGAGCGTTCCATATTGCCGGTCTAATTTGCTACTTCTCAGTTCGCCCTGAAAATACTGCTGTACATCAAAATTGTACATGTTGTGAATCCTTAAATCTTCCCCGTTTACTGTTACGATCCGATATTGATTCTGTAACGCAGGGTTCAAGGATGCTAAGACATTCTGGTTTGGCGATTCAACAGAATCCTTTACGATATTTAGACTATCAGTACGAACAGTGCTGCTGTCCTGTACAACCGTCCGAAAAGTCCCCCCCTGCGCATTCAATCCCGTAATTGAAAACAGCAGAAGTACTACAAATAGAATATGATATTTGAAGATAGTTACGCTCATTAAAATGAATTGTCTCTTAACGGTAATGAAATGCTCATGAACCGTCTATATTCGAAACTCTTTAATTGTGGTCGTAAAGTTAGGATAAAAAGTTATATTGCATTCAAAAAATCTTCAGAGAACATGTACAAAGAAATCATACGTTGTCAATGGTGCGGATCTGATCCGCAATATGTCGAATATCACGATAAAGAATGGGGACGACAAGTCCGCGATGACAAAACTTTATTTGAATTTTTGATCTTAGAGTCTGCACAAGCTGGCTTAAGCTGGATCACGATTCTTCGTCGAAGAAAGGCATATCAAGAAGCTTTTGCCAATTTTGATGTTGATCAAGTCGCGGCTTACACCAACGAACATGTTGATAGACTTTTGGTCGATTCGGGGATCATTAAACACAGGAATAAAATTGAATCCACCATTACCAATGCTCAACATTTCAAGAAAATCCAAGCCGAATATGGTAGCTTCTACGACTATTTATACAGCTTTTTACCCGAAAAACAACCGATCGTCAACCACTGGACCAGTTTGCAACAGGTACCTGCAACTACAGCGATCTCTGATAAAATAGCAAAAGACATGAAGAAAAGGGGATTCAAATTTTTCGGTTCTACCATCTGTTATGCTTATATGCAGGCCGTTGGAATGGTAAACGACCATATCGAAACCTGTTCGTTTAAATAAGCTAATTATTAAAGTACGTATAGGTTTCGCAAATACCAATTTATAGGAATCAAAACAAGTTCTCTACACCATAAAAAACAGACCGTTAAGAACAGAAATACGACATATGAATCAAATCGACCTAAAACAAAACCAATTGGTATTAAAAGAAAAAAGGGGGCCTCTAATTGCCAGAATATTCATCTATATACTCACCATATTTGCAATATGCCTACCCTTAGGTGGCTTGCTTGCCAATATATTCAATGATGGGTTGACACTTGTAAATGTTATTATGTATGGTGTATTTGGATTAATAGCATACTATATGCTCCGTGTTTCATTATGGAATACTTATGGCACTGAAATTATTGAATTTCAAAAAAACAAAATCAACTACACCGCCAACTACCAATGGTTTAAAGGAGGTCAAAAAGAAATTGATTTTGAAAAGGTAGACTTTACAATACAAAAAGCGGGCTATGAGGAAGATAATAAAGGCGTCTTAGTCATTAAATATGACGATAATGGGCTATTTGAAACCGCCTCCAAACTACCGTTATCTGATTTGGAAATTTTGCTCATAAATCTGAAAGAGTTATACAATCATCAAATGCTTTAATAGATTAGGACTTTACAGTAAAAATGCAATTATTTCCTAGTAGAACATCAGACAGCTACGTTTTTATAAATGTCCGGAAGATTCCGACAAAGTCCATTATAGTCCATGCCATACCCGACTACAAATTCCTTGCTTATTTCAAACCCCACATAGGTCAGTTCCTCGAAATGATACTGCAAAGCCTCAGGTTTCACCAAAAGCGCACAGGCAATGACGCTGGCTGGATTTAATTTTTTTACGGCATCCAAGGTATACTTCAGGGAATGCCCGGAATCAACAATATCTTCCACAATAATCACATCACGACCTTCGAGGTCGATTCCGAGGCCTAAAAGCTCGTTCAATTCAGATTGACCCGTTCCGATATAAGAGGCCAGCTTAATAAACGACATCTCACAAGGAACATCAATTTGCTTAAGCAAATCTGCCATAAACATAAAACATCCATTCAAGACGCCTATAAAAACAGGCTGTTTATGTTCATAACGCAGGCTTATATCAATCCCCATCAAGCGCACTCGTTTCTGAATTTGCTCCTCTTCAAATAAAGGTTCGAAAAGCAGTCCGTCAATTTCTATCTTTTTCATGCTAATATTCTTCTTTCAGCACAGGCACTATTTGCGTGTGTCGTTTTCTTTTTCTTCTTTTTTACGCCCCAATATCTTGTCAAATAGCGATCGTTTTGGTTTCTCCTGCTCACTAGCCTCCTCATCTTTCTTTTCCGTTAGATCCATTTGTTTTAGCTTCTTTGGAACAGATACATGCTCAAGATTGTCGGCAGGAGAACTACTTTCGAGACGATCGAACAACAAGGGATCATCTCCCATATCAAATACATCAACAGAATCTACCACAGCTGGTCTTGCTGCCCGCAGATGCGGCTGCAGAACAACTTCATAAAAACCATAATTTGAAGTTGTTGAATCCACACTAATCTGCCCTGTTTTGGTCATAATATGACCATAGGTATTAAAATAGCGCAACATATTCCCTTTCAGGTGCCCTGTCCAATCAAAAAAGTTGAGTCCCTTTTTGGGACGCGGAACAATACTGGACAAAAATATACTTTCTCCAAGCCCTAATTGCGCTGGTGTTTTCCCAAAATAATAGCGTGCAGCTTCGGTAATACCATATACATTATTGCCCCATTCGATGACATTTAGGTAAACCTCGTACATCCGTTTTTTACTCACTTGCTGCGAGCGTTCCATCAGCCATACCAGCAAAATTTCCTCCAGCTTCCGTACAACCGTCTTATTGCGATTTAGAAAAACATTTTTCACCAGTTGCATTGATATCGTGCTTGCCCCGCGCTTAAATCCTTTTTCCTTAATGTTTGTAGCAATAGAGAGTTTAAAAGCTTTCTCCTCAAAGCCCTTATGCTTAAAGAAAAATGGATCTTCCGTATTGATCAAACTAATCTGCATATAACGGGATATTTGATCTATAGGTGTAAAATTAGGATTTTGAGGGCCGACAACAATTTCCCGCATCGGCTTACCATCTTCATAGGCTGTATAAGTGAATGGCGTATTTAACATCGCAATATTGGCCTCGCCCCATTTGACCACTCTTAAATCCCTATCATCCATTTTGGAAGAGAAAAGAAGCTTTTCGGGCTTTTTGATTTCGAGAGCAAAGTTCAGATCGTATTGAATATGCCCCTCCACCTGAATACCGTCTAAGCCAGGAAATAATCCAACTGGCATGGCATCAAAAAAGTGCTGCGCCTCTATCCTATCGGTATGAATAGCAAGGAAGAGTTCTTTTTCCGGCTTGTGCACATATTTGATATAAGGAGAAAACACGAAATCTTTGACCTGAACGGTACTTTCTTTGCTCACCTCAATCGATGATGCTCCAATATTCAATGCCCCCTGCATGATGGCCTCAGGAAAGATAACATCTTTACTAGAAATACGCCAGTGATTTACTTTCAGATTTTTAAATCCCCATTGCCCATGCAACTCCAGTAACTCCTTATTTCTTCTATGCGCCTTGTCCAATCGGAAGGATATTTCATCAAAACTTACCGCTAGACCAAATTTGCGCTGTAATAGCGGAAGATTTACCTCTTTTTTATCGGAAAAAAGACGAAGGTCACATTCTTGATTATCTGAATCAATTGTTCCGGTCAGATTCCAGGCTGCCTCATGGTCATTTAACAGGAACTTGGTTTCCATATCTCCGCCGTCGATCACAGCAGAAGGAATTACAATGCGTTGTGAAGTACTGTCGTCACGATAGGAAAGCTCAAGGTTCTTGAGATCGAGGTCATTTGGAATCTTAAAAAATACATTTTTCAACAATCGATCTGCCAAGGCCGCCAGATTCTGCTTTGGGTTATCATTTTCAACGGTATCTTTTTTCTGTTTCTTGAACAGGAAATCGTAGTTACTGATCGAATCCTTTTTAACAAGAGAAACTTTCCCATTATCTAAAAGAACTTGTCCTAACTTCACATCCCCAAATAACAAAGGCCACAATTTTACAGACACTGTCAAATCATTGATTTGGGCCAATTGATCCCTATTTTTGGGCAATAGCTGTATATTCTTAAATTGTACGGCATTAATCCCCTGGAAAGCATAATATTGAATCTTCAATTCCATATCATACTTTTCAAGCAACTTCGCTTTCGCTTTGTTGATTGCTCCCATGAGCATGGCATCTCTTTTCTGATAAGCATAGGTGCCTACTGCGATCGCCAAAACCAAAATAGCAGCTAAAGCGATATAAAGCCATCGCCATTTGCGGGACTTAAAAGACGTTATAAATCGATTGGACATAATTATTACTTAATGCAAATTCGTGCATATCAACAGTCAAACTTAGATAAATTTGGCTGTATATACAATTATAATTCACTGAAACCAGGATGGCCTTTTATCCCTTTCTACAGTCCGACAAAATTATTTAGAAAACAGGTTGATTACCCGAAAACGAAAATGTACTGGATAACGGATCTTTCCTAAAGATTAGGAATACGATAAGGTAATCTTATCCCATTAAAAACAAAGAAATGACATGAAATTGATCCGCAATGAGTAGTTTTGTAATCCATGATTACAAATGAATAATAGATGGTTACCAAAGAACAAATATTAAATGCATTATCCTATGTGGAAGAGCCCGATTTAAAAAAGGATCTTGTCACATTGAATATGATTCAAAATATCGAGATCGAAGGTGAAAAAATTGCTTTCGATGTGATTTTAACTACTCCAGCCTGCCCGCTTAAGGACCATATAGAACATGCCTGTCGAAACGCCATAGCCCATTTCATTGACAAAAATCTCGAAGTCCAGATCAATATGACTTCCAATGTGATCGGGAAACAAGGCGCACAAGTGTCGGGTATTAAAAACATCATCCTGGTATCTTCAGGCAAAGGTGGTGTTGGTAAATCTACGGTTGCCGCCAATCTTGCCCTTGCTCTCCATGCGAAAGGAGCTAAAACAGGACTTTTAGACGCCGACATCTATGGCCCATCGCTTCCGATTATGTTTGGCCTAGAAGGTGCCAAACCGGGTTCGATAGAAATGCCAAACGGCCAGGTTAAAATTGAACCGCTTGAAAAATTTGGACTGAAATTGCTCTCAATCGGATTTTTCACCGATCCAAACCAGCCTATTCCATGGCGAGGACCGATGACAACCTCGGCCATCAAGCAGCTTTTTAACGATGCACATTGGGGTGAACTGGATTACTTGGTTGTTGATATGCCTCCGGGTACTGGTGACATCCATATCACTGTATCACAGACATTCCCGATTGCCGGTGCTGTGATTGTCACAACCCCACAGCACGTTGCCCTGGCTGACGCTGTCAAAGGAATTGGAATGTTCTTAATGGATAGCATCAATATTCCATTATTGGGTGTCGTGGAAAATATGGCCTATTTTACACCAGCGGAACTGCCAGAGAATAAATATTATATTTTTGGTAAAGATGGCGGAAAACGTCTTGCAGAAGAATATAAAGTTCCTTTCCTAGGTGAAATCCCTTTGTTAAAAGGCATTTCTGATGCAGGAGATAATGGTTTCCCTGTTGCCATAGATACCGAAGATCCTGTAACAAAATCATTTTTAACGATCGCGGAAAAAGTTGCCCAGCAACTTTCCATTATCCATAGCCAGGGGAGATAGTTCGTTCATAATGCGCTTTTGCGCTTCACCATAAAAAAGGCTTTCATACGTATGAAAGCCTTTTTTATGAAATGTCATCGAATGATTAGATAGCAAGCTCCAGCATTACCGGACAATGGTCGGAATGGACTGCATCCGGCATTATACTGGAAGATTTGATTTGTTCCGCCAAAGGTTTTGAAACCATATTATAATCAATACGCCAGCCCAAATTCTTTGCACGAGCCCCTGCGCGATAGCTCCACCAACTGTAGTGGTGTGGATCTGGATTTAAATGGCGAAAAGAATCAATATATCCCGAATTAATAAAATTCTCCATCCATTCGCGCTCTTCCGGAAGAAATCCCGAAGAATTTGCATTTGATTTGGGATTGTGAATATCGATGGCACGGTGACAGATATTATAATCACCACAAACGACCAAATTTGGTTTTTCGATCAATAGCTTATCGCTATACAATTGAAAGTCTTCCAAAAAACGGTATTTAAAATCCTGTCTCACATCTCCTGTTGTCCCTGACGGGAAATAGGTACTCATCACGGAGACCTGATCAAAATCAGCACGGATAATACGTCCTTCAAAATCATAATCTTCATGGCCGCAACCATACTCAATATGCTTAGGTGTGATCCGCGTAAATAAAGCGACTCCGCTATAACCCTTTTTTTGAGCGGGATACCAGTAATGCTCATAGCCCATCTCCTCCAATAAGGCTATTTCGGGAATTTGATCAGGTGTTGCTTTGATCTCCTGAAGACAAATGACATCTGCGTTTACAGTTTTCAACCAGCCCAACCAATCCTTCTTTAAGGCTGCCCGCAAACCATTCACGTTATAGGTTACTATTTTCATTTTTTGAATATTGTGATTCTAGAGAATAGAAAAAAAAAGCTCTTCAACTCCCGGTTCGTTAGTTCATAACAGTATTAGTAGTCTTTAGAAGAGAAAAGATCGCCAATTTTAGAAAAGATACCCGTCTGAGGTTTTAAACCTTTTAGTTCCCGCTCTAAATTTAATGCTTCTCGTCTTGTAAGGACATGCATGTTCATCTTTTGATCCACCTCTGGTCTATCGTGTTTATCAGTTTTAACAGCTGCAATCTGATCGATAACCTCCACTCCTTTGACCAATTCACCAAATACAGTATAATTCCAATCCAAATGCGGGGTACCACCAATGGTCGTATAAGCCTGACGTTGGGCATCAGAAAATTTCTTGCCATTCATCCGTGTCTGCTCCAGACGATCGAGATCTTCGGGTGTAAACACTTTTCCCTGAACAAGATAAAACTGAGAACCCGAAGAAGCTTTTGCAGGGTTGTTATCCCTAGCCGCTCCGATCGTACCTTTTTTATGGAATAAACCGTCCTGAATTTCTGCAGGAATTGTATATCCCGGACCGCCATTTCCCAACTGCGCTCCGCCGACAGCATTTTTTGAATCAGGATCACCGCCTTGAATCATAAAATTCTGGATGACGCGATGAAACAAGGTTCCGTCATAGTATTTACTTTTTGCCAATTTGACAAAGTTATCTCTATGTTTTGGTGTTTCATTATACAACCGCAGCACACAGGTTCCCTTGTCTGTAACGATCTGTACATATTTAAACTCGGGTTTAGCTGCAAATGCCAAAACCTGCAAAAAGCAGAATACTGCTATTAAACTAGCCTTTAAAAATCTCATCTGTTAATAATTATACGTTCCCATTTGAACTTCGTGTTATTGTAATTATGCTATCTATTTCCTAGATAACGTTTAATTCCTCAAAATAATCTATAATCAACGACTTCATAATCAGCTCTTGTTCCAAAAGTGTGTAGTTGGGAATAGGCTTTACCAATTCCCAATGCGGCCAGCCTTCTTCATCCAGACCTTTCAGATTATAAAATCCCATAGCACTGAAAAGACGGCATGTCGCAATGTGCATCAACTCTTCCTTTTCCCGTTTTGAGAATTTTTGGGCACCTTTACCCAATTCCTGAACACCTATAAGGAATAAACAGACCTTGATGTCAGGCTTTTCCATATCAAATAGCGAAGCGATTTCATCCTGTAGGATGCTCCACTTCTTATTTACTTCTGCTGCCTTCATTTTTTTGTTTTAAACAAACTAAGATAAATTTGCGATGATTTGCAAGCAAATTAACGCACAGATAACTACACTTATACCGTTGGATTCCCGCCTTTAGAAATCACCTCCGCACAACGTTGATCAATCATCTGAAAAACGGGATCAAACAAACTATCATCAAAATACGGGTCAGGAACAACCTCATCTCCCAAAAACAATTTAACTTTATTCAGATCTTCCTTATTAATAACCTGGGCACATACATCCGCATAGTTTTGCCTATCCATGACAAATATAAGATCATATTCGGCAAAAAATTGCGGTTTGAAATGTCGGGCCCGTTGACCGGAAATATCGACACCATATTTCTTTGCAATTGCGATAGCTCTACGGTCGGGAGCTTCACCAATGTGCCAGTCACCCGTACCTGCCGATTCGACGACCCAGTTCAATTGATTATCCGCTACTTTTTGTTTCAATATACCATGCGCAAGGGGCGAACGACAGATATTCCCCAAACAAACCATTAAAATCTTCATCTTTATAATTTTAAAAAAGCTATATAACAGTAGTACCACTTCTATGTATTCTACCAAGCGAAGTAAAAAACACTATTGGCTCACCTAATGCAGCCCATACTCGTTAATAGCAAAATATGTAACAAATCGCATGGCCAAAGAGGCTCAGCTTAAAAAGTACCGAAGTTGTTTCGGCACTTCATTCCGCAAAATAGCTAAACTAAAATGATTAAGGAAACAACGCGCTTAAAATTGACTGACTTCTTACCAAGCTGAGGCTTTTCAACAACAGCATCATGTTTCCGCTAGCATCAGGCTTTGAAATCAAACTCAAACTTCTTTCCGCCCAATAAGCGAATCCAGCGAGCTCAGCTAGATCGACGAGCATAAGCACTTTTCAATAAACTTCACAAAGAGCGTTCATGCCCACCTTAGAGAAAAAACACAAATCAATAAAAAGAAAAGTTTCAAAAAAAAGGTGGCCTAACCTCACGGTTAGAACCACCTAAACTATATTAATCAACCAATTCTTAATTCAATCCTTAATATTCTACCGGGAAGCTCAATTGAACAGCACCACCTTGCGGAGATACACCTTTCAACCGAACAATATTGCGTTGTGTTGCGCCGAGAGCAGCTTCAACATCATCTACTGTATTTACAGCTTTTCCGTTGACTTCAGTAATGACCAGTCCGCGCTCAACACCAAAATAATCAAAGATACCACCACGGTTCACTTGGGTAACAACAACTCCGGAGTTTACGCCCAATTCTTTCTTCTTCTGAGCAGAAGCAGGAATAAAGCTTGCTCCTAGTTTATTATAGATTTCCGTTGCGCTTTTTGAAGCTTTTCCCCCGGCACTTGCAGTCTTCAAAGATTCTTCACCCTTCAATGTCATGGTGACTTGTTTTTCCTTACCATCACGTTTGTAAGTAACATTAACCTTATCTCCAGGACGTGCACGACCGATGGTTTCACTTAAGACAGGCGAACCTGTAATCACTTTTCCATTGATTTTCGTCAAGATATCTCCTTTTTTGATACCTGCTGCCTCTGCCGCACCGCCACCAACTACTTCTTGGACATATAAGCCATCAACATCTGTAAAACCTTTTTCTTTGGCCAATTCAGGAGTTATTTCAGTATAAGTAACACCTATATAACCACGTTTTACATTACCGTATTCAACAAAGTCGTCAACAATCTTTTTCACTAGGTTGACCGGAATCGCAAACCCATAACCAGCATATGTTCCTGTTGGAGAGGCTATGGCCGAATTAATACCAATCAATTCGCCTGAAGCGTTAGTCAAGGCACCACCACTATTCCCTTTGTTGATAACCGCATCTGTTTGAATAAAGGATTCGATTGCTGAACTCACAGGGATTTGATCCTGTCCACCACCAAATGGATTACCACGTTGCTGTTGACCTTCATTCAAAATACCAATCTGACGACCTTTAGCACTAATGATACCTGCGGTCACTGTAGATTGAAGTCCAAGCGGATATCCGAAAGCCAACACCCATTCACCGACATTGACATTATCTGAGTTACCCAATTTGACAACAGGAAGTCCTTTACCTGACACTTTCAGCAATGCTAAATCGGTATTCGGATCGCGTCCGATCAATTTAGCTTCAAACGTACGCTTGTCTGTTAATACGACTTCAATTTTATCTGCATCCTCAACGACGTGGTTATTGGTTACAATATAACCATCATCGGAAATAATTACGCCTGATCCTGAGGCCTGCACGGGTTGCGACTGCATTTGTCGACGTCCACCACCCTGCGGCATGCCAAAAAACTCTTCAAACATATCAAATGGAGAACCTTGCGATTGCTGCGATCCCTTACGGCTATAAGTGGTCTTAATATGGACAACCCCAGGCGATACCACCGCCGCAGCTTGGGTAAAATCAGGATTACCTGTCGAGGACATTACCCCTGTTGGATTGTTTGCAAAATAAACCTTTTGTTTGTCTTCGAAAGACATACCATCAAACTTCTTATTCTCAATAAGCTTGTAACCTCCTAATGCTACCGCTCCACCGAAAACAGCTGTTAATAGCGTTAAACCGACCTTATTCATAAACTTATTTCTATTTTAAAATGTCTTAATATAAGCTGATAACTTTTGCTCTTAAAATTACCGATTTTATTCGGATATGTTCAAATGTAATACCATTTCGAGCCCTTCGGAAAATCCGACACGTTAAAATATGTTAATTACTAGACAAATGTAATCATTTTAACAAATCTTAACTTTTTCCAGTTTTTTTGTAACAAAAAAACGTACTTTTGTTACTACAAATCAACGTAATGGCACCAAAAGTAAGATTTTCAAAATATCAGGGAGCGGGCAATGACTTCATTTTAGTAGACAATCGCGACAATGCGTTTGACCGCACAGACGAAGTATTGGTAGAAAAGCTCTGCAACCGACGATTTGGCATTGGCGCCGACGGTTTAATGCTATTACAGAATAGAGAAAATTACGATTTTGAGATGGTTTATTATAATGCCGACGGTAGAGAAGGTAGTATGTGCGGCAATGGAGGCCGTTGTATCGTCGCTTTTGCACGCGATTTAGGCATTATTACTGACAAAACTGCCTTTTTGGCAGTAGACGGCGTACACCACGCCTCTTTATCAGCAGACCTTGTCAATCTGCAGATGATCGACGTAACGGATTTTGCTCGTGACGGAGAAGCCTATGTGTTACAAACAGGTTCTCCACATTATGTTGAATTTGCAAAAAATCTCCACGATAAAAATGTCTTCCAAGATGGATACGCCATTCGCAATAACGCTACTTATGGTAAAGAAGGCATCAATGTGAATTTCATCGAAGCTGAAGCAGAAGGTTATTTTCTCCGTACATTTGAGCGCGGTGTTGAAGATGAAACCTATGCCTGCGGTACTGGCGCAACTGCGGCGGCCATGGCGGTTGCCCTACAGCAAAATCTAGAGGGCGACATCAACATCCCTATCCGCGTATTGGGTGGACAACTTTATATCTCCTTCCATAAGGAAGGTTCCCATTTCTCAAAGGTCTTTTTAAAAGGACCGGCGCAGTTTGTCTTTGAAGGTAACTATTAGGCTTCTTATCCTATAGCGATCCAGGGCAATTGCACCCCAAATTCTTAATCCAGAAAATCAAGTTTGAAATATGACTTACCTTGATAGGCGACTATAGTTGCGTACAATTCACATCATGTAGATTAATTTTAACCAGACACCGGGCAATCCCCAGTAACCGATTTTTAAATTTTCAACGCACAAATTGCGATTAATGGTATATTTTATTGTATATTAGATACCTTTATTTATAAGGTCCGCTATTTTTAATGCAACAGTCAAAGTCATTTCCAGTATATAAAATCGTTTATTCTATATGTGAGCACCCCTATCTCGGCTATCTCATTGAGCCACACATGGTCAAACTCAATCCCAATGGAAGTTACTCACTACGCTATCAACGTATATTTAGCAATACTGTCGATGCTTACGCTGCCGAATTGGATGAAGTAGATTATAAACTGATTCGATTGCTCGATGAAATCGAACAAACGCATCTCATCAAAAAATATTACAAAAAAGCAATTAGACCTGTCGATTTCTTTTCCAAAGTTTTCGATAAAAAGCTTTATGAACTTCTGCGCCCTAAGATTGATGAAAAAATGATCCAATTTTTTGAAGCTGTTGGAGATAAGCCGCTTTTCATGATGAGCAAAGATGGTTATCCAGCAGATCAAGAAATTAAATTAGCCAGCTCTGCTGCATCAATCCTATTTCACTTTCGACGGAACGAAGAAGAAACACGTTATTTCCCGACCATCAAATACGACAATCAGCGTCTGGAGTTTATGTTCAAAAATGCCATTGTCTTGACCAATGTACAAGCATGGTTACTTTTAAACAATACCCTGTACTATTTCGATCAGGCACTTGAGGGCAAGAAGCTTAGTCCTTTCCTAAATAAACGTTACATTTCCGTCGGTAGAAGCACTGAAAAAAAATATTTCGAGACCTTTGTATGTGGTTTAATTGAACGCTATCATGTCTATGCGGAAGGATTCGAGATTCAAACCCATCAGCACCAAGCAATTCCACTTCTCCATTTAATTTATGTTGAAGATGGAGCGTCGCAATTGCAACTGCAATTCAAGTACGGTCCACATACTTTTACTGCAGGTGCCGAAAATAAAGTTACAGTTCGTATGGAATATAATGAGAAAGATGATCAGTATATATTCCACCGCGTCAAACGGTCTGTACAATGGGAAGAACAACAACATGAAAGCTTAAAAAAACTAGGACTGCAGGACGTTGACCTGCAACTGGGTTTGTTAACACCACATATCCATGCCGGGAAACGGCTTTCAGTCTTTGACTGGATTAATAATCATCAAGAACAACTTGAAAGACTTGGATTCCAAATTGTACAAAATAGTGAAGAAAAACGTTTCTTTATAGGACACACCTCTCTGGATATCTCCATTGATGAAGACAATGATTGGTTTGATATCAGCGCTATCGCAAAATTTGGCCCTTATGAGATTCCATTTATCCAGCTGCGCAACCATATCCTGAATAACATTAAGGAATTTACCTTGCCAAATGGAGAAATTGCTATGATTCCCGAAGAGTGGTTTGCGCAGTACAACCATCTTTTCCAATTTTCAGCAGATAGGCATGAACTCAAACTAAGTAAGGTACATATTGGCTTACTTTTTGAAATTAGCGAACATACTAAACTGGTGTTTAATCGAAAACTACAGAATCTAGCTAACTTTGAAGAGATCGCTGATATTCCCGAACCAAAATATTTCAAAGGAAATCTCCGTCCTTACCAAAAGGCCGGATACAATTGGTTTAATTTCTTAAAGCAATATAAATTTGGAGGCTGCCTTGCTGATGATATGGGTTTGGGTAAAACCATTCAGACGCTAGCACTATTGCAACAGCAAAAAGAGCAACTCCAAGATGAACGGGATGTCCGTACGTCACTGTTGGTCTTGCCCACATCTCTGGTATACAACTGGCAAAAAGAAGCGCAGCAATTTGCACCACAGCTTAATATTCATCTTCATACCGGTAATAACCGCATTAAGGACGCCTCGCTTTTCGCCAAATATGATCTGGTAATCACCACCTACGGGATTGCCCGTATCGACGAGGATACCTTGAGTAGCTTTTATTTTAATTATATTATCCTCGATGAGAGCCAAAATATCAAAAACCCGACATCTAAATCGTTCAAAGCCATCAAAAGCCTAAAAAGTAAAAATAAGCTGGCTTTGAGTGGAACTCCGGTTGAAAATTCAGTCTCGGATCTTTGGGCACAGATGCACTTCACCAATCCGGGGCTACTAGGCAGCTACACCTATTTTCAGAAGGAGTTTGTGCAGCCTATAGAAAAGAAAAAAGACGAAGAAAAAGCACAACGCCTACAAGCGATTGTCAAACCATTTATATTGCGGCGAACAAAAGATCAGGTGGCAACAGAATTACCACCTAAAACCGAACAGGTGCTTTACTGTGAAATGACTGAAAAACAATCCGAACTGTACGAAAAGGTCAAATCGGAATACCGCAATGCCATTCTTGACGGACAATTGGACAACAAGCCTAAATCTACACAAATTGCGCTGTTACAGGGTTTGACCAAACTTCGGCAATTGGCTAATCACCCCAGAATGGTCGATGAAAAATTCTCGGGTGATTCCGGTAAGTTCGAAGCCGTCATTGAAACACTCGAGATGGTCATGCGAAGAGGCAACAAAGTGCTGATTTTCTCCCAGTTCGTAAAACAGCTGAATATTTTCCGTCAGTATTTCGATCATAAAGGAACAAATTATGCCTACCTGGATGGCGGCACAAAGAATCGGGATGAAGCCGTCAGCCAATTTCGTAAAAACAACGATACCAAGTTATTCCTTATATCGATAAAAGCAGGTGGGGTGGGACTCAATCTGATTGAAGCAGACTATGTCTTCATTCTGGATCCATGGTGGAATCCTGCTGTGGAACAACAGGCTGTAGACCGTTCACACCGCATCGGGCAAACACGTAATGTCTTTATCTATAAATTTATCAGTAAAGATACCGTGGAAGAAAAGATATTGGCTTTACAGAATAAAAAGAAATCGATCGCTCAGAGCCTGATCACAACAGAAGAAAGCTTTATCAAATCGTTATCGCAAGAAGATCTTCAAGAACTTTTGGCCTAGCCTACAAGATTATTGTTTATATCCGTTGATCTTCGCCATATATATCGATGGACGGATACCCGTTACACGTGTAAAAATATTGCTAAAAGAGGAGAGCTCATTGTATCCTACCCGCATCGCTATTTCGAGAATGGAGTATCTATTCTCGGACATCAGCTCCAAGGCTTTCGCAATGCGTATAGCTCTTAAAAAACGGATATAGCTGATTCCCATATCTTCTTTGAAAAGTCTGGACAGGGAACGACTGCTCATACCAAAATGCACGGCAACCTGCTCAATGGTAAATGCTTGATCAATATTGCTGTTCAGATATCTCGCTACGCTCTTAAGTTTTTCGCTTTTAGGGTAAGGATGTTGCATCGGAAAAGCGTCTATTGGTGGACTCATATCTGGTATAATGGCGATCATGGCCCGCAATAAACAATACTTCGGATAATCAATCGCCTTGCTGATCCCTCCAGTCCAATCTTGTGCAAACAAAAACATCTCACGCATCAAATCGTTGCTTAAAAATATATTTGGCCTTGAAAGTACAACCGGCATATCCTGCCTCTCCTTAAGATAAAAACTGTACAATGGAATACGTGAGCTCGAGCTCTCCAAATGATAGGTTGTATTTGCTGGAATCCACATATAAAACCTTGCGGGCAAATACCAGTGCTTTGTTGTCGTAAAAACATGAATAATACCACCGTCAGCATAGAGCAGCCGCGCCTTTTTGTGTTTGTACTCACGAGAATCGATACGATCGACATACATGTGGTCAACAAAAAAATCATATTGATCAGCGTCAATCGCTGCGAGTTTTTCTTCCTCCATAATCTAAAATTACACTTTTTATACAATATGGCGCAAATGAACAGATATCCGTCCGACTATACAAAACAAAACAACTCTATCCGAAGGTATCTTTGTATGCCCATATTATCAGGCACTCAGAGAAGTGATCGGTATTCCGGGCAACCCACTTTAAACAAAATTCAAAAGCAGAAAAATTGCTGTTTCGCGTACATCATAAGGCGAACCGATACTGGTACAGCAGACTTTAATTTAATTTTTAAAAGTCTCCTACTGCATATGATGAAGTAAAAAACAGAATGGCAAGTTTCATAATGCTAAAAATAGATGCTGAACTTCTGTTGATACACTTTAAGCACACAAAACAGACTATTGAAATCGCGCAATCAAAACAATAATGAATAAAGTAGATAATAAAGACAAAACAAAAGGATTTAATAAAGTGCTCGTCATATTTGCGAGCCTATTATTATTGACAGGTATTGGTGTCTTAGTCAGACACCTCATATTTACCAATCAATATGTAACAACAAATGACGCGCAAATCGATCAATACTTGACACCAGTTGCCAGTAGGGTCTCTGGTTTTATCAAGGAGGTGCGATTTGAAGAAAATCAATATGTACATCGGGGCGACACCTTATTAATTATAGATGCCAGTGAGTATCAAACGAAAGTCGATATGGCGAATGCCGAACTCCAAAATAGCCAGAGCAATGCCGAGGTAATCAGCAAAACAGCCCGTGCGACAGCCAATAGCATGTCGGTTCAAAAGGCAAGATTAGAAGCTGCAAAAGTAAGTGTATGGCAGACCCAACAGGATTACAATCGATTCAAGAATTTATTTGAAGCAGAAGCAGCAACCAAACAACAGTACGATAATGCCAAAGCAGCCTATGATATAGCGTTGGCACAATTGCATACCATAACCGAAGAATATAATTCGGCCCAACTAAACACCAATAAAGAAAAAGCAAGCGAACTACCGGCAAGAGCCAATATCAATATTAAAAAGGCCGCAAAAACAAATGCACAGCTTTTTCTTTCTTACACCGTAGTTACCGCACCTTATGATGGCTTCGTTGGAAAACGAACCATCCAAGCAGGACAATATGTAAAGGAAGGCCAGACACTTGCCAATGTCATTAGTGAAGAGAAATGGATCAACGCTAACTTTAGGGAAACTCAACTCGAAAATCTTGCAGAAGGTAACAGTGTTACAATACAGGTGGATGCTTTTCCCAAACTCCGTTTTAAAGGAAAGATCCAGTCATTCTCTCCTGCATCAGGGTCCAAATTTGCCGTGATACCACAGGACAATGCAACCGGAAATTTCGTAAAAATTGAGCAACGGATTCCCATTAAAATTGTATTTGATCCAAATCAGGATCTAAAGAAATTACGTGCCGGCATGAATGTCGTTATCCATGCCGCCAATCAATCCTAATCGCCCATGAGTACAAACAAATCTTTATATTACAGCTGGGTTCCTGAATGGATAAAACTTCCACTTATGGTCGTAGCGATGTTCCCACATCTCATGTTAATGTCGCTCTTCCATTCCAATACCGCATTTACCGCTTCTACACTTGACATCGAAGCCGAAGATATTCAGTATTTTCTATCCTTGATGTATGGTGCCATTGTCGTTACTCTACTTATATTTCAACGTCTATTTTCATTTTTTAGGGTAAGGACATATATTCTCCTAACCTGTAGCAGCTCAATTCTGATTTTACTGGGCATTTCACTCACAAGAGATCCTTTTCTGATCGGTATTCTCCGGGTGATCGAAGGCATTTTCTGTGTACTGGAAGGTGCATGCTTTCTTCCGCTGCTTATAATGCAGATTAAGCATACCAAAAGCCGGACGATTGCTTATTTTTTCCTATATACGTTTATGCTTACCGGATCAACTTTGACAACATCCTTACTCAAAGAAAGCATCATGGATTATGGATGGGAAGATATGATCCATGTCGTGCTCTATTGGCATTTGATCGTAATTGCAATAGCCCTGCTGTTACTTAACAATAATCGCTTGGGTAAAAAGTTTCCACTCTATCAACTGGATCTGGCCAGCTGTATATTTTTATTGACATCATTGAGCTGTGGGGCCTACGTGTTAATTTATGGCCGCAAATACTATTGGTTTGAATGCTCCACGATCACCATCAACTTCGCACTTTTCCTTATCTTCGGAGCGCTTTTTATCATCAAACAGCAGATGGTCAAAAGACCGCTTTTTCATTTTGAGATCTTCAGATACAAAAATGTAATCTTTGGTGTTATCCTATTTTTTCTCTTTTATATTATTCGCAGCAGTCTCAATAATGTATACACAGTGATGGCTACCGTATGGAAGTGGCCTTGGCATTATATTATTGATGTACAGTACATCAATGTCTTTGGCACTATACTGGGTGTTGGCAGTTCAGGCTTTTTACTCCTGCGCGATGTATCCCCTAAATATATCTTTGGTTTTGGCTTTTTGATATTGGCCACTTCATGTTTCCTATTTGTACCCACATTTTATCCCGATACCACAATTTTGGCAATCGGCGTTCCCTTATTTATTCAAGGAATCGGGCAGGGCTGGCTTTTTACTCCGCTAGTTATTTATATTTTGACAGGTGTAGAATCCCATCATGTTGGCAATGCAGGCCTCATGGGTACAACCGTTCGGTTTTGGAGTACCAATGTCGGATTTGCACTTATCCAAAATGCCAGCTATACACTCAATCAAAAACATTATATTCAGCTCGAACGAACGCTGAATACAAGTAACCCACTGACAATAAACTATTGGAATGCATTAATGGAGAAATATACCGGAATATTTGGCGATCAGATCGCAAGCCGTATTGCAAGCAAAAGTATTTCGGGAACACTAAGTCAACAAGCGTCACTAATCAGTAACATGGAGATATTTACCTATTTAGGAATTCTGGGAATGTTGATAACCGGATTAATTTTCTTATTCGGCCCAGCTAAAACACTATTCATGCGTCTACGGATACCATATTTGTAAAAAGAACAGCTAAACGGTCGTATAACCACCATGATGTCGTATCCATCAAAATTGTTAAACCCGAACTGAAGATGATCGCATGCCAATAAACGAATGCAAGACATTCATTGAAGCCATTGCAAATAAAACTTCGTAATAAACCCAACATAGAAACCCATGGATACGCTGTTGCCCCCCCATGGATCAATCAAACAAGGCTTTAAAAACAAAGGAGCTGTGTGCAAATACATGCACAAGCTCCTTTTTTTATTTTGTACTTAATCTATTTAAGCATCAAATTCTTTAAGTGCTTTTTTCACACGTGCTATTACCTCGTTTTTACCGAGTAATTCAACGATCTGAAAAACATCTGGTCCGAATTTACCGCCTACCAACATAATCCGGAATGGCATCATCAGCTCGCCTATTTTCATTCCCGATGCCTGAATCGCATCTTTGAAGAAAGGCTCCAATTCAGCAGCTTTCCACGTATCAAATCCTTCGAATGATTGGTTTATACCCTCAAAAAATGCTGTTTTTTCAGCAGACCACTTAGGCTTCACAGCATTCAAATCATATTCCGCAGGTTGCAAAAAGAAGAACGACGCCTGACTCCAAAAGTCTTCAACAAAAGTTAAACGTTCTTTCACAGCATCCAATACCCTGCTCACGTAAGCTTCGTCGGCATCTACTTGATGATGTTCCAATACTGTTTTGATCTTTGGCAACAAGGATTCTGTCGACGAGCGTTTAATCCATTCATGGTTGAACCATTTTGCTTTTTCAAAATCAAATTTCGCACCGGCTTTACTGATACGGTCAACACTAAATTTTTGAATCAATTCATCTAAGGAGAAAAGTTCCTGTTCGGTACCATCATTCCAGCCTAACACCCCAAGCATATTAACAAAAGCCTCGGGCAAGAAACCCATCTCACGGAACCCTTTTGTTGTATCGCCAGATTTAGCATCAGTCCAGTTCATCGCATAAACAGGGAAACCCAAACGATCTCCGTCACGCTTGCTTAGTTTACCGTTTCCATCTGGTTTAAGGATCAACGGAAGGTGTGCCCAGCCTGGCATGCTATCCCCCCAGCCGAGGTATTCCCACAATAAGATGTGGATAGGTGCCGAAGGCAACCACTCTTCACCACGGAATACATGCGATATTTCCATGGCCTTATCATCTACAACAACAGCGAGGTGATAAGTTGGCATGCCATCTGCCTTAAGCAATACCTTATCATCGACAAGGTTTGTATCAAAAGCAACCTTTCCACGGATCATATCCGTGAATGATACCGTTTCATCTGTCGGAATCTTTATACGGATGGTGTGCGGAGTACCCGCATCCAATAATTGTTGAGTTTCAGCGGCAGACAAACTCAATGAATTACGTAATTGAAGTCTGTTCTCGTGGCTATAGCGAAAATTAGGCTGCAACTTACGCTGCTCATCCAGCTCCTCTGCTGTGTCGAAAGCATAATAAGCATAACCATTCTCGATCAACTGCTCAGCATATTTCCGGTAAGATGGTTTTCGCTCACTTTGACGGTAAGGTCCATATTCGCCTCCTTTTAACGGGCTTTCATCTGGGGTCAAACCACACCATGCTAAACATTCGTTGATATATTCCTCAGCACCTGGGACAAAACGAGTTTGGTCCGTATCCTCGACACGTAAAATAAAATCTCCCTGATGCTGACGCGCATAGAGAAAATTAAACAAAGCTGTACGTACCCCACCTAGGTGAAGACCACCTGTAGGGCTCGGTGCAAAACGCACTCTTACTTTTCTTTCTGAACTCATGCCGCAAAATTACCACAAAATTTTTGATTTGGATGGTACGTTAACTTCTTCAATGAAATAAAAGTGCAGAAAACAGACATTTATTCAGTAATTTGCAAATGAAGGACACGAATACGGAATCATGAAACCCTATCAGATTAGCCAGCAGCGCTGGAAATTTATCTTACTTATTTTTGCAGCTATCATTGCTGTCGCCTCTTTGGTCTATACCAATTATCTGGTTCGAAATCTTGCGCATGCCGAGCGTTCAAAGGCTGAAGTATGGGCCATGAGCACCAAAAATATCATGACCATGCCCGACGTTGATGATGAATTCATAACGTTTATCTACGCCGTAAGAGACAGCCTCAATTTACCAGCTATTATTACAGACGATAAGGAAGACATTATCTTCTGGCGTAATCTCGATTCCACAAAGACAAATATTAAACCCGGACACAACGACAGTGTTACAAAACATCTCGATTATGACCCGGCCTATTTCCAAAAACAGCTTGCGTTTATGAAGAAAAGCCATCCTCCGATTACATTGGAATTGGAAAATGGTCAAAAATGGCATGTCTATTATAAGGATTCTTGGTTTTTACAACAATTAAGGGTGTTTCCTTATGTACAACTATCGCTGATTGCACTCTTTCTCATTATTGCTTATACAGTTTTCAATTCTATCCGGAAATCTGAACAAAATCTCGTTTGGGTTGGGCTCACCAAAGAAGCGGCACACCAATTAGGCACCCCTATTTCGTCGTTGATGGGCTGGTTAGAATTGATTCGCATAAAATTTGATGCCGAAGAAGATGATACCCTAAATGAAATGGAAAATGACATTAAGCGACTTGAAATCGTCGCTGACCGCTTTTCGAAAATAGGATCTACTCCCGTGCTGACTAACCATAACCTGTATGATGTCATCAAAAATTACATGGATTATTTCCGCATACGAACCAGCAATAAAATTGCTTTCGAATTAAAAGGTGACAGCCATCTTGAAGCACAACTCAATATTCCACTCTTTGATTGGATTATCGAAAATTTATTGAAAAACGGAGTAAACGCCATTGGCACAGAAGGAAAGATAACTGTTAATATTTCAGAAAATATTGCGAAAGAAGAAATTTTTATAGACATTAGTGATACGGGCAAGGGAATTCCGAGATCTAATTTTGAATCTGTTTTCCAGCCGGGGTTCACAACACGGAAAAGAGGTTGGGGGCTTGGCCTTAGTCTGACAAAAAGAATGGTGCGGTACCACCAGGGGCAAATTTTTGTAAAAGAATCTGAAGTAGGTAAAGGAACAACATTTCGAATAATCTTAAAAAGCAATTTAAAATATGAAGCCACTCAAATCTGACGAATATCCAGCAGTCTACGCGCCTTATATTGAGACTGTCGTCGATAACGTGTTTGATGCACTAGAAGAACAAACGCTCTCCTTTCCAGCATTTCTGGACACGATACCAGAGGAAAGAGGTAATTTTAAATACGCCGAAGATAAGTGGACAATCAAAGAAGTTGTTGGCCACGTCATCGATAATGAGCGTATCATGGCTTATCGGGCATTGCGTTTTTCACGTAACGACCTTAAAGAGCTCGCTGGATACGACCAGGATTACCTCATTCAGTATTCCCGTTACAACGATCGCACTTTAGAAAGCCTGAGTAAAGAATTTACTTTTCTCCGCAAAGCGAACATGATGCTTTTCAATAGTTTTAATGAGGTTGAATTGGAACGTAAAGGGATGGCATCTGAACGGCTAACAAGTGTAAAAGCGCTCTTGTATGTCATTGCTGGCCACCTCAATCATCATCGCATCATTATCCAAGAACGTTATCTAAACTCAGACGATGTCAAAAATTTGGTTTCAGCATTACAGCATTGAGGAAATAAACGTATTTTTCAACAAATACTTATCAGGTCTGCTGGAGATTCAAGCAACAGAAATAAATGACAACTCCATCATGGCGACCATGCCGGTAACGGATAAAGTCAAACAGCCGCATGGTATTTTACATGGCGGTGCTTCTGTCGTTCTGGCGGAGTCTTTGGGAAGTATCGCATCCAACCTCGTGGTTGATCCAGAAAAATACCGCGGAGTTGGACTTGAAGTAAATGCCAATCACATACGCCCGGTCAGCAGTGGAGTAATTACAGCAAAATGTAGTCCCCTACACATTGGTCGATCCACACATATTTGGGAAATAAAAATGTACGATCGCTTCAACAAATTAAATTGTATCTCAAGACTTACAGTAGCTATCGTTCCAAAATAACGATAACTGTACCACTCTTGCTAACTCGATTTATCACCACGTTCCAATTACAATTCGACAATATTTATAAGCAAAGGAGGATAAATTTCACAATTTATCCTCCTTTTTTTTGTCAATTAATTATCAAAATCCCCTAAAAATATGCCTTTATTTATTTCCAATATTCAAGAAATTTAAGTAGTCTTGTAGGATGGATACTTTAAAAATCAGTAATTATGAAGCGCAATCGTTTGTTCATTCCTTATTCCTACTGATTTACCAATCCTCGAACGATAACTTAACTAAATATAATAAAACAAAACATGACCACTAATCCTAACGTTGGTAAAACAGCTTTTCGCCCTATGGCCATCTGCTGTGGTTTATTTTTTATCCTCGGTTTTATTACCTGGGCAAACGGAACCTTAATTCCATTCTTAAAAATCGCTTGTAACCTCGAAACAGATTTGCAAGCTTTCTTCGTAACCTTTGCTTCCTATATTGCTTATTTTTTCCTAGCACTTCCAAGCTCAGTCATCATTAAAAAAATTGGTTTCCAAAATGGTTTAGTTGTCAGTCTTATTATATTAGGTTTAGGATCTTTGATCTTTATTCCTGCGGCAGATAATAGAAGCTACGGCCTATTTTTAACGGGAATCTTCATCCAAGGTTCAGGAATGGCATTATTACAAACAGCCGTTAACCCTTACCTAAGTATTATTGGTCCCATTGATAGCGCTGCACAACGTATTTCAATAGCTGGATTTTTCAATAAATCGGCTGGTATCATTGTACCTATCCTTTTTGGAACACTCTTTTTAAAAGATGCTCAAAAGGTAACAGCAAAATTAGAAGCAACAACGGATCTTGTCCAAAAGAATGCGATCTTAGATGATCTTCTTCAACGCGTACACACTCCCTATATCTCGCTTGCAATTATATTCGTTGCCTTCGCAATATTCTTAAAGTTCACACACCTGCCTGAGGTCGATGTGGATGCAGAAGAAGAAACCAGCGCAGAAAGCGGAACTGTGGCAGCAAAGAAAACATCGATATTTCAATATCCACATTTGTTCTTGGGGGCTTTGGCAATTTTCTTCTGTGTGGCCGTCGAAGTTATGGCCGGAGATATCATTGGCGTCTATGCCCGTGAACTGAAAGTTGATCCTTTCTTTACAACCTATGCAACAGCATTTACACTCGCTTGTATGTTGATCGGTTATATTATTGGTATCATTTCTATTCCAAGATTTGTATCACAACAAATGGCCCTACGCATTTGCACCATCATTGGCATCACGTTCACCGTTATTTCTGTTTTCACAACCGGCACAACATCATTTATATTCGTAGCCTTGTTAGGCATCGCTAACTCCCTCATGTGGCCAGCGATCTTCCCGCTAGGAATTAAAGGTCTGGGAAAATTCACAAAAACAGGGTCAGCAATCATGATTATGGGGATTGCTGGTGGAGCGATATGGCCTTTGATCTACGGGCTTTTGAAAGATCATTTGCATATTGATTTTCAACATGCATTCCTATATGCAATGGTTCCGGGCTATCTATACATTATGTATTTCTCAATAGCAGGTCATAAAGTTGGCAAAACGAATTAATGTAAATCCATCTTATATTTTAAGAAAAAAAGGCATCTAAAAATAGATGCCTTTTTTTCTTAAAATTCTTCCTATTTTTAGGAGATAGATACTGTAAGAGCCATTCAATATTACAGCCATACTATAATCAGATTTTCTGTTTTTTCCAACAGGAGAAATGGAAAGCATGATCAAATGCATATCAAGAGTATATTGAACCACAGGATTAAGCATACAACAAAACAAACAATAATACAGATGAAAAAGAATCTTTTTGCAATTGCCATTGCCGCAACAATGATGTTTACGGCCAACGAATCTTTTGCGCAGTTAAAACTACCTGCAGCAAGTAGCTCACAGACAGTTACACAAGGATTAGGTATTGAAAACGTAACCCTTAATTACAGCAGACCTAGCATGAACGGTCGTAAGATTTTTGGTGATCTTGTTCCTTACAGCGAAGTATGGCGCACAGGAGCAAATACAAATACAACCTTAACCTTTGAAGGTGACGTTGAGTTGAATGGACATAAGCTTTCCGCCGGAACTTATGCGCTTTTCACGATCCCGAACAAATCGGAATGGACCATCATCATCAGTAAAAACACAAAACAGTGGGGCGCCTATACCTATAAACAAACCGAAGATGCCTTACGTTTCAATGTTAAACCGCAGACCTTAGCAAATCCAGTGGAGACTTTTACCATCTCCTTTGACAATGTTACACCTACCGGTGCCGTATTGAATTTAGCTTGGGAAAAAACGTCAGTAAAGGTTGATCTCAAAGTCAATCAACAGGCTAAAATATTAGCTTCCATCGACGAGGCCATGAAGGGCGAGAAAAAACCTTATTTTGCCGCAGCCCAATACTACTTCAGTAATAACTTAGATCTAAATAAAGCGCTAAACTGGTTTGACGAAGCTGCCAAAGCGCAACCTAAAGCTGCCCACGTCCTTTATTGGAAAGCAAAAGCACAATTAAAAGCTGGAGATAAAAAAGGTGCAATAGAGACTGCAACAAAAGGCCTTGAAGTTGCCACAGCAGATAAAAATGGTGAATACATCAAACTAAATACGCAAGTTATCAACGCTGCAAGGAAATAGGTATTTATAACTAATAAATTCCCCAGAAGGTTAGATACTTTCTGGGGAATCGTCATTTAAGGCTTTTTTATAACCCGGCTTTTTTTATAGCTCATCTTTTAGCAATTGTTCTAGTTCCTCTGGTGAAACGTTCATATTGACGTTTCCATCCTTCGCAAAAGATATCTCGCCAGTTTCTTCAGAAACTATCACAGCAATCGCATCCGAGATTTCCGTTACCCCAATAGCAGCACGATGGCGCAGTCCGAACTGCAACGGCAAATCCTCACTATCCGACAATGGTAGCACACAAGATGCGGTCATAATCTTAAAATCAACAATAACGACTGCACCATCATGCAAAGGACTATTTTTATGAAAGATACTTTCAATCAGGCGCTTCGAAATATGGGCATCGATATACTCCCCACTGCTCTGATAATACTCCTCATCAAAATATTTTGAAAAAACCAATAAAGCGCCTGTCCGTGTACGCGACATGCTTCTACAGGCTTCAATAACCGGTTTTAAGTCTTCCGTCAAATCCTTTTGTATAGCTTTCTTATTCCCGATAAACGACCAAAAGACTTTTTTCCTTTTCATGGATATGTTCTTCCCAACGTGCAGTAAGAACCGTCTGATTTCCTGTTGGAAAACGACAATCAAGGCGATGGAGCCTACAGATATAAAACCGCCGAATATCTCGGTCAGCAAGCGCATGTGCATCTGCTTAACGACTATATAAACACCATAAAATAGTGCTACACCAATCAGGATATTAACAGCAATGGTCCCTCTAATCAAACTATAGATATAGTAGATAATAATCGCTACCAATATGATATCAATAACGTCCAATAGGCGAAAGCCGCTAAACAGGCTATAGTCGATTCCATCCATATATGCAAGTTAAAAAAAAATAGATATTATTTGTATTTTTACAACATAACATACAGGAAAATGACCAGACTTTCAGTAAATATCAATAAAATCGCAACGCTCAGAAATTCTAGAGGTGGCAATAACCCGAATCTAGTAGCTGCGGCCTTAGCCTGTGAACGTTTTGGAGCACAGGGTATCACTGTTCACCCGAGACCGGATGAAAGACATATTCGATATCAGGATGTCTTTGATTTAAAAGCAGAAATTCAGACCGAACTCAATATTGAAGGAAATTGCCAGGAACAGAAATTTATTGACCTTGTGTTGGCCAATAAACCGGCACAAGTGACCTTGGTACCAGATACCGAAGGACAATTGACGTCCAATCATGGCTGGGATACCATTAAGAACAAAGCCTACCTACAAGATATGTGCAAATTGTTCAAAGACGCAGGCATACGCGTTTCTATCTTTGTTGATCCGGTTGAAGAAATGGTAGAGGCCGCGGCGGAAACAGGAACAGATCGTATTGAGCTTTATACGGAAGGATTTGCCACCGAATATGGCTTTGACCGGGAGCTCGCGATAAAACCTTATTTCAAAGCGGCATTAAAGGCACGTGAAGTCGGTTTAGGTCTAAATGCAGGGCATGACTTAGATCTCAACAATCTGCAATATTTCAACCAACATATTCCCGAACTCCTGGAAGTAAGCATAGGCCATGCGCTCATTTCAGATGCACTTTACCTAGGACTAGAAGAAACCATCAAACGTTATCTGGCTTGTTTGAAATAGCACAACATTTGTAGAACACCGAAACCTATAATCGATAAGCTTTCGGCGATTTAAAAAAATTGTAACGTATGTACAGTTTCAGGATTTCGCCAGCGGCAGCAGTTAGAAAAGTGAATGGAAGGTGTTTCTAGCCAATAGAAAAAAACATTCAAAAAAAGGGCTTTCTTAAACGAAAGCCCTTTTTCTTACCTCCAAACCAGAGGCTTTATTGCTCAACTTGCAATTACTAATGAATTCCTTTAAAGATACGGTTCCAGCGAATTTTCGAAAGTCCGGTACCAATTTCGTCCCAGCTCATCCAAGTAAATAAGGCCTTTCCGACAACATGATCTTCGGGAACAAATCCCCAGCCCCTTGAATCCAGAGAATTATGGCGATTATCACCCATCATCCAAAAGTAATCCATTTTAAACGTATAATGGTCTGCTTTCACATCATTGATATAAACCCCATCCGAACGTTTTTCCAACTTGTTATTTTCGTAAACACGGATAGCTCTTTCATAAATGGGCAGAGTCTGTGCATTTAATGCCACCGTCCATCCTTTCTTCGGGATTAAAATCGGTCCAAAATTGTCAAAATTCCATTTGTATTGTGGATCATAAGGATAAGCTCCTTCTTCACCCGAATTTCTTCTGATTTCTTTGACATTCGACCAAGATTTTACAATGGCTAGTTCATCTTTTGTCATGAACAACTGGTAAACACCAGGCTGCTGATCGCCACCGGCTGCTTCAATTCTCAACTCCCGTAACCTATCCATATTCAATGGGGTACCATCCGTTAATACGAGATAATCCAATTGGCTTTCTGGAGGATCAAATCCTGGTTGGTCGTTCACAAAGAGTTTAGCATCTTTCATGAAAATTTTATCGCCAGGCAATCCAACACAGCGTTTAATATAATTCTCCCTTTTATCAATAGGTCTTGCCTGGATTGTAAACTGAGAATTGACGGTCTGCCAACCATAAGCTCTTACAAGATCATAATAACTTGAATTTTGGTTTTCAAGCGCGACAGTGTCACCTGCAGGAAAATTGAAGACAACGACATCATTACGTTCAATCTTTTGAAATCCCGGCAGACGTTTATAGGGTAGTTCAATTAATTCAGAATACGCTTTTCCTCCAGTGATAGGCATCGTATGATGGGCAAAAGGAAAGGCAATCGGCGTATTGGGAACACGCGGTCCATAATTTAACTTGCTTACAAATAAGAAATCCCCGATCAACAAGGTACGCTCCATTGATCCTGTTGGAATCATATACGCTTCGATCAGGAAGCCACGAATAAGCGATGCCGCTACGGTTGCAAATACAATGGCATCCGCCCACTCGCGTACCATGGATTTCTTATACGGATATTTAATTTTATAATCCTTATACGATTCAAGTGCAATCTCCGCGCGCTTCTCTTCTGTCAGTTCAACACCTTCTTGGCTTGCTGCCTTCAGATTTTTCGCATATAAGCCATTCAAAAAACGTACATTGTTATCCTTTGCCCACATCGGCAGAACGATAAAAGGGACTAAAACTGCAGCAGCATTCTCCCAAAAACGACGTTTTCCGAAACAATGTATAAAATCAAGATAAAGATTATAGAAAACAAAGACATTGACAATTGGAACCAGCAATAAAATCACCCACCATGTAGGTCTTCCGGTCAATTTTGCCTGAATATATTGGCTATAAAACGGTACGATTGCTTCCCAGCCATTTCTGCCAGCTTTAACAAACAATTGCCACAGTCCATATCCCGATATTGCTGTTAAAACCGCAAATATAATTAAGCCCATAAACTACTTATTAGTACTATTTATTAAAATCAAAAATTTCAGTAACTTGATAGAAACCTTTTTTGCCATTCAACCATTCAGCGGCAACCACAGCGCCTAAGGCAAATCCATCGCGGCTATGTGCTGTATGTTTAAATTCGATTTGGTCAACCTCCGAGCTATAAAGCACTGTATGTGTTCCCGGAACCTCCTCAATACGATGACTTTCTATTAAAAGTTCCTGTGGTTTTGGAATAATTTCATCCTGCTCGCCAACAACCGTATTCACCCAGTTGGTTTTCACATCGCTATTATCCAATATCCCTTCAGCAATGGTAATTGCTGTACCACTTGGTGCGTCCAATTTATGAATATGGTGTATCTCTTCGACCTGAACATCATATTGTTTATATGGCTGCAAAGCCTTCGCCAACATCCTATTGATATGGAAGAATACATTTACTCCAATGGAAAAGTTTGATCCATACAAAATGGAACCACCAGCCTCCAGACACTTCGCCTTAACCTCATCCAATTGGTCGTACCAACCCGTTGTTCCGACGACAATAGGTACGCCTGCCTGAAGACAAAGATCCATATTATCCAGTGCTGCAGAAGGCACACTAAAGTCTATTGCGACATCAGCTCCTTTGATATCATCAGCAGTCAGGTTAGGACGATTATGTTCATCGACAACTAAAAAAATTTGATGGCCTCTTTTCAGCGCGTATCTTTCGATGATCTGCCCCATTTTGCCATATCCCAAGAGAATGATGTTCATATATTTAGAAAAAAGTATAGTTTATTTTTAAAATTAAAAAATTTCAATGAAATACCCATGTTTAAAAACCACAAACATCAATCTGAACTAGCAGTGTATTTGCAATATTCACTAAAAGACAAATGAGATAAACCCTGATCAACAATTATTTCCAATCGAGATATCATATTAGGAATACGGGATTTAATTGAATTTCATGGTCAATTTAAGTCCTACAGTAGGTTTAAATGAATAAGTTCCCGACGCGAGACTCGCATCCATTAAAGTAGGTCCAATTAAGAAAGCAGTCTTTTTGGGTTTATCCTCGCCAATACTCCAACGATACTTAAGCATTGAGTCGATGTAGGCCTCCGCGACATTCAGACCATAAACACCTAAAGTAAGAAGCACCATGAGGTCCCGATTTCGTCGTGCATTATCTTTCGCACGAATAATAGACTGAATAGAAACACCGCTATAATACGGATCGATTGGTCTACCGAGTTCATTGTCTTGCAGCACCCCTAAAAGTTCTTTATAATAGCGATTATTAAAATCAAAAACCAGAACGGTTGTTAATAAACCACCGTAGATAGCCGGCACTTTTATCCACCACACACCACCGTTGGTATATTGTCCCCAGCCCGGAAGTACCAAAGAACGTTTCCAGGCTTGTTTATTTTTTGCTTCAATAGCCAAGCGGGTCGAATCCTTGAACACAACCTTCTCTTTCGCCTTAGCTTCCTCCTTCTCCCGTTTTTTACGTTCTTTCCGAGATTCTTTCTTTACGGTATCCTGTACCGATTTTTGCTTTACGCTATCTATTTTGACCGGTGGTGCTATTTGTTTCTTGGGGATTGTATCCACAGTCTGTCCATGTACCACCGACAGTGCAAACACCGCAAATATCAGGCTTATTAACTTGGCCATATTACCAGTCTAACAATTCAAGAATGCGACTTAAATCATCTTCCGATTCAAAAGGGATCTCAATAGCACCTTTTCCTTTTGTGCTCTTCAGATTCAATTTGACGCGAGAAGAAAATTTAGAAGCCAGATCATCTTCAATTTTCTGCAGTTGGAAAGACATCGGAGCTTTATCCTTTCCTGCTTTTTTCTTACCGCCTTTTTGTAACTCACGAACCAGTTCCTCCGCTTTGCGAACAGATAGACCTTGATCAATAATCAACTTAAAGATATAAAGCTGCTTATCAACCTCAGGAATATTAATCAGGGCACGAGCATGCCCCATGGTCAATGCCCCATCACGTATTGCCGCCTGAATGACAGGTGGAAGCTTTAATAAACGGAGATAATTTGTAACAGTAGACCGGTTTTTACTAACACGCTCCCCCAATTCTTCCTGTTTTAAATTACACTCCTCAATCATGCGCTGAAAACTCAGGGCAACTTCAATCGCATTGAGGTTCTCCCGTTGGATATTCTCAATCAAGGCCATTTCCAGCATCTGCTGATCATTGGCTGTACGGATATACGCTGGAATTTCGGTGATACCAGCCAAGCGCGAAGCACGGAGACGCCGCTCCCCGGAAATTAGCTGATAATTGCCATCCGAAATTTTACGTACTGTAATCGGCTGAATTAAACCTTGTAAACTAATCGATTCCGATAACTCCTGTAAAGCAACCGGATCAAATTCGGTACGCGGCTGAAAAGGATTGACAGCTATTTCCTCTACACGAACATGGCTAATACTACCATTCTCTTTTGTTGTTTTTACAGCAGTTGGGGTAACTAGAGGAGCCTCTTCCACTTGCTGATTACTTTTAGCAGGAACTTCTACACTATCGTTTAATAGCGCACCTAAACCTCTTCCCAGCCCTGTTTTACGCTGATGTGCTGCCATATTATGCGGTTACTGTTTTATTCATTTCATTAAGATGCCCGTTTTTCTGTAAAATCTCACGGGCCAAATTTAAATAGTTGATAGCCCCTTTACAGGAAGCATCATGCATGATTACAGAAATTCCAAAGCTTGGAGCTTCGCTCAAACGGGTATTCCGCTGAATAATTGTATCAAAAACTAAATCTGTAAAATGTGTTTTCACTTCTTCGACCACCTGATTTGATAGCCTCAAACGAACATCATACATCGTCAACAAAATTCCTTCGATCTCCAAACTTGTATTTAAACGGTTTTGAACTATTTTAATTGTGTTCAATAACTTTCCAAGTCCTTCTAAGGCGAAGTATTCACACTGTACCGGAATGATGACGGAGTCCGAAGCAGACAATGCATTGATTGTAATTAAGCCTAAGGAAGGCGAACAGTCGATGATAATAAAATCATAATCCTGTTTAACCTGGTCCAAGATTTTTTTCATCTTGTACTCCCTTTCGTGCATATTGATCATCTCAATTTCTGCCCCAACCAAATCGATATGAGCCGGCAACAGATCCAAATTTGGTGTTTCTGTTGATTGGATAGCCTCACGAGGATCCAGATCATTCACCAAGCACTCATATACACTTGCACTGATTGTACGAGGGTCAAAGCCAATCCCAGAAGTAGAGTTTGCTTGAGGATCCGCATCGACCAACAATGTTTTATATTCTAAAACCGCCAAACTAGCCGCCAAATTAATTGACGTTGTGGTTTTTCCGACCCCACCCTTTTGATTTGCGATTGCAATTACTTTTCCCATCTTGAATGAAAACCTTTCTTAATTAAAATGTCATTTTATTCCACATTTCACTTTTTTGAAGATCAATTTGCCAAATTTTTTATCTGCAATTCAAATTAGCAAAACAAATTCAGCATATTTTGTACTTTTGATTGATCGAAAGCACATATCCTCAGGATGCTAAGATACAAAAAATCAAGATATGTATCCACTTTGAAACTGCGCTTTTTATAAGTATCAACAACACAATGATTTTAATAATATCCGGAACAAACCGCCCCAATAGTAAGACGTTAAAAATAGCAAAGTGCTACCAGCAATTACTTGACCGTAAGTCAATTGAAAGTGACATCTTTTCCTTAGAAGATCTACCAGCAAACATTTTAGAAACAGATCTTTATGGCAAAAGAAGTCCCGCATTTGAACCTATCCAAGAAAAGGTCAGCAAAGCTGAGCTGTTTATCTTCATCGCCCCAGAATACAATGGAAGTATCCCAGGAGCGCTCAAGCTTTTTATCGATTGCTGCACTTTTCCGATCAGCTTCTATCACAAAAAAGTTGCATTGGTCGGACTATCTTCAGGACGCTATGGCAATCTTCGTGGCATCGATCATCTGACTGGCATATGCCACTACTTAAGAATGCATGTCCTCCCCCTCAAGATCTTTCTACCCAGTGTTCAGAATGAATTGAACGATGAGGGAGAGTTATTCAAAGAGAACACGCTCCAATTCATCAACGAACAGATTGATGAGATTATCCGGTTTTAAATACACAAGTTTTAGTAGCCACAATAGCGAACTCACCCTAAAACTAATGCTGCCCGCGAACAGTGAAACAAGGATTCCATAGCGTGAAATAAGAATAAAAAACAATGGCTATCGCAAAACCCCGATACAAAAGAAGCCTCCGGAAAACACCGGAGGCTTCTTTAATGTTATACGTTAATCTAATTCTTCAGACAAGTAATGCCCGGTCTAATAGCCGAAAATCTCTTTAAGATCCAGCTTTTTGACCTCGCCCAGTTTTGCAAGATCTTCTGGCTTAAGATTTTCTTCCTTCGCCACAATACAGTAAACGTACGGCTTTTGACTCATTTCCTTCTTGTGAAAAGTATTTAGATCGCCATAAGTTAACTTTGGCGCTTGCTCATAAACAACTTTACGAATATCAGTTGCATTTCCCAAACGTTGTGCCGCTAGATAACTACCTAAAATAGAAGCATTCAACACACGCTCACTGGCAATTGATTTTTCCAGACTTACTTTCGCAATATCCAGTCCCTTAGCACTTTCAGGCAACACATCCAGCAACTCATTCATGCCTTTAATCGCATCATTAAATTTATCAGCCTGCGTCCCAACATAAGCTCCAACCGTATAGTGATTTTCCTTTTTATAAGGCTGTCCGTAATACGCATAAGTTGAATAAGCCAATGCTTTTGATTCACGGATAGTCTGGAAGACAATACTTCCCATTCCGCCACCAAAGTAATTATTAAACAATGAAACAGTCGGAGTCAGGGCACTATTATATACTTCTGAACTTCTATACCAAAACACTTCAGCCTGCTTCATATCGAAATTGGCAAAAAGAACCTGATTCTTGCTTGTTGGCAATTCGGCAAACACAACCGCTTTTTTTGCCTGAACATACTCTCCGGCACCTTGTTTCAAAGGCTTCGCTTTCGCCACAAATTCTTGAGCTGTCAACGGGCCAAAATAAAGCATCGTATGTTTCATATTAGCCAGATCGTGCAATGCCTTCACCAAGTCCTCCGCTTTTAACGCATCCAATTCCGCATCTGTAAACACATTATTGAATGGATTTTTAGCGCCGTATTTAGCATAAGACTTTAGGCCTTCCATGATCGCTCCCTTGTTTTCTTTCGCATTTGCCCTCGCTTTTTTAAGGCGGGCAATATACATTTTGAAAGCCTCCTGATCAGCAACACAATTACGCAACAGATCTTGAATCAAGTTCAACGTAGCCGTAAAGTTTGAATTTAACCCCGAAATCGACACCATGGTTTCCTCATTCCCTGCAGACACCGAAAAATCAGAAGCCAATTGATAAAAATCTTTACTGAATTGCTCACTGGACTTATCTTTTGTACCCAAAAATTCGAGATAACCCGCAGCCAATGAAAGTAATTTATTGCTCCATTTTCCACCATCAAAACGATAAGATAGCGAAAACAGTTCATTATCTGCGTTCTTTACAGCTAGCACAGGTAAACCGTTTGCAGTAGCTTTCTGTATATCTTTGTTATAATCTACCCATACCGGTTGGATTTTATCCTCTGGCATTGCTTCCACCCTCTTCAAAAACTCCGACTGGTCGTCACGATTGACCGTTACAGGAGTAATCTCAGGTTTAACAACTTTAACAACATTGTTATCAACGCCCTTACGCTTATAAACAACAACATAATTATTGTCATTCAGGTATTTGTTCGCAAAATCCACCACATCTTGCTTGGTGATTTTATTCAATTCATCCGAATAGCCCACAACAGACGCCCAATCCTGACCCGAAGTAAAGGCATCCATCAATGATTCAGCTCGGTCACCATAACTTTCGTTCTGTTTGATTTCGTCTTTCTTCGCATTGTTGACGATGGCTGTTATCAAATCATCCGAGAATTCACCTTTTCTCAATTTCGCCAGTTCTTGCAACAGCAGCTGTTGCACCTCTTCCAAGCTTTGTCCCTGACCAGGATTACCCTGCAACAGGAGCAAAGAATAGTCTTTTAACACATAAGGGAAAGCGCCAGCACCTAATAATTTTTGATTCTTCACCAAATCCAGATCAATCAGACCAGCAGAACCATTCGTCAAGATCTGACTCATCAGATTAAGCATACGGGCATCCTTTGTCGCAGCGCCAGGAAAACGGAACCCCATTAACATAAATTCAGCATCCGGACCTTTAACCTCGCGGACAACAGGAGTTAAAATTGGTTTCTCCGCATCAAAAGTATAGGCTGGAATCTCTTTCGCCTGCATAAAAGCAAAGGCCTTATCCACCTTTTTGACCACCTCGGTAGGATCAAAATCGCCCGACATTATCACCCCCATATTATTAGGGACATAATAGGTATGAAAATATTCACGAATCGCTTTCAAAGACGGATTTTTAAGATGCTCTACTGTACCGATTGTCGTCTGCTTTCCGTAATTATTATTGGGAAAAGCTGCTGAGAACATCGATTCTACAGCTTTACGATTATCTTTATCCAAGCTGATATTTTTCTCTTCATACACAGCTTCCAGCTCGGTATGGAAAAGGCGCAATACCGGATATCTAAACCGTTCTGCCTGCACAGCAAGATACTTGTCCATTACATTGCTGGGAATTTGCTCCTGATAAACAGTCTGCTCAAATGAAGTAAAAGCATTGGTACCTTCCGCTCCCATTGACGCCATCAATTTATCATACTCATTTGCGATAGCATATTTCGCAGCTTCTCCAGATACCTTATCGATTTCCTTATAGATTGCTTTTCGTTCGGTTTCGTCTGTTGTACCATTATATTTTTCGTAGAGCGCATCAATCTGATCCAACAAAGGTTTTTCCTTTGCCCAATCTTTGGATCCAAATTTATCCGTTCCTTTGAATAGCATATGCTCCAGGTAATGAGCCAAACCGGTATGATCTTTCGGATCTGTTTTACTCCCCGCTTTTGTTGCAATATAAGTTTGAATACGCGGTTCTTTTTTTGTCGGGCTTAAAATCACGGTTAAGCCATTCTTTAATTTGTAAAACCGCGAATGGGTAGGGTCATTGGTCACGTACTTGTAGGTGTATCCGCCTTCAGTTGCTTCTTTCCAATCAAATTTAGTGTTTTGGGCAAACAAAGCCCCCCCTGCTGTTGTTAGTACAAACGTAACAGCAGTAATTTTAAATAGGTTTTTAATCATATTTCCTTTTTCTTTTCAGCTCAAACTTAGATAAATTGCTTTTCAAATGCAATACAATTAAGACATAAACAACATTTATTTACCCATTTGACATCCTGATGGTTAAGCCACCCTATTTTACCTGCCACTCAGTTACAAGGCACAGCTGAAAAACGGCATTTTTTACAACTAGATTTCGCTACTGTTTAAATACTATTGTTACAATGATATATCATTCTTATTTTTGCAAAAATTTTAAAAAACGCTAACGTTTTATTTCATGATATCAAGAATACTTGCTTTTGTGACCCTGGCACTGCTCTCCTTTCGTGCCACTGCACAGGTCACACCCCGTATAGAAAATCCAAAAGACACTTTACAGAGCCGTACCCCTGCTAAAACAAGACTTATATTTCAACTTGAACATGAAAGTGGCGGCGAGCTTAAATTCAATGAGCGTTCCAAAGAAACTCTCGCTGACTCTTATTATAGTGGACTAAATTTTAGAGTTGGTTTTCAAACACAGTTTCAAGACTCACTAAAGAGCATTTATAACGAGATATTCAATTACCCGATATACGGTATCGGAATCTATAGTAGTACGTTTGGCCAGGAGCATCTCGGACGCCCTTTCGCTGCCTATGGCTTTGTTGCTATCCCTATAAGACCAAAAGTAAATTCAAGATGGAATTTCAACTATCGTATTGCACTCGGTCTTTCTGGCAGATTCAACCCCTATAACGAGGAAGAGAATCCATTCAATCTACTTATTGGCAGCAAAAACAATGTATTTATTGATTTTGGACTTCAGGCTAACTATCGGCTAAATAAAAACTTTCAAATAGGAGCCGGGGCGGCCTTTCATCACTTCAGCAATGGAGCCCTGGCATTACCGAACACTGGGATAAACCTGGTCCCATTGAGCCTGTCTGTCTCGTACACACCAACAAATAAGCCGTTTGATTTTAGAAAAACCAGTATCCCAAAGATGGAGAAAACAGAAGAGCTCCATTTCAATTATGCCTTTGGCTTTAAACAGATCGATCGCGAACACGACGGCCAATATTTTAAATCCATGTTAGGTGCATACTACAGCAAGCATTTGGGCTATAAATGGCGGCTTGGCGCTGGGTTTGATGCATTTTATTCGGCAAGTGGAAACGACGCCAAGGTCGCAGGCGACAAAGCCGGAAAATTCTCCGCCCTATTTTCTTACGGTCCGGCATTCTATATTGACCATGTGCTAAATTCACGCCTATATATCAACGGAAATATTGGGGCCTATCTTCATCGCAACGAATTCAATGGCGAAAGCATGCCTGTGTATTTAAGAGCAGGTGTGCGTTATAAAGTCTACAAAGATTTCTTTGCTGGCGTTTCTATTAAAGCTCACGGCGGTAAAGCCGACTTTATTGAATGGACGACAGGTTACGGCATTAAGCTAGGAAAGAAACGAAAATAAGAAGAAAAAAAAGCGAGCAACTCCCGAGACAGATTGAATACCGAGTGGGGGCTTTCAAATTACAGAGCCTTAAGCCCATAAAAAAAGCGTTCATGAAGAACGCTTTTTTTATCGTGGGGATTACTGGGTTCGAACCAGTGACCCCTACCTTGTCGAGGTAGTGCTCTAAACCAGCTGAGCTAAACCCCCTAACGAAAAAAAAGCACCATTTGATGATGCTTTTGTGGAGGCTACAGGATTCGAACCTGTGACCCTCTGCTTGTAAGGCAGATGCTCTGAACCAGCTGAGCTAAGCCTCCGTTTTGGATTGGTG
>PJUD01000258.1_pt1 | contig 38645 bp, 39 predicted proteins | sample 1512341 | NCBI WGS metagenome assembly PJUD01 (sample SAMN08177675, study PRJNA422409) | Feces metagenome, whole genome shotgun sequencing project. | isolation source: Chicken feces (3) enriched on wood chips: beechwood xylan treatment | host: Gallus gallus | place: USA: Madison | collected 2015-01-15 | reverse complement strand
GGCCGCGAAGACGTGGAGTACCCGCACCCGGCGGTGGCCGAGATGCTCAGCGAGACCTACGGGATCATGGTCTACCAGGAGCAGGTGATGCAGACCGCGCAGATCCTGGGCGGCTACTCGCTCGGCGGCGCCGACCTGCTGCGCCGCGCGATGGGCTCCAAGCGGGGCATCGAGCGGATCGACTCGCTACGCAGGAAGCTGTACGAGGGGATGGCGGAGAACGGACTCGTGGGCGAGGTCGCGGACGACATCTACGCGAAGATCCAGGCGTTCGCGAACTTCGGGTTCGCCGAGAGCCACTCGCTGTCGTTCGCGCTGCTCGTGTACGCGTCGTCGTGGCTCAAGCTGCACTATCCGGGGGCGTTCCTGGCGGCGCTGCTGCGCGCGCAGCCGATGGGGTTCTACTCGCCGGCGTCGCTCGTGGCCGACGCGCGCCGGCACGGCGTGACGGTGCGGCGTCCCGACCTGCACCTGTCAGGGGCGGGTGCCGGTCTGGAGCCGGTGATCTCGACACAGCATCGAGACCACGCCTCGCCCACCGGCCTCGACTCCTGCACGCACCGGCGCCAGCTGCCGGTCCTCCCGTTCGACGCCGACGCGCCGGACGAGTCCGCCGCGCATCGCCGCGACGGGGCGTTCGCGGTGCGGCTCGGACTGGCATCCATCACCGGGATCGCGAAGCCCTTCGCCGAGAAGGTCGTCGCCGAGCGCGACGCGCGCGGGCCGTACCGGGATCTGCGCGATCTCGTCCGCCGGACGGGGGCGACGACGGCGCAGCTCGAGGCGCTCGCCACCGCGGGCGCGTTCGAGTGCCTGGGCATCACCCGGCGGGAGGGGATCTGGCTGGCGGGCGATGCCGCGCAGGACCGCATCGAGTTCCTGGAGGGGTCGCTCGTCGCCGTGCAGCCGCCGCTGTTCCCCGACCAGACCAGCTACGACATCCTCGCCGCGGATCTGTGGGCGACGGGATTGTCGACCGATGACCATCCGCTCACCCATTACCGGTCCCAGCTCGATGCGCGCGGGGTGCTCACGGCGGGGGATCTGCGCACGCACGAGACGGGGCGCCGGGTCGAGGTCGCGGGACTGGTGACGCACCGGCAGCGGCCGGCGACGGCATCCGGAGTGACGTTCCTCAATCTCGAGGACGAGCACGGTCTGGTCAACGTGATCTGTTCGGTCGGCGTGTGGAACAGGTACCGCCGGGTGCTGCGCGACAGCCCCGCGCTCATCGCGCGGGGGCTGCTGGAGCGCTCGCCGGAGGGCGTGACGAACCTGCTCGCCGACCGCTTCGAGGATCTGCGCGTCGGTGTGCCGCACAGCTCGCGCGACTTCCGGTGAGGCGCGCGAGCGGTCTCGCCGCGGCGGTCAGTCCTCTTCGGCGGCGCCGGCCGCGAGGCGATCGGCCTCTGCGCTGTCGACGAAGTCGTCGTTCACGTCGGGGTCGAGCACCGGGTTGCCGTCGTCGTCGCGGATGATGGCCGCCTCTGCTTCGCGCGCGGTGTCGCCGTGGAACGTGCCGTCGCCGAAGGTGCCGTCGTGCGGGGGCGGAATGGGAACGGTGGGGTTGTTGGTCACCGTCATCACCTCTCTCGTGGGGTTCTTCACGCTAGAGAGCGGGATGCCGGCAGCCCATGGGGTTGACGGAGCGCGGCGAGGTGTGGAAAGGGTGCGTGTCGTCAGCGGCGCTGCGCGAGGGCGAATCCGACCGACCCGTCCTCCGCGACGCGGGCGTCGAGCACGCGGTCGTCGAGCTGGATGGTCGCGACGGGATCGACGAAGACGCGGGCGCCCTCGTTCTCGACGACGGTGTCGTCGGGTTCGGGCGCCGTCGCGAGGGTGAGCGCATAGCCCGTCTCGGGGGCGGCCGCTTCACTGATGCGCAGGCCGCCGGTGTCGGCGGGGAGCTGGGCGGCGAGGTTCTTGACCGCGGTCGTGGCGTTCTCGGTGAGTGTGAGCATGGCTGCTCTCCTTCCGTGTTCTGGCTGCTTCCGTGGATGCGGGTCGGCCACGATTCCGAGAATCGACGGAGACCGCAACTCATGACACAGCTTCGTGCGGGACTCACACGGGATACGGAGGTTGAAGCGCCGTGCTCCACACGCGCCGGCGACGAGAGGGTTCGCCCGAGGGCGCGAGGGTCAGAAGGGCGGAGGATCGAGGTCGGAATGGAAGCCCGTGGGGCTCGTCCAGGTGAGCTCGCCCGACGTGCCGTCGCGGGCGAGACGCCACAGGGACTCGTCCTTGACGGAGTGGTGGTTCTCGCACAGCGGCTCGAGGTTCTCGGCGGTGGTGGGTCCGCCGTCGGCCCAGCGTCTGCGATGGTCGATGTCGCAGCGATGAGAAGGGCGCCGGCAGCCCGGGAACACGCAGGTGGGGTAGCGGATGCCGGCCCATCGCTGCAGCGCTTTCGGGACGCGGTAGGGGCGGCGCTCCACGTCGAGCACGGTTCCGGTGATCGGGTGGGTGAGCACCCGGATCCAGCTCGTGGCGTCGCCGGCGAGTTCGCGGGCCGTGTCCAGGTCGATCGGGCCGTGACCGTCGAGGGTGGCCGGCTCGTCGGAGTGACCGAGCAGCGTGAGTGCGGGGATCGTGATCCGCACGACCGCGGCGGTGCCTCCGGAGCAGCCGGCGTGGGCACGGTCGACGTCGCCGGAGGTGTTCGTCGCGTCGCCGTCGTCGGGTTCGGCGACGGTGCAGCCGGAACGCGTGAGCAGATCGATGAACGTGTCGGCGCGCAGCTGCGCGAGAGTGCGTTCCTCGTCGGGCTGAGCCCGCAGGTGGCGTGCGTGCTGGTCGAGGCGTGCGTCGATTCCGGCCGCGTCGACGGCGGGCAGCAGCGCCGTCAGCAGCGACATCCCGTTCTCGTCCAGGCGGAACCGAACGTCGCGATCCTTCCGGGCGCGGGCGTGGCGGTCGGTGATGCTCTCGGGGTGGACGCGTTCCCAGGTCGCGTGCGCGCGGATACGGAACTTGCCGGGCGCGAGTCGTTTCGCCGCCTCGGCCAGCGCCGCATCGAAGGCCTTGTGTGCGTCCTTGGCGCGGGCGGGGAGGGTGTCGGCCAGCTGCGCCGCGCACGTCGCGTTCTGCTCGGCGACGTCACCGGCGAGGTATGCCTCCCACAGGGTCGGGCACCGCCGCGCGAGCATGTCCGCACGGTGCGCGCGCGAGCGCACCTGCAGGTCGCTGAGCCGGACGCGGGTGGCGAGGTCGGCGGCGGCCGCCCGTACGGCGATCACCCGCCGGCGTTCGCGGACGAACTCGCGCGACACGCCTCGCGGGGGCTCCCACGCGGGATCGTCGGTCGGGTCCGGGCCCACCCACGGCGACGGATCGGCCTCGGCGTCAGCGAGCACTCGCCGGAACAGGCGATCCTGCTCCGCCGTCGCCTGCCGGCTGCGCCGCGTGAAGAACACCGCGTCCTCGATCGGGTCGGACGCGAGGTCCGGCGGATGCTCGTCCTCCGGCTCGGCCACCGCGTCTTCGAGTCCCGCCGCGGCCTGACGTGCCTCATAGTCGTGGCACACGGCATCCATGTATGCATCGACGAACGCCGGATCGGACCACAGGTCGCCCTGCGGATCTTCCCTGCTCGTCGTGAACTTCATACCTTCGACAGTACGAGGGGCCTCCGACATCGCTCCCGCTGCTCAGACCGTCACTGCGGCACCGTTGCGAGCAGGTCGCGCAGGGATTGCACATCGCCGCGGGCGTCATCGATGAGGACGCGGAGGTCGTCGTTGCGCTCGTCCGTGATCGCGTCGTCCATCTCGGCGATGATCGCCTCGAGGGTCGCGAGCCCCGCCGCCCACGGCTCCGCGATCTCGGCGGGTGCCTCGCGACCGGACAGCTGGGCGTGGTTGAAGGTGAGCTCGATCGAATTGCTGAGCAGGCGCCAGTAGCCCGCCTCGTCGAGCGTGACGATCATGTCGTCGAGGTCCTTGTCGATGTCGTCGAGATCGTTGCCCGAGAGCCGGACGAATCGGGCCGGGTCGATCGTGTCGACCGACGCGCCCGCGGGGTCGTCCTCCGGGCTCTCCGCGACGACTGGCGGTTCGACGGCAGCGTCGCGCGCCGGCGGAGAGGCGAGATATACCGAGAACGAAAGGGTGATCACGACTCCCACGAGCGCCGTGACCGCGCCGGTCGCGATGCCGGCGATCGCGCGTCCCTTCCCCGGAGCGTGTGGGTGGGACGCGCGCACACCGAGAATGCCGAACACGACGGCGAGGACGCCGAGGGCGAGCCCGATATACGGCAGAAGCATGATCAGGATGCCGATGATGCCGAGAACCAGCGCCGACGTCGCCCATGCGTTGCCGTGCCCCGGTGGCCGGGGCAGGGGAGCGGTGTGCTGCGGCGGGTATGACATGATCGGGGGTCCGGGCGGCGGCTGGAGCTGCGGACGCGCGGCCACGGCGTCGTACGGGACCTGCCGGCGGTGCTCGGTCCAGTTGCGACCGTCCCACCAGCGGTCGTATCCGGCATCGGCCTGGTCGGGATACCACCCGGCCGGCAGTGCCCTCATCGGCGTCGACGGATCAGTCATCTACGTTCCCCTCCCCAACGAGACACACTGTAGTGATCCGCGCCGACATCGCCGCGGTCGGCCGCGCAGGTAGAATCGTCGGGCCAGCCTCTGTAGCTCAATGGAAGAGCAGTTGCGTCCTAAGCAAACGGTTGGGGGTTCGAGTCCCTCCAGGGGCACAGCTTCTTTTTGCTTCTGACCAGGTGTTTCTTCTGAGGCCAGACCACACAAAAGGCGTTTTTGCCCGCTTTTTGCCCGCATTCTGAAAACTCCAAGGACGTTCAGAGGCCTTCATCGGGCGCCTTGGAGCGACGAATCGACCGTTTTGGAGTTTGAGCAATCTGCTCAGTTTTCACTGCGGGCGCGCGTACCGGGTCTGCGGACCAGACGGCAGCGCGACGAGCGGCATGGCGTCGTTCAGACGCGAGGCGACGGCATCCAGATCGTCGTCGAAGAGGTCGGCGTAAGTGTCGAGCGTCATCGCCGCCGACGCGTGGCCGAGCATCCGCTGCACGGTTTTGACGTTCGCTCCCGAGCTGATCGCGAGCGAGGCGGCCGTGTGCCGGAGGTCGTGGGGAGTGACCCTCGGGATCGACGGATCGAAGAGTTGCGCGCGCGCGACCGCGTTCGCGAACCAGCCCTTCGCACCCGAGTTGCGCATGTGGTTGATGCCGTCGCCGAACAGCAGTCCTTCCGGACCCTTGCCGGCGCACGCCACCTCGATCATCGGAGCGAGTCGCTCGGGGTAGGGGACCGACCGCCGCGCATGCGTCTTCGGCGTGCCGACGTGGATCTCGTAGGAGATCATCACCGCATTCTCCTCGATGACGAAGCGCCGGCGCAGCCGGTTCACGCTGCGTACCCGCAGACCGGTTGCCTCGCCCCAGCGTAGGCCCGTGTACGCCAACGTCAGGACGAGCGTCGGATACGCCGAGCACGCCGCGAGCGTCGCCACCTGGTCATGCGAGAGGTAGACGCGACGCTTACCCGGCCCGTGCTTCGGCAGGTTGCGCACGCGACGGGCGGGATTGTTCGCGAGGCGACGATCGTCGATGGCCACATCGAGCATGCCGGCGAGGATCCCAAGCGAGCGAATGACAACGGTGCGGGATTTGCGCGTCGCGAGCTCGGACACCCAGTCCTGCACCTCGGAGCGCCGGATTGACGAGATCTCTCGTTCCGCCCATACCGGCGCGACGTGGTTCTTCCACGCCTGCTCGAGCGTCGCATAGTACGAGGGCTTCGTCATCGGCGGTTGCTTGGAACGCAGCCAACTGTCGGCGAACATCCTCACGGGAACCCTCGACGACACCGGGTCGATGTACTCGCCCTTCGCCTTCGACGCCGTGACCATGGCGAGATAGAGCTCCGCTTCGCGGATCGTCGTGAACCCGCGTTTCTCAGCCTCAGAGCGATCGGGCCTCCGATAGCGCACGCGGTAGCGACGGCCCTTCGCCGTTTCGTACGGGGCGACGCTGCCCATCTCGACCTCCGCTCGTGCCAGCTTGACGGTCAGTATCGGCCCAGTGTCGGACACTCACGCGACTGCGTCAACGTCGCCGAAGCGACATGCCGGGCGATGCTTGCGGACGTCGCTAAGTGTCGGTGGCGGGCAGTGGGTCGCTTCCCTCCTGGTGGAGCCAGGTGTTGGTGAGCCCGGAGCCCGGACCTGTCTGCTGTCTCCGGCGCGGAACTGTGAGGCGTCGCGTCGAGTGCGCAGAGGTAGTGCGGCGGGGCGACGTTCAGACGCGCTTCAGTGTGCCGGCGCCGGGGTCTAGGCACGGGGCCACACCTGACGTTGTCTGGATCCGCGAATCGCGAAGCACGGTCGCTGGAATGTCGGATCCGCGTCATAGTGTGGGAGATCAACCAGGAGGGCTCCAAAAGTGCGCGTAGTTTCGCTGTTTTCCGGCGCAGGTGGGTTGGATCTTGGCCTCGTACAGGCCGGGCATGAGATCGTCTGGGCGAACGACTTCGATCGCGATGCTGTTGAGACGTATCGAAACAACATTGGACCACACATCACCCTCGGTGCGATCGAGTCCATTGCCTCAGCGGAAATCCCCGAGGCTGACGTCATTGTGGGGGGCTTTCCCTGTCAAGGGTTCTCGCATGCGAACAAGATGAGAACATGGGATGACCCGCGCAACGGGCTCTTCCGGGAGTTCGTTCGCGTCCTGGCGGACAAGCAACCGCCATTCTTCGTGGCCGAGAACGTCCGCGGTCTGACGACGCTTGACGGCGGCAAGGCCCTAGCCCACATACAGGAAGGTTTCGAGGACGCTGGATATCGCGTGCGCTCCCAAGTGCTCAACGCCGCCGATTTCGGAGTGCCGCAGAAGCGTCAGCGGATCATTTTCCTCGGTACGCGTGGCGATCTACCTGACTCGATCCATCTAGAGCATCCAGTGCCAACGCACTCCGAGGATGGCGATCGTACGCATCAAGCTTGGGTGACGGTTCGTCAGGCGCTACAGATTGTGCCGGATCCAATCACCCACCCGACGGCAGTGCCGAATCAAGAGTTCTCGCGATACAAGTTCATTGAGCGAGATTTCACCGGTCATCGGCCCACAGCATGGGACCGCCCCGCGCCGACAATCCTCGCGCGAGGCAACGGCGGCGGCGGCGTCAATGCGACACCACACCCGAACGGCGAACGGCGAATGAGCGTTCGCGAGAGCGCAACCATTCAGTCGTTTCCGCTCGATTTTGAGTTCTCAGGACGTCTCGGGTCGGCATACCGTCAGGTAGGAAACGCTGTTCCTGTGAAGCTCGCCGCGGCCATTGGCGATGCACTAGCGAGTGTTGCGGCGTCTCTTGACGCACAGAAAGTAATGGGATGACCTACAGGGTGGTTTCGCTGTTTTCCGGAGCAGGTGGGCTGGACTTGGGCTTCCGCGCAGCCGGAGGGTTTGATCTCGTATGGGCAAACGACAACGATCCCGATGCGGTCGCGACATACCGTTCGAACTTCGGACCGCACGTGGTTCTTGGGGACATTCGCCAGATCGAGTCCAGCCAGATTCCCGACTGCGACGTGGTGTTAGGTGGGTTTCCATGCCAAGGATTCTCGGTGGCAAATACCGGACGTCGCGCGGACGACTCCCGCAATGAGCTTTATCTCCAAATGTTGCGCGTGGTCAGCGACAAGCGCCCGATGGCTTTCGTCGCGGAGAACGTCAAGGGTTTGAAACAGATGTCAGGTGGTGAGGTTCTTCGGCGAATCGTGAGTGACTTCGAAGAGCTTGGTTATGACGTCGAGTGGCGCCTACTTAACGCAGCCAATTTCGGCGTCCCGCAGAAGCGCGAACGAGTCGTTATCGTCGGAATCAGGCACGATCTAGCCGCGAGATTCAGCTATCCCCGGCCGACCCACTCAAAGGATGGACTTGAAAGCACGCGCGAGTGGGTCTCCGTAGGTGTGGCGCTAAGAGGTATCCCCGATCCCGACGGGCATCACGACCTGACGAACCACACGTACTCTCGCTACAAGTTGAGGTTCAATGGGTACTTGGGGCACCGTGCGATCGACCCAGACCTCCCTGCGCCGACCGTCACGGGGCGGGGTGACAATAGGGGAGGGGTTGTCGTGCTTCATCACCCGTCGAATGAGCGACGTATGTCAGTGCGTGAACTTGCTGCCATCCAATCATTCCCGCTGGACTTCTATTTCGACTGCAATCAGTCTGCGGCCTATCGGTTGATTGGCAATGCGGTCCCGCCGCTTCTCGGTCAGCACATCGCCGAATCCCTTCGAAGGACGCTGGCGGAGTCGGAGGAGGTGGCACTTGCCAGTTGAGTCGCCGCCAATCCTGCCCTTTTCGCACTTCAAGTGGAAGTGGGCGAGCGTTCAGCCGACTGAGAGCCTAAATCGACCGGACCTGTTCCTCGGGGTCCTGCGCGCGTTGGCAAAGAATGAAGGCCGCGCGAAGAGCGATCCTCAGTTCATCGAAGACTTGCGTGAGGTTCAGGCTGAGATCGGTATCCCAGACGGGCCAAATCTCGCTCGGACTCCTCATCGGAACATCATTCGAAACTCCGGTCAATACTGGAAGGTACTTGGGGTCCTCGGACCGCAGAAGCCGATCACGCTCACGCCGTTGGGGCGTCTGTACGCAAGCCGCGAGATCAACTCACATGAGTTCGCGATACACGCAGTCGTGAACCACACTCTGCCGAGCTCAGTCTATTCAGACGACGAGATCCTGGATTGGACTGCAGCTGGAATCGAGCTCAAGCCTCTCCTGCTCATACTTCAAGTTATTGCCGCCTTAGGTGCGCAATCGCCAGCTCAGGCCAATCTATCTGAGGGGGAGCTCGCGAACCTCGTTCAACCGCTATCAGCGGTGACGCAGGACCCGGTTCGCATCGCCACTGCCATCGCCGACTATCGCTCCGGAGCCCTTAGTGTGGTCAATTGGCCGAGAACGACGACACAGGACAACGACCGGCGCGTCTCGGACGAGTTTCTGAAGTTTCTTTGGCGTCATGACCTGCTCGCCAGCCCGACTGGACCAGCTGGCGATGAACGTTATGCGCTGACGGCGCTTGTCCCCAGCGAGATCTCGGCGCTCCAGGCGATCGCCGCCGGAATGCTGAACGGATCATCGGGCATCGAATCGCAAGTCGAGTCAATCACCGCTGCTGTCGAACGACGTCGCGTATCGCGCATGATGCTAGATCGTCCTGGGCAGAGGCAGTTTCGAAAGGACGTACTCAACGCGTCCAACGCTACATGCTTCCTGACTGGTACGAGTGTTCCTCAAGTGTTGGAGGCTGCGCATATCAAGCCAGTCGCGTCGCAAGGATCGGATACCGTAGGCAACGGTCTCTGCCTCCGCTCAGACATCCATATACTCTTCGATGCGAATCGAATCCGACTCCGACCCGATGGCGTTGTGTCCTATTCGAGCGAGCTTCTATCCGATCCGCAGTACTCCTACCTCCCGAAGCAGATCCCGCTTCCGACATATGCCAACGCCGACGCCGTAGAGTGGCGTTGGGCGTTCTATTAGTCCATAGTGTCGGCGAGCCTTGAGAGGCCGTCCACTGTAGGGACTGTGCTCCCGGTTCGGGGACGACGGACAATCTCGTTCGCGGCAGAGTGATCGATCTCTTCCTGTCGGCAACATGGCACTTCCGTGTCATCCCCTCGACGAAGCGTTCGACCTGGTCGAGGCCGATGAGACCCACTTCCGGAGCTCTTCGTGGCAGGGAGTCGAGCCCGCGATACTCGATTGAGTATTCGCTCTCCTGCGGGCCATTGACATTGCGGTTCGGGGTCAGTCGGTCATCGAGGCGATCGCGATGGCGAGGGCCATCGAACATTCCAATGAAGACGCCGGCCGCTTCAAGGGCAGGTCAAGCTGTCCCAAGTCCATCCTGGGAAGTGGTCGTCGACGTACTTCGACGTCAGGCCGCGACCAATCGGGATGAAGTGCCCGTAGCGAAGCAGCGCACTCAGGTCGGCCCGGTTCCGCGCCACGGTATAGCGGCTGTTCGCGACGCTGTCCTGCCAGCGCGACGAATCGACTTCATCGCGGAACCGGGCCTTCCCGTCATTGACCATCACCTGCTTGTGACGGCGCTCAGCGAATTTCCCCAGAGTTGATCATCGAAGATCCTCAGGTCGCGGGGTAACGCTAGCGCAGGTTTGTGCCGGTGGTGACTCGGCGGAGTTCGTCGGCTGCGGTGGCGTGGTGGCGGAGCCGGTAGGAGGCGCCGTCGAGGGTGACGACGACGCTGCGGTGGAGTAGCCGGTCGAGCATCGCAGCGGCGACGGTGGTGTCGCCGAGGATCTCGCCCCAGGCTCCGACGGGACTGTCTGATTAACGGTGGATCTGGTCTGGCCTGACTGAAAGGAAGGGCGATGACTGATGTCATCGAGATGATCGATCCTGTGACGGGAGAGCTCATCGATGAGCAGCAGCTCGCGGAGCAGTTGCTGAAGCAGGCGAAGGAACAGGGCGTCGACCTCGTCGGCCCGGACGGGTTGCTGAACGGACTGACGAAGCGGGTGCTGGAGACGGCGCTCGAGGCGGAGATGTCCGAGCACCTCGGCTATGAGAAGCACGCTGTGTCGACCAGCGAGAATGCGCGCAACGGGACGCGGTCGAAGACCGTGCTGACCGAGGTCGGTCCCGTTGAGATCGATGTCCCGAGAGATCGGGACGGCTCGTTCGACCCGAAGATCGTCAAGAAGCGGCAGCGGCGGTTGACCGGGGTCGATGAGATTGTGCTGTCCCTCACTGCCCGCGGGCTCACGACGGGTGAGGTCGCGGCGCACTTCGACGACGTCTACGGGGCCTCGGTGTCGAAGGACACGATCTCGAGGATCACGGACAAGGTGATCGAGGAGATGACCGAGTGGCAGAACCGGCCGTTGGATCGCGTCTACCCGGTGGTGTTCATCGACGCGCTGGTGGTGAAGGTCCGGGACGGTCAGGTGCGCAACAAGCCGTTCTATCTCGCTGTCGGCGTGACAGTGAACGGGGAACGCGACATTCTCGGGATCTGGGCCGGTGACGGCGGTGAGGGCGCGAAGTTCTGGCTCGGCGTGCTCACCGAGATCAAGAACCGCGGCGCTGAGGACGTGTGCATCGTCGTCTGCGACGGACTCAAGGGCTTGCCCGAGTCGATCAACACGGCGTGGCCGCTCGCGACGGTGCAGACGTGCATCATCCACTTGATTCGCAACACGTTCCGGTTCGCGTCCCGCCACTACTGGGAAGAGATGGGCAAGGACCTCCGACCCGTCTATACCGCGCCGACCGAATCGGCCGCGGTCGAGCGGTTCGAGGAGTTCGACGCGAAGTGGGGCGGGCAGTATCCGGCGATCAGCAAGCTCTGGCGCAGCGCCTGGAGTGAGTTCGTGCCGTTCCTGGACTGGGACGTCGAGATCCGCCGGATCATCTGCAGCACGAACGCGATCGAGTCCCTCAACGCCCGCTACCGCCGCGCCGTGAGGGCGCGCGGGCACTTCCCCAACGACGCCGCCGCGCTCAAGTGTCTCTACCTCGTGACCCGCTCACTTGACCCCACCGGCCGGGGCAGGGCACGCTGGGCGACGAGGTGGAAGCCGGCGCTGAACGCGTTCGCGATCGCTTTCGAAGGCCGAATCAACTAACCATGCGCTCGGCCAGATCCACCGTTAATCGGACACACCCAGCGGCCGCGGTCGGCGCTGAACGGACACCACCCCGACTGTCGCTCGCGAGGCCGGAGTGGCCTGACGTGAGCGAGTGGCACGCGAGCGTCGGCCGCGACTTGGGGGGCACTTCATCGCGCTCCCGCTGGTCACGAACCGGTCAAATGCACCTGCTCCTCGAGCCGAGGCGGCGATACGACTCGGAGGTCAGTTGCACGACAGAAAGCTACGGCCGAATGACCGACTCGCAGACGAGCTCGAACTGGTCGTTGGGCGCGGTTCAGTAGTCGAGGCCGTCTCCGACCCGGGTGCCGCGGTGGAGCAGGCTGAGAGGAGAATCGCCGTCGCGGTAATCAAGAACAGCCCGGCCGCGCGACGAGAGATGAACACGGGCGAAGTATATGGATCCGGACGCGACTACTCGTCGGCGCGTCCACAGTGGGACCCCATGCCGAGCGGAGACGCTTCCGAGCTTCATCCGAATGGATGCCGAGATCGACCTCGTCGCCGACGGAGAACGCGTCGCCGCAGCATCCCCACTCCCAGTCGTCCAGGCCTGTTCCACAATTGTTCAACGCGGGCTATCCTTGGCGCATGGCTACGACGATCGGGTTCCGACCGACTCCGGATGACGAGCGCATTCTCCGCGAGGCAGCGCAGGCGGGTGAGAGCACGTCCGACACTCTGCGGCGCGCCCTGAGGCTGCTGGACCACGAACGTTGGCTGGATCAGTTCCGCGCCGACGCGGAAGCACTGGGGGACGAGAACCTCAACGCGGAGCCTGAAGCCTGGTGATCCGGGGCGCCGTCTACCGCATCGACTTGGGCAAGCCCCGCGGCCACGAGCAGGGCGGGAAGCGGCTGGGGCTGGTGGTGTCGCCGTCGAACTCACCGCTCTCGGTCGCCACAGTGATCCCGGCTTCGACGTCCGCGGGGCCATCCATTCACCGCCCCGAGCTCGAAATCGCCGGCCGACGTACTCGTCTGCTCGTGGATCAGATCCGCTCGATCGATGTCGACTACGTGGTGGGCGATCCCGTCGACTACCTGACCCGTGATCAACTCGCCGAAGTCGATCTGGCCGTTGCCCACTATCTCGGCACACAGGACGTGATTCCGCACCGAGCCCAGTAGTGCGCGCTCACGGCACCACAACCGAACGCGCCGAGTCGAAGAGTTGGTGGCTGCTTGGCGAGATCCTCCGCTGATCCGCTCCGTTTCACGCCGGCGGATGCACGCACGAGGACCGGCTTACAACGGCGGAGCGATGAGTCGCTGGAGCTGAAGAACGAACTCAGCGATGCGCTCTTCGCCTACCACCGAACTGAGTGGTTCCTCGAACCACTTGGTCCAGATGTCGTCGACCTGATCGGCGGAGATGCCGCCATTTCGGAGAAGGAGACTCGCCATCGGCCGCCCCTCGAGCTCGTACTCATCCGCTGGGACTCCTCCGTCGCCACCAGGGTCGAGACCGTACGGGTCGAGCTCGTTGAGGAGTCGCACGACCTCAGCGATCCTGGGCTTCAACAACTCCTGGCGCGGACTCACGCGACCATCTTGCTACACCGTCGAGCGCCGAGATCGTGCGAGCGTTGCTTCCGGGTCGATGGCCGAGCGCTGAGGGACCCCCTTCCGGCCGCGGATCTTCGAGGCCGCCGTCAGTCTGCATCAGAGGAGCACGGACTTGCGCTCGGTCTCCCGCACAGGGTGCTAGTGCGCTCGTGCTCACGCGAGAGTTACGATCGGACCATGGAGCCAGAGAGCACCGAGCGAAGCGCTCGTTACCGCGATCTCGAACCACCGATTCCCCTGGACCAGATGATCGAGTCGGTGGACGTCTCCGAGCCCCCCGAAGCGCAAGACGACCAATACCGCGACCAAGAGTGGCTGCTGCGGAACGCGTCCGACTGAGCGCCGGACGTCGGATTTCGTGCTAGCTGCTCGCCTCAGGTTCGACAGCCGCCTCTCCATCCACGCAGCGCCACTAGGCTCCGTGCATGCCGTTGCTCCGAGCCGTCGTCTTGCCGGGGGTGGGCGCGATCGCCGTCTTGGCGGCGGCTGGGCGGGCGATGCGGCTCCTCGACCGCGACGATCCGCGCGAGGACCGGGCCGTGCGGGCGCTTCAGGGCGCGTTCCGCCACCTGCCGGACGACGGCGATGCCGCCGTCACCCTTGAACCCGCCGACCCGACTGCGCCTCGCGAACCGGTCGACCGGGTCACCGAGCTGCTCTCGTGGTACTCCGGCGTGCCGCAGACCATCGCGAACGGAGCGATCTGGTGCGGCGTCACCTGGTTGTTGACGCGCGACCGGCGCTCAGCGGTCGCCCCTGCGGCGGTGCTCGCCGTCGAGACCGCATGTTTCGTCGCATCCGCGGCGCTCGTGGGACGGCCACGACCCGAGCGGGTGTGGCGCCCGGAGCAGCCGCACGCGACGTCGTCGTTCCCCTCCGGGCACACGGCGGCAGCCTTCGCGCTGCACGGCACGCTCGCCGACCTGCTCGATCGCCAGGGCGTCCGTGGCGCGCGGCTCCTCGGCGCCCTCCTTCGGTACGCGATTCCCGGAGCTATCGCGTTCTCGCGGGTCTACCGCGGCCAGCACCACATCTCAGACACCGTCGCGGGCGCCGTGCTGGGACGGTGGAGCGCCGCCGTGGTGCGGCGAGAGCTGATCTCGTCGTAGGCGGGCGGGACGTCCCGACCGCCGCGCGGGTCCTGCACGTCGCCGGCGCGGGGGAGCCGCGCTCGAGCGCGATGGCGAGGGCGTCGACATCACCAGTCAAGCGCTGCGTGAGGTGCGCACGCACTGGATCATGACGAGGTCGGCCCTCGACGTCGTCACCGTCGACGTCGCGACCATCGAGGGTGGCGAGAGCGAACGGATCCCTGGCTCCAGCGACACGACAGGGATTCATGCTCGTGAGCCTCGAAGCGTCCCACTCAAGGAGTTGTCTGGCCGTTGATGGGCTTTTCGGCATCAGTCAGTTTCGATGGAGAACCTGCTCCCAGATGGTTCGGCGATTGCGAGGCTCTAGGCCACGGGGTCACGTTGTCTCGACGATTGGCGCACTCTCGTCTTGTGCGCGAGCTTCCTACAAGCAGCTGTCTGCCAGCGTGAGTGACGTGCTTCCATCGTCATATCTGGTGACCCCATCCTCCGTCCGGTAGGTCACCCGCAGTGCCTGTGCTTCTCCATTGGACGCTCCAGATCTGCGCGCTTCAACCACGACGTTCGCTGGTTCGGTGACGTGGAAGCCCGTCGCGATCTGGCGACCCGCCCACCCTTGGGAGGGGTCATCCAGTGACATCGTCATGATCGGGTTTCCGGAACCGACAGGCATGACGAACGCCTCTACGACCTGCACGCCGTCAGCTTTGACGAGGCTCACCGATTCGATCTCAATGGCCGACACCCCATCGGCGAGCGAGAGCACATCGCCGAACACGATGGACCCCCCGGGAGCAACGGCGACGCATACGCTTCCCGGATCGCCTCCGAGTACGGTGGCGTCGGCCGGCTGCTCCGACGGCGCGCAGCTTGCGAGCGCGACACCCACGCCGGCAAGCAGTACGACGAAGGAGGCTTGTCGGGCCAAGGAGATACATTCCGGACCGGCATCCCGCCGGGCAACCCATGCGCGGCTTGCCCGGCCATGCAGACGGAAGGCGTTGCTCACGAAACGGGTTACCGCCAACGCGAATGACTCCCCGACCATCGGCGCTGCGCTCTGCGTGCGAATGTCACGTCGCGATCCTAATCCGTGCGACATCACGCAGTTTGACGAACCGCGGTTGGAGCAAACTGGATGGGGATCCTTTGCGGGCGGGCCAGCGATGCCTGTCAGACCTCGACGCCGAAGGCGCGTAGCAGGCCGGCGCGAGGGATCATCCGACGGGAGCCGAGCTGCACCGTCGGGATCGTCCCGCTCTCGATGCCCTGCTTGATCGTGCGGTAATCGACGCCGACGAGCTTGGCGGCATCCTTCATTGTCAGAGCCAGGCTCTGCGGTGTTCGATTCATTGCCTTTCCTCCCGTGAGCCAAGAGTGTCAGTCTCCCTTCGCCGCAAGGTAGCACAGATCTGAGCCAAGATCGACACTCTTCTTCACGAAAGCGCCCGAGCATGGAATAGTGGGCCTCATGGCAGACGTCGAGACATACGACACCAGCGACGCGCGCATCGATCTCGGCAGCGGCGTGACTCTGCCGCGCACGTGGCACGCGCGCGTGTCGGGGGAGCAGGACGTGCCCGGGACGATCATCGTGCGCGTCGAGTGGGATGCTGCGCTCGGCCGCACCGCGGTCGCGTTCGCCGCGCTCGAGCGCGATGGCGAGGGCGTCGACATCACCAGTCAAGCGCTGCGCGAGGTGCGCACGCACTGGATCATGACGAGGTCGGCACTCGACGTCGTCACCGTCGACGTCGAGACCATCGAGGGCGGCGAGAGCGAACGGATCCCTGTGCGTGAGTTCCTCGGCCGCGAGCTTGCGAAACTCGAGCGGGATGCCTCGGACGCGCTGGATGATGCGATCGCTGTGTACCGCGTCGCGACGGCGCTGAGCTATCCGCCGCTGAAGCTCGTCTCGGACACGCTCCGCATCAGCCAGAGCACCGCGACCCGCCTCATGAGTCGGGCACACGATAAGGGTCTCGCGCCGGAAGTGCGCATCCAGGAGCCTCGGCGGGCACCGGCGGTCGATCCGTACAACGACCCGAGCCGTCCGCACTACGGGCCGTCAGGCCCCGGAGGTCCATCGATCGGTCGATGACGAGCGCCGTGCGCACGGCGTCCGGTCATACGGTAGGGCTCACATAGCGGCGATTCAGTGTCAATCACGACCGGCCCTCGAGCTACAGGCTCGGCCGGCGCTTCGCGTTCGAGCTGGCGCGCAGTTGCAGTTCGGCCTCTTCGATCCACTGGCGAGCCAGGGAGGCGTATCGGCGGCGATCCCGCTGATTGAGTCCTGCGAGCTTCGGCAACAACTCGAACATCGTCTTCACGTATCCCGGGACGTCGCTCTTCGGTCCCCCCGTCGAGGCCAGCAGCACTTCGGCGACGCGCGCAGCGTCCCCACCCTCATCGATGAGTGCGACGAGCTCCCGAGCATCCTTCCTGCCCTTCTCTGTTGCCTGGCGGTCGATGAGCGCCGCAATCTTCGTCGCGATGTGCGCGTCGAGGGTGAGCATGAGCCACCCCTCGACCTTCAGGTCAGGATCGATGAAGCGGGTGAGCACGCCGACGTCGAGGAGCAGTTTGGAGCCGAGCTTGGACTCGTAGGGGAAGTAGGCGTCGACGTGGACTCCATCGGCATTGCCACGCGCCTTTCGGCCTCCGCTGTGCAGCTGATTCTCGCTGTACTCCGTCAGGCGCTGCGGCAGCTTCTGCCTCAGACTCTGATCGGTGATGATGAGGTCGATGTCGTGACTGATCTCGCCGCCTACGCGGGCGTTGGTCGCCCATCCGCCGATGAGGATAGACGGCTCCAGGTCGTACCCGAGCGAGTCCAGCACGGCTCGAAGCTTGCCGTCATCGGCGGCACCCAGGATCGTCATCGCGGATCACCTGCCTGATCCCACTCACGTGCGGGAACGAAGCGTTCCCGAAGTGCGGTCCGAAACTCGGATGCCTGCCACCCGGGTGTCGCGAAGAGATCGGCGTAGGTCTGCGCCACGCTCGAGTATCCGTCCCAGGTCTTCATCGCCCGCTCATCCATAGCGAGCACCCGTACCTCGTCGGACTCAGGAAGCCCGGACAGGTCGACCGTGGCCGGTATGTAGACGAGGTGTTCCCGGAAGTCCGCGACGGCGCGGCCGCCCAGATGAGCGTTCGCGGCGTCGGGACCGCCGAGGGCGTACGGTCCCCGGCTCGAATCGAGGAAGGGGCTGATCGCATCTCTCGTCGTCCAAGCGACGGTGTCGCGTGCGAGGTTTCGCCAGGCGCAGAGCATCGTCAAGGCCTTGTCGACGCTCACCACAGCAAGCCCGCCACGCTTGTAGCGATCGATGGTCCCGTTGCCCTCGAGGCGTTCCAGCGCGAGGTATGCCGTCGTGCTCGGCACGCCTGCCTCGAAAGCGAGGTCAGCGACATTGGCCCAGGTGCGCTTGCCCTCGATGGCTCGATCGGCCAGAACGCGCCAGACGAGCTCGTTGCCTTTCACATCGGCCACCTTCTCGGGTTTTCCTGTAACGATGATTCCAGGTTTATATGAAACCATGATTACAGGAAATTCGGAAGAGCTCGTCCTGTTCAAGTGGCGCCGAGTGCGCGGCTGGGCGCTCAACCCTGGGGATGACACCGCCGTTCGCTAGCGTGGAGCCGTGCCCGCCCGTCGTCCTCGCCGCATGCTCCGCCTGCGCGCATCGATCGTTGGTATCGAGCCGGAGATCTGGCGCACCATCGACGTCGACGAACGTCTGACGCTCACCCAGCTGCACATGGTTCTGCAAGTGGCCTTCAATTGGTTCGACTCCCATCTGCACCGATTTTCCAATGAGGACCCGTGGGCCCGGAGCAACGGCATCCCGCGCATCGGCCGACAGCCCCGCGCGTGGGTCGACGCGTGGTCACTCGCCGAGATGGAGATCGAGGGCGAGGAGGACGAGGCCGACACCACGGTGGGCGAGGCCATGCAGCACGACGGACCGCTCTGGTACGTCTACGACGCTGGAGACAACTGGCTGCACCGCATCGACCTCATCGATCGCGATGTCGCGAGAGCAGGCGAGCCGCTCGCGCAGCTCATACGCGGGGAGCGTCGCGCACCGTTCGAAGACTCCGGCGGCAGCGCCGGCTATCAGGAGATCGCCGACATCCTCGCCGACCCCACGCATCCGGCGCGCGGGTCGACGAAGGAGTGGATTCGCACCGCCGTAGGCCCGTGGGGTGCAGACGACCTCGAAGACGCCGACCTGGACGGTGCGCGCGCCGAGTTGGCCCTCCTGTTCGGCCCTGCCGGCACCGATCTCTCGGGACTGATGGATGCTGCGACCAGGGTGGCAGCCGACTCGCCCATCGCCACGTTCGCAACTGACCTCACTGTGCCGCTGCGCTCGAACCTGCGCCGACACCTCCGGTGTTCTGGACTGCTGGCTCCACGGCAGCTTTGTGACGAGGACGTCGCTGACGCCGTGAGACCCTACGCCTGGCTGATCGAGCGGATCGGGGTCGACGGGCTCACGCTGACGAAGGCGGGGTGGATGCCGCCCGCGGTCGTGCTCGAAGGGATGACGACGCTCGGCTGGCGGGACGAATGGATCGGCGAAGCGAACCGCGAAGACCTGACGTACCCGCTGCGCGCACTGCGATCCTCAGCGGAACAGCTGCGCCTGATCCGCAGGGTCAAGGGCAGGCTCGAACTGGTCAGCCGCACCCGCCCCGTTATCGGAAGACCGGCGCTGCTCGCTGAGCAGATCGCGCGGATGCTGCTACGCCAGCGGATGACCGACGGTCAGCGAGTCGCCTGCACCATCTTCGCGATCGGCCTCGCCGACGGGAGCATCACAACGCGGCGGGACGCCGAGCATGAGGTGCTCAGCACTCTGAGCGAACTCGGCTACGTCGACCCGCAGGGTCGAGAACTCGACCAGCGCTGGTTCTCGTCACTGACCGAGCCTGTGCTCGACGTGCTCGAGCCGCTCGGCCTGTGGCGCTCGGGCGGCCGGCGCCGAAACATCCCGCCGACCGGCGCGCTGCGGGCCGTCGCCGGCCTCGCGCTCACGTAGCAGGATTGATCGGGCAGCTGGAGCAGGAGGACGTAGATGCTTGTATCGGAATGCTCCAGACGCTGCTTTGCGAAGCGTCGAGCGGCAGACCCGAGATTGAGCAATCTGCTCAGGATCCTGGCCACTGGACCGCGCCCGAAATCTGCGGAAAAGCGGGCTCAATCAGCGCTTGGTAGGCGGAGAAGCCTGCCCGCATTTTGCCCGTACTCCAAATGCCGCTAGCGGCTTTCGGACGAAGTTCGATGTCGCGGGGCACTCAGCCGCCCGCGCAATTCCGCGGTCTTTGCAGCTGGATGAGAAACTGTGTATGCCGTAAACAGCATTCGAGTCCCTCTAGGGGCTTCCGTTCCCGCTCGACGGGGTGCGGTCGAACGCCGTATGGGTGCGTGCTGATACGGTCGCACTCGTGACGAGAACTCGTGTTTCGCAGGCGCTGGACGAGTTCGTTCGCGATCGCGACTGGGCCCAGTTCCACACCCCGGCTAATCTCGCGAAGAGCATCTCCATCGAAGCCGGCGAGTTGCTCGAGTGCTTCCAATGGAGCGATGACGGCGACGAAGCGCGCATCCGCGAGGAGCTCGCGGACGTCGTGACGTACTGCACTCTGCTCGCCGCGCGTCTGGGCCTCGACCTCGACGAGATAGTGCTGGAGAAACTGGCCGTCACCGCTGAGAAGTACCCCGTCGAGCGCGCGAAGGGACGGAGCGCGAAGTATGACGCCCTCTGAGCTGCAGCGGCTCGATTTCACATCGTCCGCGGTCTCGGTCTGGGCAGCAGGTGACGAGCGGCGGCGGAACTGGCCGGTCGTATACGTCCTCGATGATGCGGACTCGCGCGATGCGGCGTCCGTGTACGTCGGAGAGACTGTGAATGCGGCATCGCGCATGCGGCAGCACCTCGCGAACCCTGTGAAGAAGCGGTTCCGCAGCGTCCGCGTGGTCATCGACGAGACGTTCAACAAGTCGGTCTGCCTCGATCTCGAGTCGCATCTGATCCGTTGGCTCGCGGGTGACGGCCTGTTCACCGTGATGAACGGCAACGAAGGGATCGTCGACGCCCGCTACTACCGCCGCGATGTCTACCGGGAGAGTTTCCGGGACATCTTCGAGCAGATGCGAGCCGAAGGTGTCTTCCAGCGCAGCATTCCCGAGATCGAGAACAGCGATCTCTTCAAACTCTCACCATTCAAGGTCCTCACCGCGGACCAGGCGATTGCCGTGGAAGACATCGTCGAGGGGATGCTGGAGGACCACGCTCTGGGCGCGACGTCCGCCAGCGTGATCGAGGGGCATCCGGGAACGGGCAAGACGATCGTCGCGATCTTCTTGATGAAGCTGCTCGCAGACATTCGCGACTACGGCGATGCCGATGAGGTCGAACCCGACTCCATGTTCGCCGACTTGTTCGTGCCCGAGAACCGTGCCCGCCTTCAGGATCTGCGGATTGGGTTCGTCGTCCCGCAGCAATCACTTCGCGAGTCGATCAAGCGTGTGTTCAAGAAGACGCCCAAGCTGAGCGTCGATCAGATCCTGACCCCGTTCGATGTCGGAGCCTCGGAGCAGAAGTGGGATGTGCTGGTCGTCGATGAGACGCACCGATTGAACCAGCGCGCGAACCAATCGTCGGGCGTGAACAACAAGCGCTTCATGACGATCAATGAGCGACTCTTCGGGGCGGACGATCCGACCAGGACCCAACTCGACTGGATTCGCGCACAGAGCACGCACCAGATCTATCTTCTGGATGCGCAGCAGACAGTGAGGCCGGCAGACCTGCCGCAGCGCGTTCTCCGCACCCTTGTCGACGATGCGCGGGGAGCGCATCGCTGGTACCCGCTGTCCACCCAGATGCGGGTGTGCGCCGGTTCCGACTATGTGGAGTTCATCCGAGCCGTGCTTCGCGGTGACACCGGGTCGGGGGAGCCCCCGCACCTCGGTGAGTACGACCTGCGGCTGTTTGACGACCTGGGAGTGATGCGGCGAGAGATCCTCGATCGAAACGCCGAGCACGGCCTCGCGCGTCTCGTCGCGGGATACGCGTGGGAGTGGCGGAGCAATCGCGACGGAGACGCGTTCGACATCGAGATCGACGGTCAGCAGTTGCGGTGGAACAGTCAAGTAAAGGACTGGATCAACAGTCCCTCCTCGATCCACGAGGTGGGTTCGATTCACACCGTCCAGGGGTACGACCTCAACTACGCCGGGGTCATCATCGGGAACGACCTGCGGTACGACCCTGACGCGCGCCGACTCGTGATCGACCGTGACTCGTATCGAGATGTGAAGGGCAAAGAGAACAACAAGCAGCTCGGGATCATCTATTCGGACGATGACTTGCTCGAGTTCATCCGAAACATCTACGGAGTCCTGCTCACCCGGGGTATACGTGGCACGTACATCTACGTGTGTGATCCGAGCCTGCGCGCGTATCTCGCGCGGGCGATCGGAGCATGAGGTCGGCGTCCAGCCGCGCGGTCGGCCGTGGTTCAAGCGCTCGGAAATGCTGACTGGAAGCGTGCGTACGTCGCGTCGACCGACCTGAGCACCGGCCTGCTCGATCATCGTCTAGAGCAGGCGGCGCTGCATCATCCATGCGATCAGTCCGACCGCCGTCGTCGCCTTCGAGTTGCCCTGAGCGTCTGAGCTCGGGTGCGACGGCGACTCACGATCGCGACGCCGTCTCGCGCTATTCCTGTTTAGCGCGTTGGATGGAATAGCGGAGCCCGCTGTTCCATCGACGGGGACCGTCGCCCGGGGTCTTGCGCATCCCGCTTCTGATCGGCTCTACTGGTGCCGATGGGGGAGGCGGGCATGGGGGACACGACGCCGCAACGCACGGACGAGGCGCCGGAGGCGCCCGTTCCGGACGTCGCGGCGATCGAGAAGCGCATCCAGGTGCTCACGGAGTCGACGCGACGTGAGCGCGATCGCGCCGCCGCGCGCACCGACGGCATCCAGACCCGCGCCACGGTGCTGATCGGCGCCGCCGGCATCGTGGGCGGCATTCAAGGCGGTCGCATCGACCTCTCCGCGCCCTGGGCCGTCGCGAGCGTCGTCCTGTTCGCGCTGACCGCGCTCACCGGCCTCGTGCTCCTCTGGCCGCTGCGGGTCCTCGTCGTCTCGAACCAGACCTACTTCGACGAGATGATGGACTACCACCCGGTCGACCTGCAAGAAGCCCTGCTCCGCAACGAACTCAACGCCGTCCACCACACGCAGCGGCGCCTCACCTTCCGCTCGTGGACGCTCATCATCGGGTTCGCCCTGCTCGCCGCCGCGTGGGGCGCATCGCTCATGGCGATGATCGAGACGTCGTTGAACCCGCCCGCGGATCCGCCCATCCAGGTCGAGATCGTCAACGGAACGGAGTAGCGCATGGTCCAAGGAGACTGCCCTCCCGGATACGTCCGCACCGCGCTCGGGAACTGCATCAAAGACCCGACCGGCAACCAGAAATGGCGGCTCGGCGAGTCGCTTCGCCCGGATCTGCCTCCCGAGGAGTCGCACCCGGTCGAGTGATCGCGCGGGTGTCGAGCGGGAGGCGAGTCGGACGCTCCGGGTAGCCTTCAGGGAACAGAGTCACCGCTGGGGCCGACTCGACTGGGCTGGGGAGCACCGATGAGACCTGTGCGCATCATGAGTGCGGCGGTCATCGCGATGGCGCTGATCGCGCTCGCCGGCTGCGTCCCCGGATCGCGCATCGCCGACGATGACCCGCAGCAGGTCGTCGTCACCGCCCCACCGGCTCCCGCGCCGAGCGCACCGGCGCCCACGCCGACCGCGCAGGACGTCATCACCTTCCAAGCCGTCATCGACGGCGACACGATCGAGACGAGCGCCGGCACGGTCCGCATCATCGGAATCGACACACCCGAGCGCGGCCAGTGCGGTCACGACGAAGCCTCGATGGCGATCGGACGCCTGCTGGCGCGCGGCGACGCCGTGACCCTCGAGCTGCCGCCGGGGCAGAACGACGTCGACAACCACGGGCGCCTCCTGCGCTTCGTCGTCACCGCCGACGGCGTCGACCTCGGCCTGCTGCAGCTGGAGCAGGGCAACGCGATCGCCCGTTACGACTCAACCGACGGATACCCGCGGCATCCGCACGAGGCGGCCTATCACGCGGCCCAGATCGCGTCGCGTGCGGCGGACGGCACCGTCGTCACCCTCGCGTGCCGCCAGACCCAGACCCCGACCCCGGTGCCCACCCCGACCCCGACGCCCACCCCGACCACGGCGCCGTCGACGCAGGACGAGTGGTGGAAGCAGTACTCGTCGTGCAGCAAGCTCAAGAAGAACACGGTCGGACACCCGACCGGACCCTTCGATCGCGACAACCCCGCGCACGCGAAGATCTACGACTGGTTCCAGTACGGCACCGGCCACAGCGGCGACGGCGACAACGACGGGCTCGCCTGCGAGTGACCCGCGCGCGCCGATAGGCTCGGGCCATGCGCCTGCTCGCCGCTCACAATCCGCTCATCCCCGCCGGATACGACATCCTCTGGTCGGCCGTCGCCCTCGCGCTGCTCGCGTTCGTCGTCACGGCGTTCGTCTCGGTCGTGCGGCACCAGGCCGACCTCACCGGCATCCAGGTGACGATCTGGCTCGTGCTGATCGTGGCGGCGCCCGTCCTCGGCGCGATCGTCTGGTTCGTCGCCGGACATCCCGATCGCCGCCGTCGCTCCGTCGCCCCCACCGCGACCCGATGACGCGCACCCTCGCGGACATCCAGATCCGCGACCCGTTCCTGCTCGCCGTGCCCGACGAGGGCGCGCACTACCTGTTCGGCTCGACCGACGCCGACATCTGGCACGCGCCGGCGACCGGCTTCGACTGCTACCGCAGCACCGACCTGCAGACCTGGACCGGGCCGATCCCGGCGTTCCGCCCACCCGCCGGCTTCTGGAGCGACCGCAACTTCTGGGCGCCCGAGGTGCACGCACACGCGGGGCGCTACTTCATGTTCGCGACCTTCGCGGCCGAGGGCGTGTGCCGCGGCACGCAGATCCTCGTCGCCGATCGGCCCGACGGCCCGTACGAACCGTGGAGCGACGGGCCGGTCACCCCGCGCGACTGGGAGTGCCTCGACGGCACGCTCTTCGTCGACGACGCCGGCGACCCGTGGATCGTGTTCTGCCACGAGTGGATGCAGGTCACCGACGGCGAGGTGGTCGCCCAGCGACTGACACCCGACCTGCGCGCCGCGACGGGGGAGCCGCAGCTGCTGTTCCGTGCGTCCGAGGCGCCCTGGGCGCTCCCCGTGCAGCATCCGCGCGTCCCGCCGGGCGTGGAGCCGTATGTCACCGACGGCCCCTTCCTGCACCGCCTCGCCGACGGCGGCCTGATCATGCTGTGGTCCAGTTTCGGAGATCGCGGGTACGCCATGGGCATCGCCCGCTCGAACTCGGACGGCATCGAGGGCCCGTGGGTGCAGGAGCCCGCGCCGATCTGGGCCGAGGACGGCGGCCACGGCATGATCGTCCGCGCCCTCGACGGCGAGCTGCTGCTGACCTTGCACCAGCCCAACGACACTCCGAACGAGCGCGCCGTGTTCCGCCGGCTCGTCGAGCGCGACGGCACGGTCGTCCTCGCGGACTGAGCCGAGCCGTCCGCCGGGCGCACGCGCGTCCCCTAAACTGAACATGTTCAGAAATGTGGATGCCGGCAGGAGAGCGTCATGGGTGCATCGATCGGGAGACCCGAGCGCGTCGTCGTGGCGGGAGCGAGCGGGTTCATCGGACGCGAGCTCGTGCGCGCCCTGCGCGCGCAGGGGGACGAGGTGGCCGTGATCGGCCGGGGAGGAAAGGGACGCAGCGGACACGTGGCCTGGGATCGCCCGGACGAGATCGCGGCGCTCGTCGACGGCGCCGACGTGCTCATCAACCTCGCCGGCAAGTCGGTCGACTGCCGCTACACCGACCGCCACCGCGACGAGATCCTGCGCTCGCGCGTCGACACGACGCGGCAGCTGCGTGAGGCGGTGGCCCGCGCAACCCGCCCACCGCGCGTGTGGCTCAACGCGTCGACCGCGACCATCTACCGGCACGAGATGCACGCGGCGAACACCGAGGCCGACGGCGTGCTCGGGGAGGGCTTCTCGGTCGACGTCGCCCGCGCGTGGGAGGCGGAGCTGTTCGCCGGCGACCTGCCGGCCACACGGCGGGTGGCGCTGCGGATGGCGATCGTCATCGGCGACGGCCCGGCGACCCGCATGCTGCTCACCCTCGCGCGCGTGGGGCTCGGCGGCCCGCAGCTCGACGGCTGGTGGCCCGGTCATCGGCGCTATCGCGGCATCGGCGACCGTCCGACCGGCGACGGGCGCGCCCCGCACCACCGCACGCGCGGGCGGCAGCGGTTCAGCTGGATCCACATCGACGACGTCATCGGCGCGATCGGATTCCTGCGTGCGCGCGACGGCATCGCCGGCGCCGTCAACCTCGCCGCCCCGCACCCCAGCGACAACCGCACCCTCATGCGCACGCTGCGCCGCATCGTCCGGGCGCCGTTCGGTCTGCCCGCGTACCGGTGGATGCTGGAGCCGGCGATGTGGCTGCTGCGCACCGAGCCCGAGCTGGTGCTCAAGAGCCGGTGGGTGCTCCCGGGTGTGCTGACGGCCGCCGGGTATCGGTTCGCGCGGCCCGACCTGGAGGACGCGCTGCGCTCCGTGCGCTGACGGTACTCAGCGAGCTGAGGGCGGGCGGCGACGGCGGCTCAGTGCGCCGCGTCGTACGCCTCGAGCACGGCGGCCGGGACGCGCCCGCGCTCGGAGAGCGCGTAGCCGTTCTGGGCCGCCCACTCCCGCACCGGCGCGTAGTCGCGCTGACCGGCACGCTTCTGCCGGCGCGCGGCTCCGGCGCGCGGCGACGCCGACGACGTCGACGACGTCCGCGCCGACACGCGCCGTGCGGCCGCGATGTAGGGCGCCAGCGCGTCGCGCAGCGCGGCCGCGTTCTCGTCCGTCAGGTCGATCTCGTACGCGGTGCCGTCGACCGAGAACAGGACGGTCTCTCCGGATCCCACCTCAAGGACCGTGCCGTCGAGGTCGTCCACCAGCTGATGCACAATTCTGCGGGCCATGACCAGAGCGTACTGGGCGGCGTCCGGGTCAGGGGAGCAGACCGGCGCGGCGCGCCTGGGCGACGGCGGCGTGGCGGGTCGAGGCGTCGAGCTTGCCCATCGCCGCCTGCAGGTACGACTTGACGGTGCCCTCCTTGAGCGACAGGGATGCCGCGATCTCGGCGTTGGTCGCGCCGAGCGCGCAGCACGCGAGGACATCGAGCTCGCGGGGCGACAGCGCGACCTCGCCGAGCGCGATCGGCGCCGCCTCGTCGCGGGAGAGCGCGGCGAGGCGCTGCTCGACGGCGCCGATGCGCTCGCGCAGCGCCGCGTCGTGCACGGCGGCGGCGATGGTGCGCAGCTCGGCGAAGCTCTCGCGCAGACTCTCCTGGGCGGCCGCGGGCAGCCCGGGCGCGGCCGGCGCGGAGACCGGGGGTCCCGGAGCAGGGCGCGGCGCCAGCGTCGACATCCGGCGTTCGACCTCGGCGCGGATGCGCAGCTCGGTGGCGATCAGCTCGGCGGCGCGGAAGACGGGCCGGGCGACGTCGCCGCCGACGGGACCGCGGTCCCACGACCCGCAGTACATGACGCCGCGGGAGCGCCCCGCCACGACGATCGGCACGGCGAACAGCGTCGAGATGCCCTCGCCGAGGATCGCGGCGTCGTAGTCGTGCGTGATGCCGCGCGCCGTGCGGTACTCCAGCGCCAGCCGGGGGCGCTTCTCGACCATCGCCGCACCGCCCAGACCCCGGCCCACACGGACCGTGAGGCCGTCGATGCTGCGGGTGCGGGCTCCTGCGACGGCGCTCACCTGCACCGCGCCGTCGCGTTCGAGGCCGCCGAAGACCACGGGGAAAAGAGTGTGCCGGGACAGATCCGACACGACGCGCGAGACGAGCTGCGCATCGCTGTCGCTGTCGAGCGCTGTTCCCACCTGCGACCTGCTTCCGGGGATGACGGCAACTCCGCCGTTTTCGTGACGATGACGTTACCACGCACCCGGGCTGCCTCCGCCGGCCTACTCGGCGGACGCAGCCCGGGCGACGCCGCTCACCCGCGCCTCCAGATCGAGCAGGTGGCGCTTGCGCTCGGGATGCCCGCCGTACTCGCCGATCGAGCCGTCGCTGCGCACGACGCGGTGGGCCGGCACGACGATCGAGATCGGGGTGCGCGCGCACGCCGTGCCCACGGCCCGATTGGCCCCGGGGGAGCCGGCGGTGATGGCGACCTCGGCGTACGACGCGGTCTCGCCGTAGGGGATCGCGCACACCGCTTCGAGCGCATCGCGCACGAAGCCGCGCGCCAGCCGCCAGTCCAGCCTGAGATCGAAGTCGCGGCGCGTCCCGGCGAAGTACTCGTCGAGCTGCCCGGCGACCGATGCCGTGGCCGCCGCGTCTTCGACGGGCGCGGCGCGCAGTGCGAGGCTCAGTTCCGTGAGCGCATCGTCGTGGGGACCGTCGAGGACGTGGAGGGCGGCGAGGCCCTCATCGGTGACGACGATGAGGGCCTCGCCGATCGGTGTCGGGTGCACCGAGAACGCTGCGGAGGTCATGCGTCCATGATGGCCGGGCGGCGCGGCCGGCGGACGCCGGCGCCGGCGATCTGTGGACGGATCGGCGGATCGCCGGGCTGTGCAGGAAGCGCTGATCCGCGCGGCGCGTCGCCCCAATCGCACGAAACTCGCCGGGCTTCGCGTCCATCGCCGGGTCGGGCGCTTAGTGTGGCTCGTGTGTGGCGAGCAGAGGGCGGTGCCGTGCGCGGCGAGAGTGACGTCGAGCACGTGGACGCGGTGACCCCGGCGGACCTCGACCTGTCCGAGCCGGGCGTCGTCGTCTCGCACATCGCCGAACCGGCGCGCGGGCGCCTGCGCGAGCAGGCCGCGCACCTGGGCGGCCGCTCGAGCCTCCTGCACTACAGCGACGCCGGCGACGCCGGGATCGACATCACCAAGGCGCACCCGGGCAGTCTGCCCCAGTTCATCACCGGCCGGTCCACGCTGCTGTCCAACCTCTTCCGCGACGAGGTCGTGCTGCGCTCGGCGCGCCTGGCCGCCGAGCGCATCGTCGCCAAGGACGTCGAACTGCGCACCGCGCGCGGCCTCGACACGGTGCACATCGCCATCGGCATGGCCGGCTGGCGCATCGGCGGCGTCGCCTACGCCGCGCCCGTCCTGCTGCGCCCCCTCGCCATCCGCCGCCACCACGCGGACTTCGACCTCAAACTGCACGGCGCGTTCGTCATCAACCCCGAGCTGGTCACCGCGGCGCGCACCCACTTCGGCATCGACCTCGACGGGCGCGCCCTCGCCGCGCTGGCCCACGAGGGCGGACTGTTCCAGCCGCAGCCGGTCATCGACCACCTGCGCGCCCTCACCTCGCACATCCCGACCTTCACGGTGCAGCCGCGGCTCGTCGTATCGACGTTCGCCGACGTCGCCTCGGATCTGGAGCGCGACGCCGCCGACCTCGACCACCCCGCCCTGAACGCGCTCGCCGGCCACGACGCGGACCGCGAGTCGCTCTCCCTCGTGCGCGCGCGGCCCGAGACGATCGATCCCGACGAGCGCCCCCCGGCATCCGATCGCCTGCTCCTGGACGCCGACGCCGAGCAGGAGGCCGTGCTCGCCCGCATCTTCGCCGGCCAGTCGCTCGCCGTGCACACGCTGCCCGGCACCGGCGGCACCCAGACGATCATCAACGCCGTCGGCGAACTCGTCCGCGTCGGCAAGCGCGTCCTCGTCGTCAGCGCCCGCCGCTCGACGCTCGAGGGGGTGCGGCACCGGCTGGCCGGCATCGGCCTGCCCGGCCTCGCGGTGAGCCCGACGCGCCTGCACCGCGACCTCGTGCGCGCGATCGCCCGCAACGAGAAGGCGGAACCGCCCAAGGTCGCCGAGGTCGACGACGCGCTCGTGCGCCTGCGCGCCGTGCTGCGCGACTACCGCGCCGGCCTCACCCAGCGGCACGCGCAGGTCGGCGCCTCGCCGCTCGAGGCGCTGCGCGCCCTGGCGACCATCACCGGGACGACCACCCCGACCTCGCCGCAGCCGAGCGCCACGACGCGCTTCGACCTGGCCACCGTCCAGGCGCTGTCGACGCGCCGCGCCGAGGCCGCCGCGGCGCTGGCGACCGCGGCACGCCTCGGCGAGTTCCGCTTCGGCCCCGACGACTCGCCCTGGTACGGTGTCGCCTTCGAGACCACGGCGCAGGCGACCTCGGCGCACGCGCTCGCAGGTCGACTGCACCGCGCGGAGGTCCCCGGCATCCTGGAGCGCGGCTACGAGCTCATCGGCCAGACGCGGATGCGGCCGTTCACGACCGTCGCCGAGCTGGGCGCGTACGTGCACCTGCTGCAGGGGATCCGCGCATCGCTCGACCGCTTCAGCCTCACCGTCTTCGAGCGGCCCCTCGCCGAGCTCATCCAGGCGCACGGCCCGCGTCGCGACTCGGCGACCATGTCCAGCGCGCATCGGCGCCGGCTGCGCCGCCTGTCGAAGGAGTATGTCCGCCCGGGCATGCACATCACCGACATGCACGAGGCTCTCCTGCGCGTGCAGCACCAGCGCACGCAGTGGCAGCGGCTCGTCGACGCCGGCGTCACCCCCGAGATCCCGCTCGGCCTCGACGACGTGGCCACGGCGTGGCAGCGCATCGACGCCGATCTCGCCGAGCTGGACAGGGCGCTCGGGCGCACCGAGCCGCTGGCCGGCCTGCCCATCGCACAACTGCTGCGCACCCTCGCGGGCCTCGCCGCCTCGTCGGACGTCTTCGACAACCTCGTCGAGCGCGCCACGCTGCGCGGCGAGCTGGCCGAGATGGGACTCGAGCCGCTCCTGACCGAGCTGTCGGTGCGGCACGTCCCCGAGGACCAGGTCGCCGCCGAGTTCGAGTTCGCGTGGTGGCAGTCGGCGCTCGAGTCGATGCTGCGCACCGACCGTGCGCTCCTCGGCGCCAACACCTCCGTCGTCGACCGCCTGGAGCGCGACTACCGGCTCGTCGACGAGGCGCACGCCGCCTCGTCCGGCCCGCTGCTGGCCTCCGAGCTCGCCACCCGCTGGAAGATCGCGATCGTCGACGAGGCCCGCGAGGCGGCGGCGCTGAAGGCCGCGCTGCGCGGCGGCACGGCCACCGCTGCCGAGCTGATCGCGGCCGCTCCCACCCTCATGCGCACCCTCGCGCCCGTCTGGCTCGCCTCGCCGTACGACGTGCCGGCCATTCCCGACCGGCCCGAGTTCGACGTCGTCATCATCGCGGATGCCGGTGCGCTCTGCCTGGCCGAGGCCGCCGGCGCCCTGCGCCGCGGGCGTCAGGTCGTGCTGTTCGGCGACCCCGTCACGCAGAAGCCGACCCCGTTCCGCGTGGCCGCCGGACGCGTCGAGGACGACGAGGACGAGCCCGAGGTCGAGTTCGACGCGGTCAGCGTGTTCGAGCGCCTCTCGGAGCTGCTGCCCACCGAGACCCTCACCCGCAGCTACCGTGCCGGGGGAGAGGACCTCGCGCGGCTCGTCAACGACGCGTTCTACGACGGCCGCATCGCATCGCTGCCATGGGCCGGCTCCTACCTCGGGCGCGGCAGCCTCAGCGTCGACTACGTCGAAGGGGGCACCGGCACGCCCGACCCCGACACGGGAGCCGTCGAGAGCCCCGACGCCGAGGTCGCCCGCGTCGTGACCCTCGTGGTCGAGCACGCCGTCAACCGTCCCGCTGAATCCCTCATGGTCGTCACAGCCTCGACCAAGCACGCCGAACGCGTCCGCGCCGCGGTCGCGGACGCCTTCTCCGGCAGATCGGACGTCGCCGACTTCGTCGGACGCGAGACGGCGGAGCCGTTCGCGGTGCTGGGGCTGGAGGAGTCGGTCGCCGAGAGCCGCGACCGCGTCATCTTCTCGCTCGGCTTCGGGCTGACCCGGCACGGCCGCGTCCTCAGCGACTTCGGCGACCTGTCGACGCCCGACGGCGAGCGGCTGCTGACCGTCGGCATGACCCGCGCGCGCCGGTCGATGGTCATCGTGTCGTCGATCCGCCCCTCCGCCTTCGACGACGGGCGACTCGCACACGGCGCCGCGACCCTCATGTCGGTGCTCGGCGGGATCGCCGCGCGCGGCCGCGAGGCGCGCCTCGAGGACCTCGCCGATCCGCTCACCCTCACCCTCGCGCAGCATCTGCGCCGGCTGGGCGTGTCGGTCGACGTCGACTACCGCGGGCTGCTCCCGCTGGTCGCCCAGCACGGCGGAAAGGCCGTCGTCGCCGAGTGCGACCCCGAGACCCGTGACGAGCCGCTGCGCGAGGCGCTGCGGCTGCGCCCGCAGATCCTGCGGCGGCTGGGCTGGCACTACGTGCGCGTGCACGCCTTCGACCTGTACAGCGACCCCGCCGCCGTCGCGGCGCGCGTCGCCGGCATCCTCGGCGTCCAGCCCGAGACTCCGACCGCCGACACGCAGACCCAGCCGATCGATGTCATCGAGTGACCGTCAGCGCATCGTCCGGGTCGGCAGCCGTCGGGTGCGGCTGACACCCGCGCCCGGCACGATCGCCGAGCCGCTCGCGCAGGACGACACCGCGCAGGACGACACCGCAACGACGGATGCCGGGACCGACGCGGTGCGTGCGATCCCGGCATCCGGACCCAATGACGAGCGCCTGCGGAACGAGGTCCCGCCGCACTGGTGACCGGTGCTCAGGTGACCGGTGCTCAGACCTTCTTCTGCTCGAGCAGGTCGCGGATCTGGACCAGCAGCTCCTGCTCGGTGGGCAGCTCCTCGTCGACGACGCCGGCCTTGGCGGCCTGACGGTCCTTCCACTTGTTCATCGGGACGATGAGCACGAAGTAGACGACGAGGGCGATCGCGAAGAACTTGATGGCGGCCGAGATGATCAGGCCGATGCCGAGCGCTGCGGGAGCGAACAGCCCGGGGATCTCGATCGTCCATGACGCCAGGTCACCGGTGGGCACGAAGGCTCCGATGATCGGGTTGACGAGTGCCGCGACGATCGCGTCGACGATCGCCGCGAACGCGGTGCCGATGACCACGGCGACGGCGAGGTCGATGACGTTGCCGCGCTGGATGAATTCTTTGAAGCCCTGAATCACAGTTTCCCCCTGGGAGTCCGGCGGTGCCGGGGTCAGCCCGCGGACGCGGGCGCCGATGTCGTACTCGACGATGATGCCGAAGACGCGGGCGCGGCGCTAGCCGACACGCTCGACGATCCGCCCGCCCGTGAGTCGGTGCGGTAGAAGCCCGAGCCGTTGAATGTCACCCCGATCGACCCGTACTCCTTGCGCAGGGGACCCTCGCACTGGGGGCACTCGACGAGCGTGGGCTCGGAGAAGGACTGGACAGCATCGAAGCGGTGCCCGCAGCTCTTGCAGGCGTAGGCGTACGTGGGCATGGGACCTCGGGGATCAGACGTCGGATAGAACGATCGTACGCGTCGGGGTGACCACGCCGGTCACCGGCTGGTCGTGCAGCTCCTGCGGAACCTCGTCGAGCAGCTCGGAATCGTAGATGACGGCGTAGACGGGAGGCCGGTGCTCCATCGATCCGAGCGTCTTGTCGAAGTAGCCGCGCCCCCAGCCCAGCCGCATCCCGGTGCGGTCCACGGCGGCGGCGGGGATCACGAGCAGATCGACGTCGTTCACCGCGAGCGGGCTCAGCAGCTCGCCCACCGGCTCGGGCAGACCCAGCAGTCCCTCGGCGACGTCGCCGTCGGGCTCGGCGACGGCCCAGTCCAGCAGTCCGTCGATGCGCGTGACCGGGAGCAGGACCCGGATGCCGCGGGCCACGGCATCCGCGATGAAGTCCCGTGTGCCCGGCTCGGTCGTCGTGGACAGGAAGCACGACATCGATCGCACCCCCAGCTGATCGACGAGCCGGTCCAGCTGCGCCCGGATGCCGGCGGCCGCGGCCTCGAGGGCGGCCGCGGAGTGCTGCTGGCGACGCTCGCGCAAGTCCGCGCGCAGCGCGCGCTTGGCGTTGTCGATCTCCCCGGTCATGCTCCGATTGTAGGGTGGCGCCGCTCGCGGCCCCGGGCCATGTCGTCTCCGCGTCGCGTCGTGAGGGGTCGCTAAGGTGAAGGGCATGCCGCACACGCGAATCAAGGCCGTCATCCCCGCTGCAGGACTGGGCACGCGCTTCCTGCCCGCGACGAAGGCGATGCCCAAGGAGATGCTGCCCGTCGTCGACAAGCCGGCGATCCAGTACGTCGTCGAAGAGGCCGTGGCGGCCGGGATCGACGACATCCTCGTGATCCTCGGGCGCAACAAGAACACGATCTCCAACCACTTCGACTCGGTTCCCGAGCTCGAGACGAAGCTCACCGACAAGGGCGATCTCGAGCGGCTGCAGCGTGTGCAGGCATCGAGCGACCTCGCCGACATCCACTTCGTGCGTCAGGGTGAGCCGAAGGGCCTCGGCCACGCGGTGCTCCGCGCGCAGGCGCACGTGGGCGCCGCGACCTTCGCCGTCATGCTCGGCGACGACCTGATGGACGAGCGCGATCCGCTGCTGCCGAAGATGATCGAGGAGAACCGGCGCACCGGCCTGACCGTCGTCGCCCTCATGGAGGTCGACCCCGACCAGATCCACCTGTACGGCGCCGCCGCCGTCGAGGCGACGGACGACCCCGACGTCGTCAAGGTCACCGGGCTGGTCGAGAAGCCCACGAAGGAGGACGCGCCGTCCAACTACGCCGTCATCGGGCGGTATGTCCTGACCCCCGACGTGTTCGAGATCCTCGAGCGGACCGAGCCCGGCAAGGGCGGAGAGATCCAGCTGACCGACGCGCTGCAGGAGCTCGCGACGACGACCGGCGTCTACGGCGTCGTCTTCCGCGGCCGCCGCTACGACACCGGGGACCGGCTCGACTACATCAAGGCCATCGTCCAGCTCGCGGCCGACCGCGACGACCTCGGTCCCGAGCTGCGCCCCTGGCTGAAGGACTTCGCGACGCGGCTCTGAGCCGCCTCTCGGGGGTGCGCATGGACCTGACAGTGCCCCGCCGGCACGGACCGATCGCGATCCGGCTCGTCCGCGCGCGCGACGCGCGCACGCTGCAGTCCGAGCTGCTCGACAATCGATCCTGGCTGCGTCCGTGGGAGGCGACCAGCCCCGATGGGCCGGTCTCCTTCGACATGCGCGCGGGCATCCGCCGGCTGCTGCAGCAGTACCGCGAAGGCGGCGGCGTGCCCCTGGTCATGGAGTACGACGGCCAGATCGCCGGGCAACTGAACGTGTGGGGGATCGCGCGCGGCTCGCTCGCCTCGGCGACGATCGGCTACTGGGTCAGCGAGCGGTTCGCGGGAATGGGCATCACCCCGACCGCGGTCGCGCTGGCGACCGATCTGTGCTTCGAGGAATTGCGCCTGCACCGCATGGAGATCTGCATCCGTCCCGAGAACCGGGCGAGCCTGCGGGTGGTGGAGAAGCTCGGGTTCCGCTACGAGGGACTGCGCCGCCGTTTCATCCACATCGACGGCGACTGGCGCGACCACTACGCGTTCGCCCTCGTCCGCGAAGAGGTCCCCGAGGGCGTGCTCGCGCGCTGGGTGTCGGGCCGTGCGCCGACCGGAGCGGCCGCGATCCCCCCGGGCGACCGCCTGCAGATCTGACGGACGGATCGGCGCGCGGAAACCTTCGACCTCAACTCGAACTTCAGACACGCGGGCGGATGCCGGGCCGTCACGGTCGCGGGGACATACCGTGGAGCGCATGGGTGGGCAGGTGCTGGGCGGCGGGGTCGTCGTTCTCGTTGCGGTCGTGCTGTGGCTCGCGTACCTCCTGCCCTCCTGGCAGGGGCGCTACCGCTACAACGCGTCCGAGCGCAACGCGGTCCGCCTGAATCAGGCTCTGCGCGTGCTCGCCGAGACGAGCGAGGCGCCGGGAGAGGTGCGCCTCGAGCTGAATGCCCGTACGGCGCTCGCGCAGCAGAGGCTCGCGCGCCGCGTGCGCGCCGAGCGCGCGCAGGCCGATCTCGAGGCCGCGCGCGCCGACCTGGCGACCGCGAAGGCACAGGCCCGCGCCGACGCCGAGATCGCGCGGGAGCGGGCGCGTGCCGAGGCGGCCACGGCGCAGGAGCGTGCCCGTCTCGAGGCGGCTGCCGCCAAGGCTGCGCCGGCCGCCCGGCGTGCCCGCGCGCGCCGCCGTGCCCGTCTGCTCACCACGATCGTCGGCGTCATGGCGCTGGGCGTGGCCGTGTGGGGCGGCATTGAGGTCGTCATGACCGGGTCGCAGGCGCTGCTGTGGGTCGCCGTCGCGATCGCCGCCGGCTCCGGACTGCTGCTGCAGCGCATGGCGGCCGTGCAGCGCCGCGTCCTCGTCCGTGCAGCACCCGAGGTGCGCGCACGCCCCGCCGTCGCGATGCAGGACGTCGCCCTGGGCGCCGAGCGCGCCGGATGGACGCCGCGCGAACTGCCCAAGCCGCTCACCGCCTCGGCCGGATCCCGCGCCGCCGCAGTGCTCGACGGAGCCGCCGCCCGCGCCGCGCTGCGTCAGGCCGCACTCGAGGAGTCGATGCGCGAGCGGGCCGAGCGCGCCGCGCCGCCGTCGATCGACACCGCCCGGCGGGCCCGTGCCGCTGAACCGGACTTCGCCCGGATGGGCTACGTCGACGACGCCGAGATCGAGGCGCACGTGCGTCGTCTGCTCGAGCGCCGCGCCGTCGGTCAGTGACCGGAGCGCGGTTCGAACCGGCATCCCGCGCGTGATAATCTAACGGAGGTTCACGGGCCTGTGGCGCAGTTGGTAGCGCGCTTCGTTCGCAATGAAGAGGTCAGGGGTTCGAATCCCCTCAGGTCCACAAATCGACGCCCGGTCAGACGATGCTTCGTCCGACCGGGCGTTTCGCGTGCGCCGAGGTGGTCGTTCGTGTCGCGAGGTGCTCGGCCAGCTCGGCGGGGGAACGGCCAGCTCGGCGGGGGAACGGCCGTCTCGGCGGGCCTCACAAGACCTCACAGCGAATTGTGAGCAAGACGTTCCACCCGGGTAATACAACGCGCCGATCGCCGGAAACACCGTCCTCGTAGCGTCAGCGGCACGCACCGCAACGACGTTCCGCAGGAGGTCCCGTGCCGTTCTCCCCCGCCGCACCCGAGCGCGTCGTCGTCGTCGGCGCCGGCATGGTCGCCCACCGCTTCCTCGAGAGCCTGCTCAGCCGCACGGACGAGCCGCTGCAGGTCACCCTGATCGGCGAGGAAGGGCGGCACCCGTACGACCGCGTCGGACTGACCGGCTACTTCGGCGGGCGCACGCCCGACGAGCTCACCCTCGACCGCGACGTCATCGACGCCGACCCACGCGTGCGCTTCGTCCCCGGGGACCCCGCGCGCCGCATCGATCGGGACGACCGGGTCGTCGTGACGGCATCCGGGGAGACCATCGCGTACGACCGGCTCGTGCTCGCCACCGGCTCGTACGCAGCCAAGCTCGCCGTCGAAGGCTTCGGCCTGCCCGGGTGCTTCGTGTATCGCACGGTCGCCGATGTCGCCGGCATCCGCTCCTTCGTCGACGCCCGGTCCGCCCAGCTCGGCCGGCCGCTGACCGGCGCCGTGATCGGCGGCGGGCTGCTCGGCCTCGAAGCCGCCGGAGCGCTGCAGCAGCTCGGCGTCGACAGCACCGTCATCCAGGCCGGCGACCGCCTCATGTCCGCCCAGCTCGATCTGCCCGCCGGCACCGCCCTGCAGCGGCTCATCGAGGCGCGCGGCCTGGCGGTGCGCACCGAGACCATCACGACACTGCTCAGCCCCGACCGCAGCGGCCACGTCGCCGAACTGGAGTTCCGCGACGGCACGCACGCCCCGGCCGACATCGTCGTCTTCAGCGTCGGCGTGCGCCCGCGCGACGAGCTCGCCCGTGCGGCGGGACTGACCTGCGACGCCCGCGGCGGCGTCGTCATCGACGAGCGCTGCGACACCGACGATCCGCACATCTCCGCGATCGGCGAGGTCGCCAGCTTCGAGGGCATGGCGGTCGGCCTCGTCGCCCCGGGCTACGCGATGGCCGAGGTCGTCGCGACGCGCCTGCTCGGCGGCGACGCGACTTTCCCCGGCTACGACCTGTCCACGAAGCTCAAGCTCAGCGGCGTCGAGGTGGCCAGCTTCGGCGACGCGTTCGCGCAGACGCCCGGCGCCCTCGACGTCGTCTACGCCGACCCGGCGGCCGGCGTCTACAAGAAGCTCGTCCTCTCCGACGACGCGAAGACGCTGCTGGGCGGCATCCTCGTCGGGGACGCCTCGGCATACGGGTCGCTGCGGCCCCTGCTCGGCGCCGCGCTCGGAGCGGACCCCGCGGCCTACCTGCTGCCCGAAGGCGGCGTGGACCTGCCCGGCGGCGACCTGCCCGACGAGGCGATCGTGTGCTCCTGCTCGTCGGTGACAGCGGGGCGCATCCGCAGCGCGGTGCACGATGACGGCTGTGCGGATGCCGGTGAGGTCAAAGCCTGCACGAAGGCCGGCGCGACCTGCGGCTCGTGCTTCGTCATGGTCAAGAAGATCGTCGGCCAGGAGCTCACGCGGATGGGACGCACCATCTCGAACGCGCTGTGCGAGCACTTCGACATGTCGCGCCGCCAGCTGTTCGACGCCGTGCGGGTCGCCGAGCTCGGCTCGTTCAGCGCGATCATCGAGCGCTTCGGCAGCGGGCGCGGCTGCGACATCTGCAAACCGGCGATCGCCAGCATCCTGTCGGTGCTGACGGGAGCGCACGTGCTGGAGGGCGAGAACGCGACCCTGCAGGACACCAACGACCACGTCATGGCGAACCTGCAGAAGGACGGCACCTACTCGGTCGTGCCGCGGATGCCCGGCGGCGAGGTGACCCCGGAGGGGCTCATCGTCATCGGCGAGATCGCCCGCGCCTACGGCCTGTACACGAAGATCACCGGGGGCCAGCGCATCGACATGTTCGGGGCGCGACTCGAGCAGCTGCCGGAGATCTGGCAGCGGCTCGTCGACGCCGGCTTCGAGTCGGGGCACGCGTACGGCAAGTCGCTGCGCACCGTGAAGTCGTGCGTCGGTTCGACCTGGTGCCGCTACGGCGTGCTCGACTCGGTCGGGATGGCCGTGCAGCTCGAACTGCGCTACCGCGGCCTGCGGGCGCCGCACAAGCTCAAGCTCGGCGTCTCGGGCTGCGCGCGCGAGTGCGCCGAAGCGCGCGGCAAGGACGTCGGGGTCATCGCCACCGAGACGGGCTGGAACCTCT